>Ga0302123_10001369_pt1 | contig 17391 bp, 14 predicted proteins | sample CB21_321_MG_FD_203109 | JGI IMG/M metagenome (GOLD analysis project Ga0302123, IMG submission 203109) | Marine microbial communities from Western Arctic Ocean, Canada - CB21_32.1 | ecosystem: Environmental > Aquatic > Marine > Oceanic | place: Canada: Western Arctic Ocean | collected 2017-09-28 | reverse complement strand
CCTGCGCCTGAATCGGGGATCTTCAGGTCTTCGTAAATGCGCTCGGCCAGCAATACATTGCTTTCGTCGTAGACGTGAACACCGTCCCAAAAGTGATCTTCCGCCGATTTGAGATAGTCACTCAAGCTGAGAAGGGCAACGTCGGGATGCCGCTCTCGCATCTCCTCGATCTGGCGGCCGGCCTCACCATAGAGCGCGCCGAATGCGTCCAACCACGGCATCGGCATCGTTTTGCCAGCATGCTCACGGTCAAGTCCGCCATTGGCTTGCAGGACGCAAACGGGCTGAAACCCGTAGGCTTTCGATAGCTCAATCAGCTTCGTCCAGTTCGACAAATACTCGCCCATCGCCATGCGGATGTACTCCGGGTCGTTCGAAACCTCTTCCGGAGTCTTTGCGTTCGGCGCACGGCGCAGCCCCATACCCACCGTTGTAGCGGTCGTCAGCTCAACGCCCCACTGCAACTGTAGCGCCGCCCACACACGGCTGCGGCTCAGCACCACTTCCCATAAAGGGCTCGTATTCTGAGAGCGATATGCTTCCCAGGCTTCTTCCATCGACTGATAGTTGTAGGGGAAGTTCGGGCGCGATTCATAAATCTGTGCGTTCCCAATGTCGTTGGCGCCGTCATAGAGCACAACGATGTCGGGCTGATACTCGAGAACGGTGAAAAGCAAGAACACGATCGACTGCCGCGAGACACACGAAACAATCCCGGCGTTGATCACCTCGATATCCATGCCGGGATGCTTCTGCTGGATGACCTCTTTCAACGCGCCGGGCAGCGCGTTTTCATAACGGCTACCGTGGTGAACCGCTGAACCCCCAAGTACCGCAACTCTAAGCTGTCCGGGCGGTTTCGTTTTCGGGAGGTCGTAATCAGGAGCGGGCACGCGAAACCCGTCCTTGTTCGTGTAGTCGTACACCTTGCTCTGGTGATGCGACATCTCATAGGTATCGGGGCTCTCCCAGTTCTCATTCGCCTTCGGTTTGAACATCACGTAGGGCGCAAGGTCGTTGTAGAAGGGTTGAGCCTGCCGAGTCGCCGCATTCGCGCCGAGATACCACTCCGCGATACAAAGGGCCGCAACGATCGAGCCGACCACAAGCACGAGAGAGAAAAAGATCTTCTTCCAACGGGTCAAACGGCTTACTCCTGCCCCGCGGCGCCGTCACGAACGATCGAAAGAAAATCGCTCCACGGAACCGGCTGCCCGTGAATGGGCGCGATCGTATCGACATCAAGTCCGATTTGACGCACGTTGTTGTAGAAGACCTCGTGCACGGCAGCCGAAGAGTTTGGGCGGTCCGCTCCATCGGCCGGCGGGTCGAACAAGTCCGCTTCGATGAGGATCTTCTCGTTGGGAAGATACGCCATCAACATGCCTTCAACATGCACGTTGAGACCTTGAACATAGTACAACTCAAGCACGCGAGATCTATCGTTGATAACGTACTTCTCGTCGACATCCTCCATCGTGTAGCCCTCCGAAATCTCCGTGGGCGGGTACAACGACATCATGTCGGGATCCAATGTACGCGGCACGTAATTCAACAACTCCGTCTCATAGAACAAACGGTTCCGTTGGTGAGTAATCACCGTAGCGCCAATGTGCAAATACGTCCGCAGCCCGCCGAGATGATCGTAGTGAGCGTGCGTGTTGATGATGAATCGGATCGGCTTGTCGGGCACGAGCCTAACAATCTCTTCGATGACCAGGAGCGATCGTTCCTCGTCAAGCGGGGCTTCGATCACAGCAACAAACTTGTCGAACTCAACCGCGACGCTATTGTGTGACGAGCCGCCGAGCAGCCACACTCCCTCCGCCAACTCTCTGGAGTCAACCCGCGGTTCCGGTTCATGTTGCCTTACCGCGTCGGGGACGCGAACGTTCTCACCGCAAGCATTCGGTTTGATGTCGGCGAACGTGCCGCCAAAGCTATTGTGTCCGCCACTGATCACCGGGAACTGCCGCTCATCGTCCCAACCGTCGTGATGATGCCAGCCGGCCGGAAACTTTACCCCATCGACCTCTTTCCACTGCGTGTACTCATGCTCGTAGTTCATGTCCCCCAAGACGGGGTCGGGCACCCAGGTTTGAATGCGTTGAATCAGGTTCTCGCTGTTGATCGTGGCGTTGACGCGGTACTTTCCGAGCACGGTCGCGGAGACGACGATAATCTTCTCGATACCCGCGGTCGTCGCGCCATCTCGCCCGCTCTCGGCCATTTCCCAACGCCAGATCGCCGCGGGATGAGCCCCGGGAGCCATCGCGGCCTTGATGAAACCGGGCGGATTCAGCCAAATATCCAACTGCCAGAGTTCGGTATCGCTCGGCGCGGGAATCGGCTCCGCGTTGTCGCCGTCCTTGTGCCACGCATAGTCGCCCGCCACGGCGAACGTCTGCCGCGCGTTTTGCTGCAGGGGCGTTCCCCCCATCCAACCGGTGCCATACTTCCACGACCGCGGATTCACTCCTGGCCGACGCTCAAAGGTCTCGACCGAAGAGCGTGCCTCGTAGTTGATCGTACGCGTGTAATGCGCCAGCGCCTCTCCGTCCGGCCAATCGGTATCTTGGGTGATATTCTGGCCGGTCATCCCGCTATAGCCCGTCCCCGAAAACGTCACGCATTTCAAATCATCAACCCCCATGACTTGGGCCGAAGCGCGCAGCACCGGCCAAGGGTCAACGTGCCCCGGAGCGAGTTGCTGGGCTCGCGCCGGCAGCGATACGAGCATTGATAGAACAAGTAGTGCGTAGAAACGGGTCATCGCATTCCTGAGAGCCCAGGGCTCCTGCTGCGCAGTCGCCACAATCGTAGGGTTGTACATCGAAAAAGGAGGACCCGCCACGCGCGTCCTCATGTGTATCGAACCACTGTAGACTAGTCTATGAAGTTGTTGCAGTGCCCCCCCCCGCCAGATCAGCCGCCGGACCTTCGATATCGTCCTCGCCGGAACGAGTTTCGTGGTAATGGGTCCTCTTTTCGCGGGCGTTGCCGCCGCCATTTGGTGGACGGACGGCACTCCCATATTGTTCCGACACACAAGAGTCGGTTTGAAGGGTCGTCTGTTTCGCCTCTGCAAGTTTCGAACCATGATCCCTGATGCCGAATCGAAAGGGCCCGCGATCACCATCGCGGCCGATCGCCGCGTCACACAGACCGGCCGCTGGCTGCGGCGCTACAAGCTCGATGAGTTGCCACAACTGTGGAACGTGCTTGTCGGCGACATGAGCATGGTCGGTGCACGCCCGGAAACACCCTGTTTCGTCGATACGGCCGACACGCGCTGGACCGAGCTCCTCAGCGCACGCCCGGGTCTTACCGACCCGGCCACGCTAGCGTTTCGTGACGAAGAGGCGCTACTAGCAGGGCAAGAGGATCAAGAGCAGTTCTACCGTGAGTCCGTTCTCCCGGCTAAGCTCGACCTCAGCCTGAAATACCAACAGACTCGAACGCTGCTGACCGATACGAGAGTGCTGGCACTCACCTTGTTGTCATGTCTACGTCCGGGAGCAACCGCGAGTCCGGGCCTCGTCGATCGCATCCCAAGAGAAACCTCGCCGTGAGCGACTCCGACCGCATCCCGTTCAGCGCTCCTTCTGTCGGCGAAGAGGAGATCGAGGAAGTCACCCGCGCATTGCGATCCGGCTGGCTGACCACGGGGCCCCGCACGGCGCGGTTCGAACGCGACTTCCAGGCGTATACCGGAGCGAAACACGCGCTCGCACTCAATTCCGGGACTGCCGCGATGCACTTGGCGTTGGTGGCCTTGGGCATCGGCCCGGGCGACGAAGTCATCACCACTCCGCTGACCTTCTGCTCGACCGTCCATGTCATCCTTCAGGTAGGCGCGCGCGCCATGTTCGCCGATGTGGCCGCGGACGGAAATCTCGATCCGGAAGCGGTTGAGGCGGCGATCACGCCGCGCACCCGCGCTCTACTGCCCGTTCACATCGGCGGACTACCGTGCGACATGAACGCACTATGGAAGCTGGCCCACCGCCATGACCTCGCGGTCGTGGAGGATGCGGCACACGGTGTGGGGTCGATGTATCAGGGTCTACCGATCGGGGCGCCGAACGCCGTCACCGGGTTGCACAGCCAAGCGGTCGCCTTCAGTTTCTACGCCACAAAGAACCTGGCGACCGGCGAGGGGGGCATGGTCACCACCCAGGACGAAGCCCTGGATCAAACGATGCGACGGCTCACTCTGCACGGCATCGACCGTGATGCCTGGCGGCGCGAGGGGCGGGACCGCCATTGGCACTACGACGTCACCGACTGCGGATTCAAGTACAACCTCAGCGACATCCAGGCAGCCCTCGGCATTCATCAGTTGCGAAAGCTGGAAGGCTTCATCGTGGCCCGCCGCCAGATCGCTGACCAGTACCGAGAGGGACTCCGCGATGTCGAGGGCATCGTCCTACCGCCCGACCGCAACGACAGCCGGCACTCCTGGCAACTCTATGCGATTCGTCTGGACCTCGACAGGTTCAACATCGACCGTGACGAGTTCGTTCGCCGCCTGACCGGTGAGGGCATTGAGACCAGCGTTCACTTCATTCCGGTGCCCCTCCTCTCCTACTATGCTTCGTATCGTGAACAAGCAGAGCGAGAGTGCCCGCGTGCCTTCGCTCTCTACCCGCGGCTCATCTCTCTCCCCATCTACCCCGACTTGGATGAGGCGAGAGTCGGGCGCGTGATCGCGGCGGTGCGAAAAGTCGCGCGGGAAGCTAGAACCACGAGAACCTCGATGCACGGCTCCACTATTCACAAAAAAGTACCTTCCGTATCAACTGTCGCCCCCTCGACCAATAGCGCCCTCCGGCTTTCGGGAGTGAACGGCATTCACAGCGACGTCAGCAGCGAAGCCACGAGGGAACGCGGCATGTCCCTGCCTGATCTCGCCGCTGTCATGACGAACGAAGTCGCCGGCAATGGACACCTCCCCGTCGAGCAACTATTAGGACGCAAAGTCGTGCACTTGGAGGATCAGCGCGTCAGCGAGCAGATCAGCGGACAGCGCATCCTCGTAACGGGCGCGGGTGGCTGGATCGGTTCCGAGCTCTGCCGCCAAATCGCGGCCTGCGGCCCCGAAGCGCTGGTGGGCTTCGAACGTTTCGAGACGAACCTCTATCAGATCGACGCAGAGATGGAGAAGACTCTCTCCGGTGACACGTGGAAGGCCGAAATCGGGGACGTTCGCGACGAGGACCGAATCGCTCAAATTCTGGCTGACAGCGCAATCGACACTGTCTTTCACGCCGCCGCCTACAAGCACGTCCCCTTGATGGAATCTCATCCGCTCGAAGCCATCGAGAACAACACATTAGGTACCTACCGTATGGCGAAAGCGGCCCAAGCGGCGGGAGTCAGGAACCTTGTGATGATCTCTACCGACAAAGCCGTCCGGCCAGTCAGCGTGATGGGAGCAACGAAGCGGCTCTCGGAGATGATCGTCAGTTCGATGACTAGCCCCGAGACGGCCATGATGTCCGTGCGGTTCGGGAACGTCCTCGGCAGCAGCGGCAGCGTCATTCCCTTGTTCGAGCGGCAGATCGCCGGCGGCGAGCCGCTGACGGTAACCCATCGAGATATGGTGCGCTACCTACTCACGACACCGGAGGCTGCCCAGCTCGTCATGCAAGCGTCCACTATGGGGCGTGGCGGTGAGATCTTTGTCCTCGACATGGGTGAACCTGTGCGCATCCTTGACCTCGCCGAAACGATGATTCGCCTCGCCGGCCGGGAACCGCACAAGGATGTCCCGATCGAATTCATTGGCGTTAGGCCCGGCGAGAAGCTATCCGAGGCACTCTTCGCCGACGCCGAGGTATCGATCGCGACCACCCACGACAAGATCAAGGCCTGTCAAGGCAACAGTCTTTCCGCGGATCGCATTGCGGAGTTGGCGCGTGAGATGGAAGCCGTGATCAGGGGACGAGACGCCGATCAGGCAATAGCATGGCTCCGCGAAGTCGTGCCCTCCTATCACCCCGCCACCACCGCCCTAACATCGACGTAGCCCGCGTCCGGCCCGGTCCTGATTCGGCCACCCATCCATCGAGTGAAATCGTGAGCCGATCTAGGGGAGCGGCTGCCGAAACAATGCCGAGAGCACGACGAAGAGTCCCAACCCCGCCGCGAACCACCATGCCCTGGCACCCGCCCCGCGGCCACCGGAACAAGCCGCCGCGCCCAGCACCGAACCGAAAAGGATCTGCTGTTCCACATAGCCGAGAAGGTTTTCGCCCAGCCCCGCTAACAGAAAACCCGCTGCCCCGAGCAGCAGAGCAACCTGCGCCCACGCGGGTTCCGCACTCGGTGAGCGGCCAAGTTGCCGCCGCGTTTCGCGGCCCCAGACCGCGAGCAACGCCAGCCACGCACCCAGGCCGACCAAGCCAAGTTCGGCGGCGACTTGAAGCACGCCGTTGTGAGCGTGAGTCTGCAAGCCCCCGCGCTGCTTCGCATAGGGCATCGTGAAGATGCGACCGACGCCAACGCCCCATACAGGGTTGTCCCGCAGCCCATCGATCGAAGCCATCCAATAGATCGGTCGCTTCAAGTGCCCGCGTTCGATGCGCGTATCGATGTTGTCAGCAATCCCAACAGCAAGACCCGCTACGATCACAAGTAACGCTCCTAATTGAATCGCGACCTTGCCGCGATGCCGGCTCCCCAATCCCCTCAGTTGGATCGCGATAACGATGAGCAACAGCACAGCGACAGCCAACCACGCATTGCCCGACCGACTAAAGAAGAGCCCGGCCAGACAGACCGGCAAGAGCAGAAATCCGGCTACTCGCGACCAGCCCCGCGACCTCGTCTGCCCGAGAACCAGTCCCACCACCAACCCGAAGTAACCGCCCAACGTCGCCTTGTCGGTCAAGCTCGACTGCACCGAGACCCCCAGATGCAAATCAGTCCCGGTAACGAACTGGAAGGCAGCGTATCCACAGACCAGCACGCTCACCGCTGCAAGAACCTGAATCAACCGCTCGCGCTCGCGGTCATGGCGCATGGACTGTCCGACGAGAACGAAAGCGGCAATTCCCGCGAAGTAGGTGAAGGCTACACGAAGTGGGTAGAGCGAGGCCGCATGCGGATAGCCGGTAAAGAGGTCCGGAACCCTCTGCACCCAGCCATCAGGCATCTGCTGGACTGGCTCCGCCTTCATCTCGACCAGAGCAGAACACGCAATCACGACTCCCCAGACCAAGATCCAGGGGTCAACCGCGGCCGGCTTCCATTCTCCGCCGCGCAGGCCCATGTGCAACAGCCAGCCGCTCAGGGCGGCGTAGAAAAGTACTTCCGCCGGAACAAAATACGCTGTACTGAACACCTCTGTGAACCGTCCGAGCAAAGGAACAACCGCGATCGTCGCGTATACACCCCAGATCGGACGAATCAGCGTGAGTCCGACAAGCCCGGCCACCGCGGGCAACAAGATACTCGGAGCGAGAGAAGCGTGCACAATCGCCCACACAAGCCAAGCCGCAAGACCTAGACCTGACGCCGCGGCGCATGATCTGATAACCATAGTGAGCAAGGGCTCCACTGTACCGCGCCTACCGCCAACAGCACGGCAAGGGCAACGTTGATTCACTGAAATACGCCCGGCGTTCCGCCGTTATGCGCATCTTACACGTCGTCGGAAGTTTCGCGGTCGGGGGAGCCGAACAGCTCACTGCTCGCCTACTCGACGGGTTCAAGCAACGCGGACACGACGTCGCGGCGGTCAGTCTCTTCGACGTCCAGGGCTCTCATCTAGAGAGCTTCCTCCAAGCACAAGAAATCCCGATTCATTACCTGCGCAAGAGGATTGGGTTCGATCCTCGCGCCCTCACCCGCCTGGGACAGGTCATTCGACACTTTCGGCCGGACATCGTTCACTCGCACGGGTATGCCCTCGCCTATACACTCGGGCCATCCACGCTGGTCGGGGTACCGGGGCAAGTCCACACGATCCACAACGTAGCGGGATGGGACATGCCGTGGTGGGGCCGATCGATCCTCTCGCTCGCCGCCCTCATCGGAGTCGCGCCCGTTGCGGTCTCCGCCGAGGTCGCGCGTACCGCTCGCGGCGCCAACCGGATCGAGGCGTTGACGATCCCTAACGGAATTCCCGTCGCGGCCTATCGAAGCGCACGTAGCAACAGGCGACTTTGGCGAACAGAGAATGGCTTCGGTCAAGATGACCTGCTGATCATGTCCGTTGCCAGGCTAACCCGCCAGAAGAACCATTCCCTACTTCTACGGGCGTTCGCACGGCTGATGCCGACTCAGGGTGTTCAACTCGTCCTTGTTGGCGATGGTCCGTTGAAGCCGGAACTTCAACGCGAAGCAGATACATTGGAAATCGTCGGCCAAGTCCGATTTCTAGGTGTACGAGAAGATGTTCCGGACGTGTTGGCTTCCTCCGACGTGTTTGCTCTGTCATCTGATGCCGAAGGAAACCCGCTCGCCCTCATGGAGGCCATGGCGGCCGGACTTCCCGTCGTCGCAACCGCCGTCGGGGGAGTACCCGAGCTCGTCACCCACGGTAGGGACGGGTTCGTCGTCCCCCCAGGAGACCCCGACTCTCTTGCGGCAGCGCTCGGCCGACTCATCGGCTCGCCAGAGCAACGTCAAGCCATGGGCAGAGACGCCGAATCCAAAGCCTCTGCTACCTTTGATGTTGCCCACACCGTTCAATCGTACGTCGAACTATACAAAACATTGATATCCGGCGGTCGAGCCCTAGACCGTCCTCACCTTGCCCCCCGAACCGGACAACAAGTAAAGATTCCATAGTGCGAGTCGCCGTTTTTACAAACGAATTCCCGAGCGATAGCGGCACGTTCTTCGCGCGCGATATGCGGGTCTTGGTCGAATGCGGCATTGAGATTGAGATCTTTCCGACTCGCCCTATCAACGCAGAACGCTGGCGTTACGCGGGCGACCTGGTTGGCAGCAAAGCATTCTCACGCAAGAACGTGCATCACGTTCGGCCGCTATCCTGGGACCTTCTACGTTCGAAGCGCACCAGCGAGCCGATGGCCGAGGTCCGTGCGGAAGCGGCTCGGATCATTGCGGACGCACGACGCTCCGGACCAACGCCGCTACTAAAAACCGCCTACGCCTGCCTGCAAGGGGCTGCCTGGTTGAGCCGTGATTCTCGCCAATTTGATGCGGTCTTCGCCTACTGGGGAAACCACCCGGGCACGACCGCCTATCTCGCAAGTCGTTTCGCCGAACAGCCCATGCCGCTCGTCCTCGGTCTGCAGGCGCATGACCTCTTCTACAACCGGGTTCACTTCCGCCGGAAGGTCCAGCACGCCGCCCGGATACTGGTTTCGTCGGAGTTCAGCCGTGACTATCTGCTCAACCTGCATCCCGAGCTTCGCGACGAGCTAGACGCCAAGACCGAGATCATCCCGGCCGGCCTTGACCTCGACAGCTTCGCGTTCCGCTCGGAGGATCGCCCACCGGCCACGCTGATCGCCATCGGCCGACATCACACCGTTAAGGGATTAGACTATTTGTTGCGCGCGATGGCGGTGCTAAGTCCTCGACGAAGCGACCTGCGCCTGGAACTCGTCGGCGACGGGCCGGAGCGACGAAGCATTGAGATACTCGCCGGAAAGCTAGGCCTAGCCGATCGAGTCCGCTTCAGCGGATGGATCGAGCCACAGGAGGCCAGAGAAAAACTGTGCCGCGCGACGCTACTCGTCCACCCTTCAAGCGACCTCGACGCGCTGCCCAACGTCGTCAAAGAAGCCATGGCTGTGGGTACGCCCGTCGTCGCATCCTCGGTCGCCGGCATTCCCGAAATGCTCGACGCCGGCGGCTGCGGTCTGCTCGTCGAACCCCGCAATATCTCACAGCTAGCGAACGCGATCGACACTTATTTGGACGACCCGAAACGGCGCCGCGAACACGCCGAGGCCGCACGCCGGAGGTGCGAGGAGAAGTTCGACATGTGGCGCAACGGCCGCCGCCTGCGGGACTTGCTCGTCGCCGCTAGCCATTCGACCGCAACCTAGCGTACCCCATGAGCACCCTACTCAAGATCGAGCAATGCGGGCCGTCAAGCGTTTCCGACCTTGTGCGCATCCACGAGGCCGCCTTTCACGATCGGGCGATGACGGCCTTGGGAACGGAAACCGTGCGTCGCTACTACGCGAGCATGTTTTCGGGTGAGTACGAAGTGACGGCGTTAACCGCAGTGCTCTCCGGCGAAGTGGTCGGGTTCTGTATCGGCGGTCACCTCGCGAATCACATACAACGGTTCCTACAACACAATTTCCTATTCCTTGCCGGACGATTCTTGCGGCATCCGTTGCTTGCGTTCCATGGGCTTGTGCGAGATCGGGTAATGCTGGGAATTCAACTCCTGCTCAGTTCTGTCCGAACATCTCCCCGCCCCCCGGAGCAAACCTCTCGCTCCGCGAGAGTATTCAACGTCCGAGCCATCGCGGTTCACCCCGATCACCACCGCCAGGGTGTGGGCCGGGAGCTGTTGTCGGCGACCGAGGTTCACGCGGCCCAACGCAAGTTCACCGAAATGCGACTCGCCGTGAACCTTGAGAACAAAGGTGCGGTCCAGTTCTACGAGAACTTAGGCTGGGAGCGCCTACCGGGATTACGCGAAAGCGAAACCGTGATGCGCAAACAAATCCACACACCGGGTCCCGGCCGCCGCTAGTACCTCGCTATACTCCGACTACCTCAACAGGCCTGTGGACTGAGATGCAGATTCGAGACGAACGCTGTGCTTCTGCGGCCCCTGCCCTATCGCGATTCCGACCGGCTCGTCTTGGCTTGGATGGATTTCGCCAAGAGCGGCATGAGCGACGCTCCTTTCTCGAACGCCGATTTCAGCGACTACGCGACGGCACCGAAGACGTATTCGAGGATATGGCCGCCATCATCGTGTTTCGGGCGATCGTACCGCGCGAGGGTGGCGCGGCCGAGCGCATCAGCAAGGCGCACGTCACGACAAACCTAATGAGTCCGCGGTGGGGAAAACCGTCACGATGCAGTACCATCCCGAGGCGTTGACACTCGAAGTCATCGGTGTGGTCTCCCACCAGCGCCAAGGCTCTCTCGCCCAACCCGGCCGTGAACAGATCTATCTCATGGATGGTATGGCGGGCTTCGGCATTTCGAGGCATTGGGCGATTCGCACCACCCGAGACGCGGCGGACATCGCGGCCTCTGTTCGCAAGGCGGCGGCTGACACGCTGCCGGGCGGCTTTGCCGTCACCCGGATGCAACCCATGGAGGCACTCGTCGCGCGCTCGAAGGCCGGCACACGCTTTGTGCTGATTCTGGTCGGGCTCTTCACCGTGTTCGCCGTGCTGCTGGCGGCGGTAGGGATCCATGACGCGCTATCCGCGGTCGTGCGTCAACGTAGGTCGGAGATCGGCGTACGGATGGCCCTGGGCGCTGAGCCCACCGCGATCTTCCGTCGTGTCGTCGGACAAGGGATCGGGCTCAGCGTTGCGGGAATCTTGCTGGGACTTGTCGCCGCCCTGGGTGTCACGCGAGGGATGACGAGTCTGCTCGTGGGCGTGAAGCCGAACGACCCCGCTACGTTCGCCGCCGTTGCCGTGCTGTTCTTGTTGATCGCGGCCATCGCGTCCGGCATACCCGCCAGGAGGGCGGCCCGTATCAGTCCCGCCGAGACTCTTCGCCGGGAGTAGGCAGGGAATAACTCCCGGACTATTCCCTTCTCAAGACCGGCATCGAGCTAACTTCGTTCCAGAATCATCGCCCCCGCCATCGCCCCGGCCGCGCAGATGCTCACCAAACCGTACCGTGCGTCGCGGCGGGCCATCTCGTAGGCGAGTGTTGTCACGATGCGTCCACCGGTGGCCGACCACGGATGCCCTACCGCGAGCGAGCTACCCGAAACGTTGACGCGATTCCAGTCCACCGCTCCAGTGGGAGCCGCCTTCCAACCTTGTTCCCAAGCCATGACATTGGTTGCGACTTGCGCGGCGAACGCTTCATGAATCTCAATCAAGTCGATCTGCTCAAGCCGCAACCCACTGCGTTCCAGAATGCGCGGAACCACCACCGCGGGAGCCATGAGCAAGCCCTCCGACGGATCAATCGCGCCATACTGCATCGCACGAATGAAGGCCAGCGGTTCCCTTCCCTCAGCCGCGGCCCGTTCTTCGCTCATCAGCAGCAGCGCCGCCGCGCCGTCCGTTACGGGTGACGCATTGCCGGCAGTGATCGTGCCCTCGGCATCGAAGACCGGCTTCAACGCACTCAATGCTTCCATCGATGTATCAGGCCGAGGCCCTGTATCTTGATCGATGCCTTCAAGGGGAAAGATCTGCGGTCGAAGGTACTCACGCGCCGCCACGGCATTGCGATGACTCGCAAAGGCGACCTCATCCTGTTGCTTTCGAGGAGCCTGCCACTCCTTGATGGTGATTTCCATGTGCTGCGCCATCGACAGCCCCGTCGACGGTTCCTGAAACGTTGACGGATCGGCATGCGACAGCGATTCCACTCCGCCCGCGATGCCAACCTCGATTCGCCCCGCCGCGATCCCCTCCGCAATGGCGGTGATACTCCGCAGCCCTGTGATGCAGTAGGACGACATTGTCTGCGCTTCGATCGATCTCGGCAAGCCCGCTTCCAGGACAATCTCGCGAGCGATGTTCGGTTTCCCCGGTTCAGGCACGACCGCGCCGAACGCGATGGCCTCGATCGTCGCGGCGTCGATACCGTGCCTCTCGATCAAACCCTTCACGGCATGAGTGGCCATCTTCAATGGACCGAGGTCCTTGAAAGCCTTGCCGGCTTTCACAAAAGGCGTTCTACCGCCCGCGACAATCGCGGCCCGTTTGCTCATCATCACCTCAATTATCTGCCTGCCGAATCCCGCACCGACTTTGGCCAGCTCATTATCTCAACCACTGAATCGACCCCTGCGACGAGCCAACATTAAATCGAAACAGGGTTATCATCGATAGTAGTAGTTCATGGACGAGCCGCCCCGGCTCGCCCCGCCAGAAAGGCCTCCCCATGAAAACGCAACTCAGCCGCCGCCGTTGGCTCGAATCCAGCGGCATTGCGAGCGCCGCCGCTCTGCTCCATTCAGCCGGCGCCACTCCCGCTTCCGCCGCCCCCTACACGACCGAGCCAGGCGAGCCGCCGCCCGACGTGTACACGAACATGGGCGCGAAGCCTTTCATCAACTGCACAGCGACGCTCACGCGCAACGGCGGATCGCGGCAACTTCCGGAAGTGATTGAGGCCATCCGTCATGCCGGCCATTACCACGTCAATATCGACCAGCTCATGGAAGCGGCCGGTAAGAAGATCTCCGGGCTGCTCGAGGTTGAGTGGGCCATGGTCACTTCCGGCGCCGCCGCCGCTCTTGCGCATGCAACCGCCGCCTGCGTGGCGGGCACCGACCCCGAGCGCATGCAGCAACTTCCGGACCTGACCGGCCTCAAGAACGAAGTCATCATGCCGAAGTCGTCGCGCAACGTCTACGATCACGCCATCCGCATGGTGGGCGTCAAGATCGTTGAGGTCGATTCCGCCGATGAGTTGCGCAACGCCATCAACCACCGGACAGCGATGATTGCCGTCCTCGGTGACCGCTTTAACAAGAACGTTCGCCTACCACTCAAAGAAGTCGGTCCGATCGCGAAACAGGCGGGCATCCCCGTTCTTGTTGACGCCGCGGCTGATTACCTTAACGTCCCGAATCCCTACATCGAGCAGGGAGCCACGCTGGTCGCCTCGTCCGGCGGAAAGATTCTACGCGGACCGCAAACCGCCGGTCTACTCGTCGGCGACGAACAGCTCGTGCGGGCCGCCTTCGCCAATTCGGCGCACCACCACGCTTTCGGGCGTCCGATGAAGGTCAGCAAAGAAGAGATCGTCGGCATGACCACCGCGGTCGAGATCTTCATCACGAAAAGGGACATTCAGGCTGAGTATCGCGAGTGGGAGGGATGGTACGACTACATCAAGAAAGAGATCACGAAGGTCGATGGCGTGTCGACCAAGGTCGCGCCACCATCCAAGGGCGGTCCTTTCCCGGTCTTGATGGTCGAATGGGACCCGAACAAGATCGCGCTCACCGCCAGCGAAATCGGTGAGCTACTGCTCAACGGCGAGCCCAGCATCGCTTCCCACGCTGAAGGCGATGGTCACTCATTCCGTGTGAGGCCGGTTGCAATGAAGCCTCGGGAGCACAGGATCGTCGCAGAACGATTGCACTCCATCTTCCGGAATGCACCTAGCAGCGCCGACAAGCCGAAAGTCCGCCCGCCGGCCGTTGATCTCTCCGGCCGTTGGGACGTCGAGATCACCTTCCAGCGAGGTGAATCCAAGCATCTCCTCTTCCTCGAAGCCGACGGAAATGACGTAAGCGGCACCCACGTCGGGACCGTCGTCCGCGGCATGCTCGAAGGGACCGTCGACGGCAATCAAGTCCGCCTCAAAAGTTCGCTACCCTTCGAAGGCGCAAACCTTAGCTACATCTTCGAAGGAAAAGTCAGCGGGAATGAGATGGGCGGCAAGCTCGATCTGGGCGAGTACCCCAACGGCACCTGGAAAGCGCGCCGCCGTAGCTAGCGTCGCCGGCGTTAGAGACGAATGCCGCGCGAGCGAGCGCGCAGCTTCACCGTTACGTCCATCTCGCGGCCATCTCGAACGATGGTCAGCTTGATCGGATCGCCACCCGCCTTGAGCGAGAGTGCCTGCGACATCACCCGCTGATGCGTCACGCGACGGTCGTCGACGGCAACGATCAAGTCTCCGCCAACCGGAACTCGATAGTTCCCCACGACCACTTCGCGATCCGCCCCGCGCAGGCCCGATTCCGCCGCGGCCGAATCCTGCGACACCTCGACGATCAGGAAGCCGGGCTGCTCCGCGAGTTCGAGAGCATTCGTCAGACGCGCCGGAAGGTACAGAGACTGCAAGCCCATCGGTTCAGCCGGCCGCGATGAACCTTCGGAAAGCACGTACTCGAGCAGCGGCTTTGCGCGGCTGACCGGCATGGCAAACCCAATACCGATGTTGCCGCTACGGCCGTAGATAGCCGTATTGACACCGATGACATTGCCGGCGCTATCGAGCAACGGCCCGCCGCTATTACCCGGGTTGATCGCAGCATCGGTCTGGATCATGTCTTCGAGCAGCGAGTCCTCGTCTCGAATCGTGCGCCCGACGGAACTGATGACTCCCGTCGTCAACGTTCCTTCCAGGCCAAATGGGTTCCCGATCGCCAGAACCTTCTGACCAACCTTCAGATTCTCTGAATCCCCCAACGTGAGGAACGGAACCTCTTTGTCCGGCTTGATCTGAATGAGCGCCAGGTCGTTCGCCTCATCCGCCGCAAGGACTTCCGCCTCATAGCTGGCCTCGTCATTCAATAGGGTCACGCGAAGCTTTGAACCACCCTTGATGACGTGATAGTTCGTAAGAATCCGGCCCTCGGCGTCGATCAAGAAACCGGACCCTGATTCGCTTGTCGGATATACCTCGAAAAACCAATTCCGCATCAGCACCGTGCTGGTCACGTTCACAGTCGCGGTCGACGCCCGGCTATAGATGTCGATGTTTGAAAGCTCGTCCGCGGTTAGCCCGTTGGATTGCGCTTCCGTCCAAAACGGGTCCGCCTGTGAAATCGGCCCGGCATCCCGTTCCAACCAACTCGGCGTCGTCGTCCATAGAACGAATGCACCCGCCATCAAAGCGGCAAGCCAAAACGGTCTCCAACTGATCCTGTGTCTCATACTGCTTCTAGCTTCAAAGTTTCGTAGACCCTGCCGACCTGCTCGTCGGTTTCGTCAAAAGTTCCAGAGGTGTCAATGATGAAATCGGCGAACGTACGTTTCTCGTCGATGCTCATCTGCCGCGCCAACCGGTTGCGCGCCTCCGCCTCGGTCCCGCCACGTTCAACAGAACGCCTCACCTGCATCTCGACGGGACACACCGTCACAACGAGCCGGTCGTAGCGCTTGTAACTACCGCTCTCAATCATGATAGCCGCCTCCGCAACTGCGATTCCTTGCGGGTCATCCCGTTCGACCGCCGCAAAGAACGCTTCCTGCCGTGCGAACACATGTGGATGCACCAGCGCGTTCAACGTCTCCAGCTTCGCGGCATCCGGAAACACGATCGCCCCCAGCGCCTTGCGGTCGATCTCGCCGTCATCGCCGAGAATCCGCTCACCGAACTCAGCGACGACATCGTCGTAGGCTTCCGCGCCACACCGCAAGACTTCGTGCCCCACTTTGTCCGCCTGAATCACATGACAACCCAGCTCCGCAAACCGAGCCGACACATAGCTCTTCCCGGTAGCCAACCCACCCGTAAGCCCCACCTTCAGCATCGGTTGATCATAGCGTGAAGAACGCGACAACGACCACACATCCACAGGTGACGAATCCGCCTCCTTCGCTTTACCCTAGATAGAGACGCTCTACACTTCGCAACGCCCGACCGCATGCATCGTCGCTTCATCCCAATCGCCGCTACCCTGATACTCGGCGCCTTTCTCGCCGCCCAAACACCGGCTCCCTCCGGAAAGGCAAAACCGTTCGAGCCGAAGCCTCCGCCCGAGCAGCCCCTGCCCTTCAGTCACAAGGTCCACGTCGGACTCGGCGCGCAGTGCCTCGACTGCCACAAGATCGAAGACCCAGGTTTCCTCGCAGGCTATCCGGTCACAGGCACCTGTATGGCCTGTCACGCTGCGATCAAGACCGACAGCCCTCACATCCAAAAACTTGCCGAGTTCGATAAACAAGGCAAGGACGTGCCGTGGGCCAAGGTATACAAGGTACCGGACTACGTCTACTTTTCACACGAGTGGCACCACAAAGAAGCCAAGATTGCCTGTCAGGAATGCCACGGACCCGTGGCCGAGCGCGAGGCCATCTTCCAGGAAAAAGCGACCAACATGATCGCCTGCATGGCCTGCCATGACCGCCACAAAGCGTCGAACGAATGCAATCTCTGCCACGACGCTCAATAAGCCGTGCCGCTACGCCGTTTCGTACCGCTCTCCGTCCGAACCCAAGAAGCCTGCAATCCGCTGGCGTAGCACCGCCACTTCCTCGTTACTCAGATACAACCAGTAGGTCGCAACGATCGTGGTCGAGTAGGTAATCAGCCCCGCGTAGAAGCTCATCGTCACAACGATCAAGCCGTGAAAGATGAGGCCAAAGAAAATGGCCGACATCCTAAGCCTACGAATCCAGAGAGCAAACACAAGATAGAACTCCAGCATCATCGCTGCCCACGACGCTGCAATCGCAACCTCAGGAGTCATCCAGGCATCCGGGAAGCTCGACAGGTTTTCGGGAAGTACTTCTCCGGATAGAAACGCGGGATTCAGTTTTGCTATCCCGGCGAAAAAGT
>Ga0302123_10001368_pt1 | contig 17392 bp, 20 predicted proteins | sample CB21_321_MG_FD_203109 | JGI IMG/M metagenome (GOLD analysis project Ga0302123, IMG submission 203109) | Marine microbial communities from Western Arctic Ocean, Canada - CB21_32.1 | ecosystem: Environmental > Aquatic > Marine > Oceanic | place: Canada: Western Arctic Ocean | collected 2017-09-28 | reverse complement strand
CGGCGTTCTGTCACGCTGGAGTTCAGCACGGGCTCCGGTGTGTCCCTGTGGGTTATCGGGCTGATTGGCTTTGCGGCGGTTGCTCTCGGCGGCGGTGTGGTGGCGCTGATGTTCAGGCGTGGCCCGAGGGGCTAGGATTGCCAGTGCCTAACGAGAGTACTTCCGACGGTGCGACCACAGCGGCCCGAAGCATTAACAATGCCCCTCACTACAGGTGAGGGGCATTCGTGGGTGTCAGCGAGCGCGTGAGAAGCGTCGGTGGTAGTGCTACAGAAGCACGCTTGCGGGTGCGAGCACGGTGACGGTGGTTTCCTCAGGGAGGTTCGCGCGCGTGATCGTGGTTCGATTCTGTGGCGCTGCGGGAGTAGCTCCCAGCTCTTTTAGGAACGGTGTCAATTCCCGGAGATCGGCTTTGTTGCCGGGGTGGGCGTAGAGCAGTGGAATGACGATCTTCGGAGAGATGGCGTTCACCATCTCTACCGCGTCCTCTGCTGTTAGGCCGTTCTTGCTACCGATCGCGAGTAATAGAACATGGGGCGAGCCTAAATCCTCAATCTCTCGGTTGGTCAGGAGCCGCCCGGGATTGCCGAGGTGGCTGAGAACCATGCCTTCCAGTTCGATGGTGTATATGGTATTCCAGGCGATTTCCCCACCCTCGGCATAGGCAGGCGTCCGGATGCCTTTGAAGCGAAGGTTGGACGCTTCATATTCCCCAGGCCCATCAATCACGGTGGGTGGCTTGTCGCCAGTGATGCTGTCGACGGCTGAGAAGTCGGGGTCGGCGCCGCTGACTGCGACAACGTTTGCTTGGGCCAGTTGGGGCGGGAGCCTGAGGCCCGAAGCGTCGGAGTACGGATCCATGATTAGGACGGATTGCCCACTCTTGATCCGAACGGCGTTGTGGCCTAGCCAGGTTATCTCCATGATGTCCTCACTCTCACTTGCGGCCGAACAGGGCCCACGCACCAGGGAGGGCGATTGCGGCGATGTAGAGCTTGATTAGGTCTCCTACGACGAATGGGTAGAAGCCCGCGACAAGCGTTTTGTCGAGGGTGTTGCTGCCGGGGATGACAGCCCCGAGCTCGAAGCCCAAGGTGCTGTCGAGAAAGCCGTTGCCGATGGCGAACCCCAGCCAGAGAAGACCGGGAATGTAGATGAGTAGATTGCCGATGAGCATGGCGACCGAGATGTTCCACTTGCGGTCCCACCCGCGCTCGGCGAGCCTGCCGACGACGTAGGCAGCAGCGATGAAGCCAATGATGTAGCCGCCACTCGTGATGTTCCAGATAGGGGTGCCGGAACCTTCCCAGGGGAAAATGAAATGGACGAGTTCGCCTTGGAGGGCGGCATTTGACGGTGCGAATGCCGGTATTCCAATGGTTCCCGCGATGGCGTAGAGGCCAAGGCTTGCCGCGCCACGGTTAGCGCCTAGCGCACCGCCGGTGAGCAGGACGGCGAGGGTCTGCCCGGTGATGGGAACGGTCGTGAACGGGAGTTTGACGGCGATCTGCGCGAATACGGCTACTAGCACGCTGAAACCGACGACCAATGCGATGTTCCGGGCCAGGCTGCGTCCGGGAACAAGCGTGTCGATCAGCGTGGGTGCAGTGGGTGCGAATTGCATGATTGTCCTAGGTGGATGAGGGCCGTTTAGCGGGTCGTGGTGCGCGCCACATTATAGCATGCGTCGTCTCTGAACCAAGGCGAAAACGGCTGCGCTCAGGCGCAAATTGGCTTGATGCGGGCGTTCGTTGGCTAGCCGTCTCGCTGAGATCAGCGCGGGGCGCGCCATAGAAAACGCAGGGGAAGGGCGCTGTCGATGCTACCATTGACCAGCGTCGAGGGGGTGGTGGCGAGCTACTATTATCTAACGCGACCATCTCCTAGAATGGACGGCAGCTAGTGAAAGGATGGCGCGCATGTTGGAAATGGTGATCGATAGCATCAGGGTCAGCCTGATGAACTATCAGCGCGTGGTGATTCTCAAAGAGCGGGCTGCGGACCGGTATTTGCCGATTTGGATCGGCGCACCAGAGGCTGACGCCATTGCGGTGAAGCTCCAGGACGTGGCGGTTCCGCGTCCTTTGACCCATGACCTCTTGGGCTCGGTAATCTCCGAACTGGGGGCCGTCGTTGACTACGTCCTCGTTGCTGATCTTGCCAACGACACTTTTTTCGCCAAGCTCGTCATGAACGTGTCCGCTGGCCCGCAACACGAGGTTGACTGTCGCCCGAGCGACGCGATCGCGATCGCCGTGCGCGGGGGCCAGTGGGTCAACACGCCAGGCGGCGGAGAGCGGTCGTTTCCCTCGATCCAAGAGGCCCGGAAGTTCCTGGATGAGCTCGGGATCGACAAGGACGATAGTCGCTACGTGATCAGATCGAAAGTGCCGATCTACGTTGAAGAGGGCGTGATTGAGAAGGCAGGGATCACCATGGAGGATGACACTGGCCTGTCAATCACTGACAGGGTGCGGCCGTCTGATTCGGGCCCGTCCCGAACGCAGAAACCTGTCACTGACGAAGAGATTCAGAAACTCTCGGCGTTCTCCGAGTTTTTGGAAGACCTTCCTGGACTTGAGGACCTAGGCAGCAGCCCCGGATCTGGATCGTAACCCCGACGAAACTCGCAATCGGGAGAGTGTTTGTGATAACATTCACCAGATTTCGAACCGAGATATGAGACGGCGCCCGCGGTGGGTTTTGGCTGCCCAATTCACTGGCCTAGGCTGGTATATCGCCGCGGCGATTGTCGCACCCACGCTGTTGGGTGTGTGGGTTGATGGGAAGGTTGGTTCGGCGCCACTGTTCCTGTTGCTCGGTTTGTTGCTAGGCGTTGTCGTAGCGTTCTATGGCACGTACAAGATGGCGTCTGGATACTTGGGCGGCGGCTCCCCAGAGGGCCGTGACTAGCGTTCGCGAGGTCGAGATTGGTAAAGCTGGTTGCTGGTGTCGCGCTGATCATGGTGCTCGTGGGCCTTGCCCTGGGCGCTATCGGCGCAGCGCTATTTGGCTTCGACCCGTTCGTCTCGCTCCCTGAGGTTCATCTTGCACCGCAACCGCTCCTAGAGATAGGCGGATTCACCGTCACCAACACGCTGCTTTCTGCGTGGCTGACGACGATTGTGGTGGTCCTCCTGTTCGGTTTCGGCGCGCGCACCATGAAGATGGTTCCCGGGCGCCTACAGGGCTTCGTCGAGATGTTCATCGAAGCGCTCTACAACTTTATCAAGGGTGTGGCCGGCGAGCGTTACGCGCGCCCATTCTTCCCGATTCTGGCTACGATATTCATCTTCGTTGCTTTCAACGCGTGGATGGCGCTGCTCCCTATCTACCCGACAGTCGGCTTCAAGGCCGGCGGTCATGACGAGATCACGACGCATCTACTGCGGTCTGCTGGTACCGACATCAACATGCCGCTGGCATTGGCGATAATCGCGTTCTTGTTTGCTGAGGTTTGGGGTTTCAAGGCGCAAGGATTTGGCTACCTGAAAGAGTTCTTCAGGGGTCCCAACCCGTTGGACACGTTCATCGGACTCATTGAATTCTTGAGCCACTTTATCCGGGTGATCAGTTTCACTTTCCGTCTATTTGGCAACATGCTCGCAGGTGAGATTGTCTTGGGCATGATGACGTTCCTGCTGGTTTTCCTGGTACCGCTCGCGTTCTACGGCTTGGAGCTGTTGGTTGGCGGTGTACAGGCGTTGATTTTCATGGGTCTTACGTTGGTGTTCACGGTTATGGGCGTAGCATCGCACGGCAATCACGAGGAAGAGCATTCGGAAGCTGGGTCGCACTAGCTCTCCCTAACTGGAGTGGCCAGATTCGCGGGTTAGTTACCAGCTCAGGCAAGCCGAATCGATAAGGAGAAGTGAGAAATGTTTGACTCAGAAGGATTGAAGTTTTTGGCGGTCGGTTTCGCGGCGTTGGGAATGGCCGGCGCGGGAGTCGGCCTGGGTATTCTCGGCGCAGGAGCAATGAACGCCCTCGGCCGGAACCCAGAAGCCAAAGACGTTATCGCACCGAACATGGTGCTGGCGCTGGCCTTCACTGAGGCCATCGGTATCTACGGCCTTGTGACCGCGATTCTGTTGATCTTCGTCGCCTAAGCGGCGAGTACGTTTGGAAGGAGGCGGCCACCTTGCTGGCAGCACCCCTGTTAACTGAAGTAGCTGAAGAAGCAAGCGGCATCGGCGCGCTTGGGATAGACGCGCAGAGTCTGCTTGTCTACCTCATCAACTTCGCCGTCTTGGCCGTCATCCTGTATTTCTTCGCGTATAAGCGGATACTTGGAGTTCTCGACGCTCGGTCCGCCAAGATCAAGGAAAGCCTTGAAGAAGCGGATCGGGTGCGTCAGGACGCCCTGGAGCAGCAGGCCCAGATGCAGCGTACGCTGGATGAGGGTCGGCAGGAGGGGCAGCGGGTTCTCCAGGACGCTCGTGAGGCCGCTGAGCGCTATCGCGAACAGCAACAGGGCCTGGCCCGCACTCAGGCGGAGGAGATGCTTGAGCGTGCCCGAAACGAGATCCAATCGGAGCGGGATGCGGCCCTTGAACAGGTCCGCGCTCAGTTTGCGGGGTTGGCTGTTACGGCTGCCGAGCGAATCATCCGTCGCTCCTTGGATGAGGACACCCACCGCGACCTGATTGATGAGGTTCTCGCTGAGGGCGAGGCCATGCAGGGTCAGGGGTAGGAGGGCTCTTGGCTAAGGCACCCACAGCCAGACGGTACGCGCAGGCGCTATTTGCAATCGCGCAGGAGAAGGGCACCACCGAAGCGTGGCTCACCGACCTGCGCGAACTGTCGGACCTCCTGGAAGAGCCGACGGTGAGCACGTACATGTCCACGCCCCGCGTGCAGACCGAGGATAAGCTCGGTGTGGTAGCGCAGGTAGCCGAGGGTCGCGATCCGATGATCCGGAACCTCGTGGGCCTGTTGGTATCGCGGCAGGGAGTCGGACTACTCGGTCGCGTGGCCGACGAATACGGTGAGTTGCTCAACGTGATGCTTGGACGTGTGCGCGCTCAGGTGACGACGGCAACACCGTTGTCTGCGACGCAGCAGAAGCGCTTGAGCGATTCTCTTGGCGCCTCGCTGCAGAAGAATGTTGTGCTGGAGACCAACGAGGATCCGGAGATCATCGGCGGGGTTCTGGTACGGGTTGGGGATCAGATCATCGATGGCTCGGTGCGGACCAAGCTTGCTGCGCTGAAGCAGCAGTTGGCCCACGGGTCGCTAACGTGACAATAGCGCCTCTCCATTCAGGGAGAGGGCAAGTGAGAGGGAGCGTATGACCACTCGCGGACAAGACATCGCCTCGGTTCTCAAGAAGCAGATCGAGGAATTCGGCGGCGAAACCACGCTGACCGAGGTTGGCACGGTCGTTGAGGTTGGCGACGGTATCGCCCAGATCCACGGGCTTAGCCAAGTGGGTTTCGGTGAGCTATTGTCGTTCCCTAGCGGTGTGAGCGGCCTGGCGTTGAACCTCGAAGAAGACGCGGTGGGTGCTGCCATCATGGGCCCCGACACCGACGTTAGGGAAGGTGACCTCGTCAAGGCCACAGGCCAGGTGGCCCAGGTACCAGTTGGCGATGCTCTTCTCGGCCGCGTCGTCGACCCGTTGGGCGTGCCTATCGACGGCAAGGGCCCGGTGAAGACGGACGGTACGCGAGCAATCGAAATGGTTGCTCCGAACGTGGCCATCAGGCAAGCGGTGAACACGCCGGTGCAGACCGGCATCAAGTCCATCGACGGCATGATCCCTGTTGGCCGCGGACAGAGAGAGCTGATTATTGGCGACCGTTTCACCGGCAAGACTGCGATCGCGATTGACACGATTATCAACCAGAAGGGTCAGGACCTTCTCTGTATCTACGTGGCCGTCGGACAGAAGCAGAGCAAGGTGGCCAGCATCCAGGCGACGCTTGAAGAGCACGGCGCCATGGAGCACACGGTGATCGTGGCGGCGAACGCGTCCGACCCCGCGCCGATGCAGTACCTGGCACCCTATGCCGGGTGCGCCATCGGTGAGGCGTTCATGGCTAGCGGCCGAGACGCCTTGATCATCTACGACGACCTGACGAAGCACGCCTGGGCATACCGGCAGATGTCGCTGTTGCTGAAGCGCCCTCCCGGACGTGAGGCATACCCCGGCGACGTGTTCTACCTGCACAGCCGCTTGCTTGAGCGCGCGGCACGGCTGGACGAGGCGCACGGCGGTGGATCGCTGACGGCGCTGCCGATCATCGAAACGCAGGCGGGTGACGTGTCCGGTTACATCCCGACCAACGTTATCTCAATCACGGACGGCCAGATTTACCTTGAGGCTGACCTGTTCAACGCCGGTATCCGCCCTGCGGTCAACGCCGGTCTCTCCGTTTCCCGCGTGGGTAGCGCTGCTCAGACGCGCGCCGTGAAGAAGGTGGCTGGTCGCATGCGGTTGGAGCTGGCCCAATACGCGTCATTGGCGGCGTTCGCCCAGTTTGGTGCGTCTGATCTCGACGCGGTTACGCGAGCGCAGCTGGAGCGCGGGCAACGTCTCACCGAGCTCCTGAAGCAGCCCCAGTACCGGCCGAACTCCCTAGGGCAAATGGTGTCGTCCATGTTCGCCGTGGTGAACGGCTACATGGACGACATCCCTGTAGACCGTATTCGCGAGTTCGAGGATCGGCTGATCGGGTACTTGGAAACGTCGAAGGCAGAAGTGCTCCAAGCGATCCAAGAGACAAAGGACATCGACGAGAAAACCGAGGCAGGGTTGCGAGACGGTATCACTTCCTTCAAGGCAACGTTTTAGCCCGGGATCATGGCCTGCTCGACTCCGATGGACGAAAGAAAGGGCAACTAAAGAGTGCCTAGCGTAAGAGAGATACGAGGACGCATAAAGAGCGTCAAGAACACTGCCCGCGTGACCAACGCGATGCAGATGGTTGCGGCGTCCAAGATGCGCCGTGCCCAGGAGCAGGTCGTCGCGTCCCGTCCGTACGCTCAGAAGCTACGGTCAGTGCTCGCCGGTCTTGCCGCGCAGGGCGCGGGCGACGGTGACAATACGCATCCACTGCTGCAAAGCCACTCCATCAAGAACGTGTTGTTGTTGGAGATAACGCCCGATCGCGGTCTCGCCGGTGGTTTGCCGTCCAACATCAACCGGGCCGCTGGCCAGTTCATGATGCGGCAGGACGTGCCAGTATCGGCCATTACGGTGGGCCGGAAGGGCCGCGACTTCATGATTCGGGCAAACCGGACCCTCCAGGCATCGTTCCCGGGCTTGGGTGATCGGCCTTCACTGGCCGACTGTCTGCCCATATCGGCGCTGATAGCGCAGTTGTATACGGACGGGACCGTGGACGAAGTGCACATCACCTACACCCGATTCATTAATACGTTGTTCCAGGAGCCTGTGTTGGCGCAGTTGCTGCCCATCAAGGCTGGAGAGCTCGAAGAGCCGGGTGGACTGGCGGACTATGAGTACGAGCCGGATGCGGAAACCGTACTCAATACATTGGTGCCGCGCTTCCTGGACACGCAGGTGTACCAGGCGGTGTTGGAGAGTAACGCCAGCGAGCAGTCCTCACGCATGGTGGCGATGAGAAACGCGACGGATGCGGCCGAGGAGATGGTCGATGCGTTGACTTTGGAATTGAACAAGGCCCGCCAGGCCATGATCACCGCCGAGCTTCTTGACTTGGTTGGTGGCGTGGCGGCATTAGAAGGATAGACCGGCGAGGGCGGAGCTCTCGTTGTTGAAGGAGTATGGAAATGGCCGAAGGAGCTGAAGGCAAGGTCGTACAGGTCATCGGGACCGTTGTCGACGTGGAGTTCCCACCTGAGAGTCTACCCGGCATCTACAGCGCGCTTGACCTTGAGGTTGCAGGCGAACGCCTGGTTCTCGAGGTCGAGCAGCAGGTAGGCAACGGCTGGGTGCGCTGCCTCGCTCTCGGTCCCACCGAGGGGCTGACGCGCGGTGCTGTGGTCAAAGACACCGGGGCGCCGATCACCATACCGGTGGGTGAGCCGAGCCTTGGACGATTGTTCAACGTCATCGGCGAGCCGCTGGATGGGTTAGGGCCCGTGGTCGCCAAGGACCACTGGTCCATCCACCGCGCGCCTCCTCCCTATGAAGACCAAAGCATGACGACTGAGGTGCTTGAGACCGGCGTCAAGGCGCTCGATCTGATCGCGCCCTTCACCAAGGGCGGTAAGGTTGGCGCGTACGGCGGTGCGGGCGTTGGCAAAACCGTCATCATTCAGGAGCTTATCCGGAACATCGCGGAGGAGCACAGTGGCTACTCCGTGTTCGCCGGTGTGGGTGAGCGTTCCCGCGAGGGTAACGACCTCTGGAATGAGATGCAGGAGTCTGGCGTGCTGAACAGCACCGTGCTCGTGTTCGGTCAGATGAACGAGCCGCCCGGTGTGCGCCTCCGCATCGCCATGACCGGGCTGACCATGGCCGAGTACTTCCGCGACGTGATGAACCAGGACGTGCTCCTGTTCGTGGACAACCTCTACCGCTACATCCTAGCGGGCATGGAAGTGTCCGCGCTGCTGGGCCGCATGCCGTCAGCCGTGGGATATCAGCCTACACTGGGCACGGAGATGGGTGACCTGCAGGAGCGGATTACGTCCACCACCAAGGGCTCGATCACCTCTTTCCAGGCCATCTACGTGCCGGCTGACGACTACACCGACCCTGGTGTGGCGACAAGCTTCGGTCACTTGGACGCAGTTATCTCGCTTGAGCGTGCGATCGCGGCCAAGGGCCTGTACCCGGCCGTTGACCCGCTGACGTCTTCGTCACGGATCTTGGACCCGCTAATCGTGGGCCAGGAGCACTACGACACTGCCCGAGGCGTGCAGCAGGTGCTGCAGAAGTACAAGGACTTGCAGGACATTATCGCGATCCTGGGTCTGGAAGAGCTTTCAGAGGACGACAAAATCACGGTGGGCAGGGCCCAGCGCATTGAGCAGTTCCTGTCGCAGCCGTTCCACGTCGCCGAGCAGTTCACGGGTATGGACGGCCGGTACGTGCCGGTGGCCGAGACCGTGCGCGGCTTCAAGGAGATTCTAGAGGGCAAGCACGACCATATCGCAGCCCAGGACTTCAACATGGTGGGGACCATCGACGAGGTGCTCGCCCGGCACGCCGAGCGTCAGAAGGCCAACGCCGGGGTTGGTGCGTAAACGATGCCGACGAGGCTTGAGATAGTTACGGCTGAACGCATCCTCTTCGAGGGTGACGTCGATGTGGTCGTCGCACCCGGCAGTGAGGGCGAACTTGGCGTCCTGCCGCACCACGCGGCGATCATGACCACCTTGTCGCCAGGTGAACTTCGCTACCGCACAGACGGCGAGGAGAACTATTACGTCGTTCATGGCGGATTCATGGAGGTACGTGGCGATCTGGTCGTCGTGCTGGCTGATGCGGCGGAGCACGTGAACGAGATTGACGAGACTCGTGCCGAAGAGGCTTCCGAGCGAGCGCAACAACGTATCGCGGCGCGCGGCGAGGACATCGATCTCGAACGGGCGTTGGCATCGTTACGGCGCGCCCAGGTTCGCCTTCTGATCACGCGTCGCAGGCGCAGCAGGCAGCGTTCGACAGTACCGGGTTCCGTTCCCAAGTAAGCAAACGTTTCAGACAGCAAGAAAAGGGCTTCGTATGAGGCCCTTTTCCTTTTCCAGCTATTTCTATCTTGCGGTCTGTTGGCTGCAGTAGACGTGCGCGGACGGCTGACGAGTTACTTGCTCTGGCCCTTCTCACGCAAGTGCAGGCCCAGTCCGGTCAGCGCTGCGGCGATGGCCACTACCGTCCACGTGATGATGGCGGCCCAGAAGCCCCCGTCCAAATCTCCCATCGGTTTCTCCTTGAAGCAGGCAACATCAGCGTGGGCGTGCAGCGCCTTTGAGGTTAGAGGCGAGCAGGAGCAGTGTCAACCGCGTTACTCGCGCCCCCCGAGAACATCACGAGGCGTCTTGGAGAACGCTTGGTCCTAAGCTGAGAAGAGACTTCTGGGCCTATACGCTGGGACTACCCGCCGGATGAGAGCCAAATGCAAGGGTTCATATTCATGTGAACCCTATCCTACAAAGGCACCTTGTAATATGGTTTATGCAGGAACTGTCATTCGGCCAGGGGTGAGACTCCACGGTTGCCCTGCTGACGGGGGCACCCTGATTCGTTGTTATGGGGAGAAGAACGCCGTTGTTCACTGTGCTGCTTTTGGGTACACCATTGAGGGCGAAGTAGGGCCCCCGCAAGTGGGGTTAGAGGCGGCACCGCTGGCCGCGTGACGAACCGGTCCCGGTCAGCTTCGTTTGCAACCAAAGTGACGGCGTACCCATCGCGAACGGCCGCGTCCGGCCCCGCCATGAAGCCGGCGGTTAGGTGGTGCTGAGGTAATAGGTCATGGACTGGAGCGACACGACCGGGTCTACGTTGCGTATGCGCACGTCCAGGGGTGTCAGGGCCGATTTGGGGGCGTAGTTGAGGATAGCCTTAACCCCCGCCGCTACGAGGTCGTCAATGACGGTTTGCGCGACGGCTGCCGGGACAGCGACGATCGCGATCTGCACGCCCTCGCGCTCCGCGGTCTCGACGTAGCTCTTAAAGTCTTGGACGGTTAGGCCACCCGCAACCTGGCCTACCACCGCCGGGTCTGAGTCGAATGCGCACACGACGCGGAAACCTTCCGGCTCGAAGCCGGGATAGCTGATAATCGACCGCCCCAGTCGGCCGACTCCGACAACCGCGACGTTCCATGTCTGATCGAGTCCCAAGATTACGCGGAGGCGCTCCAGCAGGTGGGAGATGCTGTACCCGCGCCCCTGCTTTCCGAAGCGGCCGAAGTAGCTGAGATCCTTGCGGATTTGAGCGGGCGTCACTTGGAGCAGCTCGCCCAGTTGCTGCGAGCTGATCACGTCGATGCCACTGCTCTCGAGTTGGGCGAGGGCCCGCAGGTACTGCGGGAGCCGCTCTACGACGACTTCGGGGACTCCGCTGCTAGTGGTCACAGGCACCTCTCGAATCGTTCGCCGGAGATTGTGAAACGCTTGTGATGCGATAGTAAATAGATTCACAATCTCGGTCAATGAGCTTGATGCATCAAGCGGGTGATATAGTGGCGTCCGTTGTCCTCGTGAGGGCATGGGTGTGTTCATGGGCACGTGTAGGCTGACATTTAGGCTTCCTGGTAACGACTCGCTCAAGGGCAAGCGGCAAGTGTCGCGTTCCTTGGGTCATGCGGTCGCGCAACAAGTTCAGCATGTCGGTCGCTGAAGTGGACGGCATTGATCGCCATCAGATGCTGGTGATCAGCGCGAGTTGTGTCACCAAGGACGCTGGGTATGCCAGCGAGCTAATCGCCGCCGCCGTGCGGTTCGTGGAGCAAGATCACCATCTTGACGCCCAGTTGATCGACGTGGAGCGCGACCTGTTGGACGGGGACTGACGTTCCTGCGCGCGAGCCAATTTGCCCCCGCGGAGCTGACTTGGACATAGGTCTGTTCGTCGACCAACTCGAGCGTTCACCGATCAATAGCGGACAGCTCGTGCACGTCGAGGAGCTGCCCGAGCGCGAAGCGTCCCACGCTGGACTCACCCACGAGCTGCACCCCACGTTGACCGCCGCGTTGCTGGAGGGTGGGCTGCTTCCACTGTTCGCGCATCAGGCCCGCGCGGTCGACGCGGTGCTCAGCGGGCGCGACGTCGCTGTCGTGACGCCAGCCGCCAGCGGTAAGAGCCTCTGCTATGACATCCCCGTAGCGCAGTCGTTGCTGAACGACACCACCAGTCGGGCGCTGTTCCTGTTCCCCACCAAAGCGCTGGCACAGGATCAACTGCGAGGCATCCAAGCGTTGCTGCCGCCGAAGCTCCAGGGCAGGGTGGCAATCTTTGACGGCGATACGCCGTTTTCGGAGCGGCCGGGCGTGCGGAGGACTGCGAGGGCGGTCCTCACCAACCCTGACATGCTGCACGTCGGCATGCTCCCCAACCATCGCGCGTGGAGCCGCCTGTGGGCGTCCCTCGAGTACATCGTAATCGATGAGGCGCACGTCTATCGAGGAATCTTCGGGTCACACGTGGCCAACGTGCTCAGGCGCTTGCGGAGGCTGTGCACCCACTACGGCTCCGCCCCCCGGTTCATCCTCTCCTCGGCGACCATCGCCAACGCTGGCGAGCTCGCCGAAGGCCTGATCGGGCGCCCCGTTGACGTCGTCGCGGACGATGGTGCTCCCCACGGTCCAAAGCATTTCGTGTTCTGGGCCCCGCCCGTCGTCGACGAAGAGCGTGGGACACGGGCCAGCGCTGGCAGCGAGACCTCACGCCTGCTCGAGATGCTCCTGAAGCGGGACGCGCGCACGCTGGCGTTCGTGCGCACACGGAGGCAGGCTGAACTCGTCTTCATGGCGGTGCGTGACCGACTGCGCCTGGACAACCCACCGCTGGCCGAGCGGGTGCGCCCGTATAGGGCCTCGTATCTCGCTGAAGACAGGCGTGAGGTGGAACGAGGATTGCTCGATGGCGAGTTGCTGGGTGTGGTGGCCACGAACGCGTTGGAGCTGGGTATCGACATCGGTGACCTGGACGCAACGCTGATCACTGGCTACCCAGGCAGCATCGCCAGCACGTGGCAGCAGGCGGGGCGTAGCGGCCGAAGCGGACAGGGCTCGTTGAGCGTGCTGGTCGCGCAAGACAACCCGCTCGACCAATACCTCATGCGTCACCCGGACTTCTTTTTCGGTAGGCCCCACGAGCACGCTCGCATACGCCCTGAGAACCCCTACGTCCTCGATCCCCACCTCCGTTGCGCCGCCTACGAGATGCCGCTCAGCGCGAGCGACTCCGCGTTATACGGCGACGCGTTCTGGGACCATCTGTCGCGCATGACCGACGAAGGGTCGCTGAACGAGCGCAACGGCAAATGGTTCATCTCGCCATCGGTGGAGTACCCAGCGCAGGACGTGAACATCCGGTCTGCCGCGCACACCCAGTACCTGGCCGTCGAATCCCTGTCCGGGCGCGTGCTGGAGCATCTGGACGAGCTGGCGGCGTTCAGCCATCTCCACCCCGGCGCCGTGTACCTGCATCAAGGCGAGTCCTACATAGTGGAAGACTTGGACCTCAAAGCTGGAGTTGCCTACCTGACCACTACCGATGTTCCGTATTACACCGAGTCTCGTGATGTCACGGACATCCGGATCGTGGACACCAAAGCGTCGAAGACCCTCAACGGCGCCGTTGTGCACGTTGGTGAGGTCGAGGTATCGCGCCAGGTCATCGGGTACCGCAAACGCGGTTTCTACGGAGCAGATGCCAAGGACGAAGACCTCGGCGACGAGCTGCTGGACCTGCCGATCCGAGTCTTCCACACGGTAGCATTCTGGTTCGATTTGCCTGCCCCCACGTTCAACCGCGCGCTGCGCGATCGAGAGAATCTGGCCGGAGGGCTGCATGCCATGGAGCATGCTGCCATCGGCGTTTTGCCCTTGTTCGCCCTGTGCGATCGTAATGATATTGGCGGAGTGTCCACCCCTATGCACCAGGACACCGGGGAACCCCAGGTGTTCATCTACGATGGTCACCCCGGCGGAGTGGGGATCGCGGAGCACGGTTTCGACGTCATCGAAGAGCTGTTGGCCGCGACGCTCGCGGCCATCGACGAGTGTGGCTGCACCGACGGCTGTCCCTGTTGCGTGCAGTCGCCCAAGTGCGGCAACAACAACAGCCCGCTGGACAAGCGGCAAGCCGCGACCTACCTGCGGGCTCTATTGGGCCAGGAATGACGGTGGAGGGTCCCGGCAGCATGATGGACGAACAGGACTCTTAGGAAACATAAGACAATATGACCGGTAACCCAGAAAAACGAGCAGCGTACGTGTACGACGATAGGTTGTCTCGTCATGTGCTCAGCGAGCACCACCCCATGCGGCCCGTGCGCCTGAAGTACACGCACGCGTTGCTTCAGGCATATGGCGCTTTTGAAGACCCTGGCGCGCTCGTGGTCGAGCCTCGTCCGGCCGCCCGTGATGAGCTGCTGACGTTTCACACGGAGTTCTACCTGGAGATGGTCGAGCGTCTCAGCGCGGGGGAGGAAGTTCGGGGCGCCGAGCTCTTCGGGTTCTCACAGGCGGGAGACAACCCGATCTACGAAGACATGTATGAAGCGGCGCTGCTGTCCACCGGCGCCTCCGTGCAGGCGGCGGAGCTTATCGCCGATGGTGTCGTCTCGCGAGCTTTCGCCCCTGCTGGTGGCCTGCACCACGCCGCCTCCGGGAATGCCTCCGGCTTCTGCATCTTCAACGACCCTGTCGTCGCCATCAACGCCCTCCGCAAGCGAGGTCTGCGTGTCTGCTATGTGGATATCGATGCACACCACGGCGATGGCGTCCAGAACGCCTTCTACCGTGATGCTGACGTGATGACGATCTCGGTACACGAGGGCCCGCGCTGGCTCTTCCCTGGCACCGGGGACGTCAACGAGATCGGCGAAGGTAACGGCAAAGGTTTTTCCGTCAACTTGCCTCTGTTCCCCTACACGCCCGATAACGTGTATGTCGCAGCGTTCGACGAGGCCGTAGTCCCCCTGATAGAGTCTTTCAAGCCCGACGTGCTCGCCACCCAAGTAGGCGCCGACGCCTACGTCCATGACCCGCTTACGCATCTGGCGCTGACCACCCGCGGCTACGAAGCGCTGGTCGAACGTTTAGGCGCGCTCGGCTACCCCTGGCTTGCCTTCGGTGGCGGAGGCTACGACCTCGACGCCGTCCCACGCCTCTGGACCCTCGCCTACGGTATCATGCTCGGCCGCACATGGCCCGACGTCCTGCCGGCAGCCGCGGAAGCGTTCCTCGATAGCGCCACCCTTCGCGACGTCGTTCCCGACGTCGAACATGACGTCCTCAACCAAACCACCGCTTGGGCCCACCAGCGTGTCGACGAGATCAAACGCCTCATCTTCCCTCTCCACGGCCTCGCCACCTAGCTCGGGCAGGACACGCCCTGCACCCACTCCCTGCCGCTGGGCGCAGCTCAAGAGATTCGGGAGCGAGTGCCGACCTGCTATACACCCGAACCTCCATCGAGCCCGGGGGAGTCCCCGCGCCGAAGCTAAATCGGGCCATTTGAGGTCACCCGATCGCCGGCTCCTGGCATGTACTAGAGGCGATCAGCGGCCCGCAGCCGGCGCTCCAGAGGCAAAACTGTGTGTTCATTTCCTCTCGTTCCAGATCCCTCTCGCGCAGCTAGGGTCCCGGGACCCTCAAAACCGCTCGCGGCGGACCGATGTCGCAGCAGTTCGCCTCTCTCGGAGCGTACAATCCCGCACGAGAGCCAACAGCAACACACCAGGAGAACCCATGACGACTGGTTCCGTGGTCAACGAAACATTCCCCGCAGCCGCACTGCCGTCCCTGGACGGTGTGATGGTGGACTTTGCCTCGTACCGTGGCAAGAAACTCATCGTCTTCATGTGGGCCTCGTGGTGAAACTGCCGCCAGCAGCTGCCAGTTTGGCAGCAGGTGGTCGAGCAGTACGCCGGTAGTGGATTCGAGCTGGTGGCGGTGGCTGTCGACGCGCAGGGTGCCAAGATGCCTCGCCCGTTCATGGAGCAGGCCGGTGCCACGTTCACGTGCCTGGTGGATTCTGACAACCTCCTCTCCAAGACGTTTGGGTTCAAGGCAGTGCCGAACGGCATCCTGATTGACGAAAGCGGGGAGGTCGTTTACCAAAAGTTCGGTGGGTTTGACATCCGTAAGCAGGAGACCCGCGACCTCGTCGACGCGTGGCTCACGTCAGGTGCGACGGCGGGCGCGGAGTCGAGCGAACGGACCGAGGTTGATTCCCGGGTTCACGTGCTATTCGGCCAGGGACTAGCGCTGCTGCGGAGCGGCGACACGATCGGTGCGCGCGCCAAGTGGCGTGAAGTGTCCATCTTCGACCCTGACAATTACGTCGTCCATAAGCAACTCTGGTCCATCGAGAATCCTGAGCGCTTCTACGGCGAAAACGTGGATATGGATTGGCAGAAGCAGCAATTGGCACAGGGTCTTTAGCCAGATGAAGATCGTAAGCTACACAACACAAGCCGTTCGGGTCCCTCGCGAGCATGCGCCCTTCGCCAAGGGCGGCGACGAGATCGACTTCGTCACACTCACGCTACGTACGGACGATGGTATCGAGGGCATCGGCTACGCGGGCTTCGCCCCGCCGGCCATGACCGCTGCATTGCACGCGGCCGTCGATGGGTTGTGCGCGTTGGCCGTAGGCATGGACCCCATGAACACCGAGGAGATAGGCTCGCGGCTGTTTCGCGTCGGGGGTAGTGGATCGCCCGCCGGGCTGGTGACCCGCGCCATCTCGTCCATCGATGTGGCGTTGTGGGACATCAAGGGCAAGGCACTCGGCCAGCCGGTGTACAAGCTGCTCGGCGGCTATCGCGACAGCGTGCCCACCTACGCCAGCGGATTCCTGTGGCGGTCGTTTGATCTGGACATGCTGACCTCCCACGGCAAGCGCCTGGTGGATGAGGGCTTCATGTCGATGAAGTTCAGGCTGGGCGCCGAGAAGACCATTGCCGCGGAGGTCGCGCGCTTGCGCACCATGCGCGACGCCGTTGGGCCGGACGTCGAACTGATGATAGACATCAACCAGCTGTGGGACGTGAATCGCGCAATCACTATCGGCCGGGAGATGCGCGACTACGGCATCACTTGGCTAGAGGACCCCACCAGGTTCGATGACTTCCGCGGCCTGGCGAAAATTGCCGATGCTCTCGACACCCCGATAGCGGCGGGCGAGTACGTCTACGGCATCGCACCCTTCCGCCAGCTCATCGAGCAGAAGTCCATAGACATCGTCATGGTCGATCTACTGCGAGTCGGCGGCATTACCCAATGGATGAAGGTTGCCCACATGGCGGAAGCATACAACCTGCCTGTCGTGACCCATTTGGCGCCCGAGGTTCTCGTCCACGCACTGGCTGCCGTGCCCAATGGTATGACCGTTGAGTACATGCCGTGGTCGTTCCCCTTATTCAAGTCGGTGCCCCTCGCCGTGGATGGTCACATCGATCTGCCCCAGACACCTGGCCTCGGTCTCGAGTTCGACGAGGATGTCCTCTCCAGAGGTGCGTTGGCCCTCTAGCCCTGTAGCCCATCAACCTGGTAGGGCTACGGGTTAGGGCTGAAGGGTTGGCTCTTGCCCGTACCCCATCGCGCGTGGCACGACGCACCGGCTCAAGGCCATCGCGGATCAAGGAGGCCTCATCATTGAGGTGGGCACGCCTGAGCTGGATGACGTTGTCCGCGTCGAAGACGACTACGGGCGGACGGGCCCCTAGCCAACCGGCGGGAGGCCCGTTATGCGCAAGCAAAGGGCCGGATGGGAAATCCCACA
>Ga0302123_10001362_pt1 | contig 17462 bp, 14 predicted proteins | sample CB21_321_MG_FD_203109 | JGI IMG/M metagenome (GOLD analysis project Ga0302123, IMG submission 203109) | Marine microbial communities from Western Arctic Ocean, Canada - CB21_32.1 | ecosystem: Environmental > Aquatic > Marine > Oceanic | place: Canada: Western Arctic Ocean | collected 2017-09-28 | reverse complement strand
TCCGCAGTCGCTTGGTCATGCGCCGCTCGCTGCTAACGGGACAGGACTTGGGTTACACCATCGATCATGCGCACTAGGTATCGGAGAACGTAGAGCACGAATGGCGGACATCCTTCTTACTCACTGCAACCACCTGTTCTTTGACAAGAAACAGGTGCGCAAGATGCAACCCTATCCGCCGCTGCAAACGCTGATGGCTGCTGCTTGTCTGCGCGAAGCGGGGCACGATGTGGCCCTCTACGACTCGACGTTCGAGACGCCACCAGAAGAGGGCTTCCGGCGGGCATTGGCGGAGCACGAGCCGCGGCTGGTTGCTATCTGCGAAGACAATTTCAACTTCCTCACGAAGATGTGCCTCACGCAGAATCGCGAATTGGCCTTCGCGATGATGGCGGATGCCGGGGCGGCGGGTATCCCCGTGGTGGTGAATGGCTCAGATGCAACGGACCAAGCGGATGCTTACCTCGATGCGGGTGCTGGTTTTGTGATGGTGGGAGAGGTTGAACAGACAGTGGTCGAACTCGCCGCTCATCTTCTCGGTGACGGTCGCGCGGATCTAGCTGACATCGACGGCCTGGCGTTTCGTGATCCGGCTTCCGGCACGGTGAGGCGGACACGGCCCCGAGCGCTGCTTGCCGAGCTCGATTCGTTCCCGTTGCCCGCCTGGGACCTGGTGCCGGTCGAGACCTATCGACATCGCTGGACGGAAGCGCACGGCTATTTTTCGGTAAACATCATTTCAAGCCGCGGTTGCCCCTACCGTTGCAATTGGTGCGCGAAACCGATCTATGGCGACACGTATCACCATCGTACGCCACGCTTGGTAGCGGAACAGATTCTCGCACTCAAGAACACGGTCGCGCCGGATCATCTCTGGTTCGCCGACGATATCTTCGCGCTATCAGGCGAATGGACGCGGGAGTTCGCGCAGGCGGTGGAAGACCTCGGCACGCGCATCCCGTTCAAGATGCAGTCGCGGTGTGACCTGATGACGGGGGATACGGTTGAAGCGCTACGGCAAGCCGGTTGCGAGGAAGTCTGGATGGGAGCCGAGTCTGGGTCGCAGGATGTGCTCGACAATATGGATAAGGATGTCCTCGTCGATCAAACCTTCGAGGCACGGGAGAACTTGCGCCGGTACGATATCAGGGCCTGCTACTTCTTGCAATTCGGATATCCCGGGGAGACCTGGGAGGATATCCAGAGAACAATCCGCATGGTTCGCGACACGCAGCCGGACGACATTGGTATTTCGGTGTCGTATCCGCTACCGGGGACTCGGTTCTATGAGCGGGTGTCGGAACAGCTTGGTAAGAAGCGGAATTGGTCGGACAGCGATGATCTTGCGATGATGTTCCAGGGTACTTACCGTAGCGAGTTTTACAAGGCCTTGCGGGACGCGCTTCATTTCGAAGTAGAGAGTCGCAACGGGGCCGCTGGGAATGGTTTGCCTGGAAATGGGGTCTCCCGCAACGGGACCGCCGCCCGACTGGAAGAGCTTTGGAGGAAGGTCGAGGAAATGGAATCGACACACGCCAACGCCGACCCCACGCCGACATGGACCTCCTCCTAACGCACGGCTACTTTCTCGAAGACGATCCGAAGGAGGCGCGGATCATGAAGCCGTACGCTCCGATGGGAATTCTGTACTTGTCGTCTCACTTGCGCCGGGCGGGCTTCGATGTCGAGGTGTACGACAGTACGTTTGGGTCGCGTGAGGAATTGTTTCGTTTGCTTGAAACCGAGCAGCCTGCGGTAATTGGCATCTACGGAACGCTGATGACGCGGCCCGGGGTGCTGGCCGTAACGCACGAAGCGAAGGCGCGTGGATGGAAGGTTGTTCTCGGTGGGCCGGAGCCGGCGAACTATGCGACGGAGTACTTGGCGACGGGCGCGGATGTGGTCGTCGAAGGCGAAGGCGAGCGTACTCTTGAGGACCTGCTTGCCCTCGCCCGTTCAGGGCGGTGGGACGGTGCGGGTTTGCGGCGCATCGCGGGTATCCACTTTGATGACGGCGAGGTTGTCTTCACCGGCCCGCGAGAGATGATTCCGGATCTGGATGCGCAGCCTTGGCCGGACCGCGAACGCATCGACATTGGGCGCTATCTCGAAGCGTGGCGGCAGCGGCATGGGCAAGGATCGGTTTCAGTGATCACCGCGCGCGGCTGCCCTTATCATTGCCGCTGGTGCAGCCATTCGACCTATGGAAAAACGCACAGGCGGCGCTCGGCGGCCGGAGTGGCGGACGAGGTTGAGTGGATACTGGAGCGCTATTCGCCGGAGATGCTTTGGTTCGCCGACGATGTGTTTACGATTCACCATGGATGGATTCGCGAGTACTTAGCCGAAGTAAAGCGGCGAAACATCGAGAAGCCGTTCGAGTGCATCACGCGAGCCGATCGGCTGAACGAAAAGACGGCCGACGCCCTTGCGGAGCTTGGTTGTTTCCGTTGCTGGGTTGGTTCGGAGAGCGGCTCGCAGCGTATCCTTGACGCCATGGAGCGCGGCGTTACGACGGACCAGGTACAGCATGCCGTTGAACTGTGCCGGCAGCGCGGCATCCAGACCGGGATGTTCCTGATGTGGGGCTATGAGGGCGAACAGCTTGCCGACATTGAGGCCACGGTTGAGCACGTCAAAACGTGCGATCCCGATGTGTATCTAACGACGGTGTCGTATCCGATCAAGGGGACGCCCTACTACGGTGAGGTCGCGGACCGTGTCGTTTCAAGCGGGGCATGGCGAGAGACGTCGGACCGCGAGGCGAAGATTCGCGGGCGGCATTCACGCGATTATTATGAGCACGCGGATTCGTTGCTGAAGGGTGAGGTCGAGTTGTCACGCGCGCGGAAGGGTTCCGGGACTGATGGTGGGACGGCGGGCCTGGAAGCGCAGGTCGTCGAGGCGCGGCGAGGACTAACGCTCACCGCCGACGAGGTGGAATCTTGAACTCGGTAAGTGCCACAACGACGCCGATGGATGCCCAGCCGGTCCGAGACGCGTTCGACCAAGCCGCGCCGACTTACGACCAGGACTGGAGTGACTCGATCATCGGAGGGCTGCAACGGCAAGCTGTTTGGAGTGCTGTCGATCCGTTGTTCGTTGCGGGTGATCGGGTCCTCGATGTGGGTTGTGGCACGGGCGTCGATGCGTTTCATTTGGCCGAACGCGGAGTCCGGGTGCATGCTGTTGATGTGTCACCGGGCATGGTCGCGCAGGTCGAGCGCCGGATTGATGGCGAGGGTGTATCTGGCCGGGTTACGACCGAAGTGTGCGCGATTGAAGACCTAGCGGAACTCGATTTCGAGCAAGCATTCGACGGTGCTGTGTCTAACTTTTCACCGCTGAATTGCGTGGCAGGTTTGGAGCCCGTCGCGGAATCGTTGGCTCGCCTGATTCGCCCCGGCGGCAAGCTCGTATTGTGTGTGATGACGCGGTTCTGCCTGTGGGAAACACTTTGGTATCCGCTGACCTCGCAGCTCTACAAGGCGGCGCGCCGATGGCGCAAAGCGAACGTGACCGCGACGGTGAGTTCGAGCGGCGAGTTCGATGTTTTCTATCATTCGGCGCGCGAGATCGAGGCGGCTCTGAGCGGCTTCCGGCTTGTTGGGAATCGCGGCGTGGGGATCTTCGTGCCGCCGTCGTACCTGGAACCTTGGGCGGAACGGTTTCCGCGCTTCGTCAATACATGCGCGGCGATCGATCGGGTGGTCAACCGTTGGCCGCTCTTCCGGTCGATTGGGGATCATCGATTGCTGGTTTTCGAACGGCGATGAGGCCCTATTGATGGGAGAGGCAACGGTGCGGCCGTCCGTGGCAAGTGGCACGAGCCCGGGCGACTTGCGGCTCCTGTGTCCCTGTTGTCGCAACGAAACCCTCCCGCTTTCTGATACGGAGCAGCCCTGTCCCGGTTGCGGACACGGTCTTACGACGAACGATGGTGTGATCAAGGCACTCGGCCCTGGCCGCGAGAAATACTTTCGAGATTTCTTTCGCGAATACCTGACGGTCCGCAAGGCGGAAGGGCGGGGAAGTGACAGCGCCGACTACTATCTTGCGCTGCCCTATGAAGATAAGACCGGTAAGCTTTCGTTGCAGTGGGAGATGCGCGGCAAGACTTATCGCTACCTGGAGCGCCGCGTGCTGCCGGAGTTGGAGCGACAGAAGGACGGACCGCTGGACGTGCTCGATCTCGGGGCCGGCGTGGGGTGGCTGTCGTATCGGCTGGCGCTGCGGGGACATCGCCCGGCCGCGGTCGATTTGCTGACTGATCCGCTCGATGGGCTTGGCGCGGCGCGACACTACCGAGACGCCATAACAACACCTTTCCCGACGTTTCAGGCGGAGTTTGATCGGCTGCCGTTTGCCGATGAACAATTCGACCTGGCGATCTTCAATTCCTCATTTCACTACGCGACGGACTATGGGGCGACGCTCCAGGAAGCGCGCCGCTGCCTGCGTTGGGGTGGGCAAGTCGTCATCATGGATACGCCGGTCTATCGCCGCTATGACGACGGTGAGCAGATGCGTGAAGAGCGCCACCAACAGTTTGAAGAGCAGCACGGATTTCGCTCCGACAGCGTGCCGAGTATGGAGTACATCGACGAAGCGATGCTGAAGCGGCTTACGAAGGAGCTGAACGTTCACTGGAAGATCCATCGGCCGTGGTATGGATTGCCGTGGCACACGCGGCCACTCAAGGCTTGGTGGCGGAGGAACCGCGCGCCCTCGCGCTTCTGGATTCTGGTGGGCTCGTGGGGGACGCCGTGATCATCCTGTTGCATCCGCGCACGACGAAACCGAAGAATCGGCGCTTCCCGTTGTCGGTCTTGTCGCTCGCGGCCGTTCTTGAAGGCAAGGAAGACTATGCCATCATCGACGGCAATGTCGACACCGATCCGGCCGCGACGCTTGACCGCGTGATGCGGGAAACGCCCGCGGCACTGCTGGCGGTCTCTGTGATGCCGGGTCCGCAGATGGTGGCGGTGCTCCCGCTATGCCGCGAGTTTCGCAAGAAGTATCCCAGTGTGCCGATCGTGTGGGGCGGTTACTTTCCGTCCCTCTACACAGATGCGGTGCTTAATTCCGACTACGTGGACTATGCTGTGCGCGGTCCCGGGCAGGACACGTTGGTCGAACTCATTGCCGCGCTGCGGAGCGATTCCGATGTGGGGGCAATTGCCGGGCTTTCGTACACCGACGAGGATGGTACGCATCGCCACAATCCTGAACGGACCTTCGCGTCGCCGAACGACTATCCGTGGCCGCCCTATCACCGCATCGACGCTGCGAAGTACGTCCTGCCTACCTTTCTCGGGCAGCGGACGGCGGTTCACGAAGCGAGCCTGGGGTGCCCGTACTCATGCAATTTCTGCGGCGTGATTACGGCGTATGGCAGTCGGGAGAAGATGGAGGCGCCGGCGCGGACCGAAGCCGTCCTGCGCTACCTGAAAGATAACTACGCGATCGACGCCGTGCAGTTCTACGACAACAATTTCTTTCTCCGCGAGGACCATGCGCGCGAGCAGGCAGACCGCTTTCAAGCGCTTGATCTGCGGTGGTGGTGCGAGGCGCGGATCGACATTGTGCTCGGTTACTCGGATGCGACCCTACGAGCGTTGAAGCAGGCGGGCGCGACGATGATCTTCTTCGGCGCAGAGTCGGGGTCGGACTGGGTGCTCGAAGAGATGAATAAGCAACTCAAGGCCGAGCAGACGTTGGAGCTGGCACGGCGATTGAAGGACTTCGGGATCGTTCCAGAGTTCTCGTTTGTCGTGGGAAATCCGCGAGACCCACAGCGTGATATCGACGAAGGGATCGCGTTCGTCCGCAAGATCAAGAATCTCAATCCCGACGCGGAGATCATCCTGCAGCACTACACTCCCACGCCGCAGCGAGCGGAGATGTACGGGAAGGTTGAAGAGCGAATCACGTTCCCGGAAACTCTCGAAGAGTGGGCAACAGAACGCTGGTATAACTTCACGGTCCGCACGGAACCGAACTTGCCTTGGTTGCCCGCGCCGCTTAAGCAACGCGTCGATGATTTCGAGACGGTCATCAGCTCGCGCTGGCCGACTTCGCAAGACTTCCGCATGCCGCGTTGGGGACGGGGGTTGCTGAAGGCGCTGGCCTCGTGGCGCTATGCCTCGGGGGTCTACGGCCATCCCCGTGAGCTCCGCTGGGCCCAGCGGTTTGTGCAACTGCGCAAGCCTCAGGTCGAAAGCGTATAGCTGATCAGGAGTACCCTCGCTTCGGGTTGTGTTATCCATTATAGTTATCGTTATCGGATAAGGTTGTTTCCGCGGCTGCCGACAACGCTCGCTAGCTTTCCTAGATGCAGAGCCATAAGCCTCAGTTTGATTTTGTGGAGATGCACATCTTGCACCACGCCTCAGAGGGGTCCCTCTATGGTCTGTGGATGATCGAGGAACTTGCCGAGCACGGATACAAACTGAATGCGAGTCAACTCTATCCGCGATTCCACCGCCTGCACGACCGCGGCTACTTGGACCGCCAGGACAAGGTCGTTGAAGGGAAACTTCGCAAGTACTATCGCATCACTCGCGACGGGCGCAGCTACCTGCGAGCACAGAAGCGGCGTCTCACGGAGTTCATCAGCGAAGCTCTGACTGCCGACGAACTGTCACGGGCGCTCGACTGCCGACGGAAGCGGGAGGAGGCCCAACGGGCTATGGCCTGATCGGGTTCCCAACGGAATGATCCACATGTTCAGACTGAACTTTCAACTCGCGTGCTGCGCTGTCTTAAGCGCTGCGGTTGTGCTCGGACAGGACGCGCCTGTCGAACACCCATCCGCTCCTCTGACCATGCAGGCAGCGGTTGACTTGGCCGGCCATAACTACCCGGGGATTCGCGTCTCGCTTGCCGAAGTCGCCGCCGCGCGGAGTGGCGTCGATCTGGCCAAGACCGCCTACCTGCCGCGAACGGATCTTCGACTTGGCGTCAACCGCGCGACACGCAACAACGTTTTTGGCCTCATCTTGCCCAACTCCGTCATCCCGGCCATTTCGGGTCCGGTGCAAGACGATTCGACGATCACCAGCACCTTCGGCAGTTCGGCGGGAGTGTTGTTTTCCTACGAGCCTTTCGACTTTGGCCTGCGTCGCTCGAATGTTCAGGTTGCCGAAGCACTCGAAGCGCGAGCGGAAGCGGGGCGCGCCGTTACGGAATACGAGATCTCGCTGGCGGCCGCCGATGCCTACTTGCGAGCCGCCGCAACACAGCGCGCTGTGGCGGCGGCGGAAGCAACCGTTGAGCGGATGCAGGTGTTCAACGATACGGTTGATGTACTCGTCAAGAACGAGTTGCGCCCCGGTGCCGACAGCTCACGCGCTCGCGCCGAACTGGCCCGCGCGCGCTCCGAGTTGATTCGAGCCGACGAGGAAGCCGCGAAGTCGTTGGTGACGCTCGCGCAATGGCTCGGTGTGGGGGGTGAAACAGTGGCGATTGAATGGGCCGGGCTGGCCGGTGATCCACCTTTGATAGTGGGGGACACGGGGTCTGTCGATGCCCACCCACTGATGGCTGCGCAAGACGCGCAAATTGCTGTGACGGGCGCACGGCGAACGGCGATCGAGAAGGAATGGCGTCCGACGTTCGAATTGCAGTCGGCTCTCTATGGGCGCGGAACGGGCGCTCGCATCGACGGCACGTTCCAAGGGGGCGTACACGGGATTGCCCCCTCGGAAGGCAACTGGGCCGTCGGGTTCAATATGAACTTCAACCTGATGGATTACAAACAGAATCGAGTCAAGCAACAGATAGAAACACACCATCTTGAGCGCGAGAAGGCACGCAAGGATGGGGTTGTCCAGGAGTTGCGCGGCGAAGTCGCCCGAGCGAGGATCGCGGTCGACGCAGCCGTCAAGATCGCTGCGAACACTCCTATTGAACTCGATGCCGCCCGCACTCTCGAAACCCAGGCGCAAGCGCGGTACAACGCGAAGCTTTCCACTGTTGTCGAGGTAGCGGACGCACAACGGCTGCTACGGCAAGCCGAGGTCGACAACGCCCTTGCGCGACTCGGCGTTTGGCGCGCGCTCTTTGCCCAGGCCGCGGCGCAAGGCAACATGGACGAACTATTGACGGCGGCGAGCCGCTAGGAATAAAACTATGTGGCTCATTCACACCGCCATGCGGCGGCCCATCACGATCTTGATGGTCATCCTCGGGGTGGCGCTGGCCTCCGCGCTTGCCCTCAAACGAATGAAGGCCGATATCTTCCCCGATCTCGGCACGCCGGTGATCTACGTCGCGCAACCGTACGGCGGCATGGACCCGGCGCAGATGGAAGGCTACCTCGTCAACTACTACGAGTATCACTTCCTCTATATCCGCGGCATCGATCATGTCGAATCGCGCTCCATTCAGGGCGCGGCGCTCATGAAGCTGCACTTCCACGAAGGCACCGACATGGCGACCGCCATGGCCGAGACCGTGGCGCAGGTGAACCGATCGCGCTCGTTCATGCCGCCCGGTACGGTGCCTCCGTTCATCATGCGCTTCGATGCCGGCGGTGTGCCGGTGGGTTATCTCGTGTTCTCAAGTGAGACACGAAGCGTCGATGAAATCGCCGACCTGGCGCTGTTCCGGGTGCGTCCGATGTTCTCTCGGCTCGAGGGCGTCTCGGCGCCTCCGCCGTTTGGCGGCAGCGCGCGCAGCCTCGTCGTACGCGTCGATCCGGATCGTTTGCGTGCCTATGGGATGTCGCCTGATGACGTCGTGCAGGCCATCTCGAAGACGAACACCATCTCGCCTTCGGGCAGCGTTCGTATTGGCGACAAGAACTACCTCGCTCCGGTGAACTCCACGGTCAAGCAGGCCGACGAACTCAATGATGTTCCGATCAGGAGCGGCCCCGGGCCTGTCGTCTATCTCCGCGATGTCGGATTCGCGGAAGACGCCGCCGACATTCTCACCAGCTACGCCCTAGTCGACGGCGCTCGTGCGGTCTATATCGCGGCAACGAAGCGCGCCGACGCTTCTACGCTCGAAGTCGTCCAGCGCGTCAAGGATTCGCTGCCTATATTCCGCGCGGCCATTCCCGAAGACATCGAAGTGACTTTCGAGTTCGACCAATCCTTCTATGTCCTCAACGCCATCAAGGCGCTGACGATCGAAGGCATTCTCGGCGCGCTGCTGACGGGGCTGATCATTTTGCTGACCCTCGGCAGTTTTCGTAGCGCCCTTGTGGTCGTGATGACGATCCCGCTCGCATTGCTTTCGGCGACGGTGGCGCTGTGGGGCGCGGGCCAGTCGATCAACTTGATGACTCTGGGCGGTCTCACTCTTGCGATCGGTATTTTGGTCGACGAATCGATCATCGCGATCGAGAACATCCACACCCATCTCGGCCAGGGCAAGCCGGTTGCGAAGGCCGTGCTGGAGGCAAGCCGTGAGGTTGTCATTCCACGCTTGCTGGCGATGTTGTGCGTCGTCGCCGTATTCGCACCGTCGTTCTTCATGACCGGTGTGGCGCGCGCATTGTTCGTACCGCTGGCATTGGCCGTGGCCTTCGCGATGATTGCGTCGTACTTCTTGGCGAGCACCTTCGTGCCGATCATGGAGACATGGCTGAACCGCAAGGCAAAGCGTCTTTCCGGCGCTGAGTCGCGGACGTGGTTCTCCTCCGTTCAAGATGCCTTCGGAGGCGTTTCCAAGGGAATCGTCGCTCTGCGCTGGCCGGTCTTTGGCGTGTATCTATTGGCGACCGGGGCGGCGCTTTACTTCGTAGGCGGCAGACTGGGCACCGACATCTTCCCTCGCATCGATACAAACTCCCTTCAGATGCGTGTCCGCGCTCCCTCGGGCACACGGGTTGAACGCACCGAGCGCATCGCACAGCAGGTGCTCGACGCCGTCGGGGAGATCGTTGGACCGGAGAACGTCGAAAAGTCGATTGCTTTCGTTGGGGTGCAGCCGTCAAGTTTCCCTGTCAACCTGATCTTCTTGTGGACCGGCGGACCGCACGAAGCGGTGATGCGCATTGCGTTGAATCCTGACTCTGGTATTCCAACTGCTCAGGTCGAGGAAGAGCTGCGCAAACGTATCCCCGACTTGGCGCCGGGAACACAGATCGCTTTTGAAGCGCCCGACCTCGTCAGCCAAGTCATGAGCTTCGGTGCGCCGACGCCCATCGAGATCGCCGTCGCCGGCCCAAGCCTAGCCGACAGTGAGGCGCACGCACGCAAAGTCGTAGCCGAGCTGGGCAAGCTCGACTACTTGCGCGACGTGCAAATCGGCGAGCTGCTCGAATACCCCTCGGTTGAGATCAATGTAGACCGCGACCGCGCGGCCCAGCTTGACGTGACCGTGGAAGACGTGGGTAAAGCGTTGGCTCCCGCGACGTGGTCGAGCCGTTTTACGACGCCCGTCTATTGGGCTGACCCGAAGTCCGGCATCGCCTATCAGGTACAGGTGGAAATCCCGCAGTCGATGATGCAGTCGCTCGACGACGTTGCGCAAGTCCCGGTCAAGACCGGTGTGCCCGTCCCCACTCTCGTAGGTGATGTGGCCGACGTGACTTTCGGCGAAGCGGTCGGTGAGTACCACCGCTACAACATGCAGCGCATGGTCACCGTCACGGCGAACGTCGTCAGTGAAGACCTGGGTACCGCTGCCAATGACGTGCGGCGGGCACTATCCGCTCTGCCGGAACCTCCCCGCGGCGTCACGGTCAACGTGCGCGGCCAAGTCAGCCCGATGGAGCTGATGACCGACAGCCTTGAACTCGGCCTGATGCTGGCGATCATCGCCGTCTACCTGCTGCTTGCCGCCTATTTCCAATCGTTGCGCGTGGCGTTCGTCGTCATCATGGCGATTCCAGCCGTGCTAGCGGGCGTATCGATGGCGCTCATGCTCACCGGCGTCACGCTCAACATCCAGTCGTTCATGGGAGCGATCATGGCGATCGGCGTTTCCGTGGCGGACTCAATCTTGCTGTGCACGTTCGCCGAAAAGTACCGGCGCGCAGGTATGACGTCGGTCGAAGCTGCTGTCGAGGGCGCGCGCTCGCGGATGCGGCCCATTCTGATGACGAGTGTTGTCATGGTCGCGGGCATGATGCCTTTGGCCTTGGGGGCCCCGCAGACGGCTCCGTTGGGCATCGCGGTTATTGGCGGACTTGTCGCGTCCACGCTTACGGCCCTCATTGTGATTCCGTCGGTCTTCGCGATCGTGCAGCGGAAGGCCGCGACCGGGTCCTCATCCATCGATCCGGAAGACCCCGACAGTCCTTACTACACGAATAGCGCGACGCCTGACTCCGCGCCCGCCTAGGTAGAGAACCGACATGCGCAAAACCCTTTTCATTCCATTTCTCGCACTTGCGGTCACCACTCTCGCCTCGGAAACCGCACCGCTTGTTGAAATCGAGCTAACGCAGGTCGTGGCCAAGGCGCTCGAGAAGACGACGATGGTGCCTGGCGAACTCGCGCCGTACCGACAGGTTGCCATCCACGCGAAGGTGACCGGTTTCGTCGAGGCGGTCCATGTCGATCGAGGCTCATTCGTCAAGAAGGGGCAGCTTCTGGCCGAGTTGAGCGCGCCGGAGCTGGCGGCACAGCGTGCGGAAGCGCAAGCAAAGATTCCGTCGGTCGTCGCGCAACGCATCGAGGCGGAAGCCAAGCTGGCCGCCGCCGAGAGTACCTATCAGCACCTCTCGGAAGCGGCGAAAACACCCGGAGTTGTGGCTGGGATCGATGTTGTCCTGGCGGAGAAGGCTGTCGACGCCGAACGCGCCCGCATCGAATCGCTCGACAAGACGGTCGCTGCCTACGAAGCATCCGTTCGTGCGATCGAGGAGATTGAGAAGTACTTGAAAGTGACGGCCCCGTTTTCGGGCGTCATCACCGAGCGGCAGGTTCATGAAGGCGCCCTCGTTGGCCCGCAAGGCAGTGTAGGCATGCCGCTCTTCACCTTGGAGCAGATCAGCCGCTTGCGATTGGTCGCTGCTGTTCCGGAAGCCTACAAGCAAAGCATCGCGCGCGGCCGGCGCGTCGAATTCACCGTTCCCGCGTTCCCCTCCGAGACATTTACCGGTGCCGTGGCGCGCCCCGCCTACGCGGTCGACTCGAAGACGCGAACCATGCCCGTCGAGCTTGATGTGACAAACCCCGGCACGAAGCTTACGCCCGGCATGTATGCCGAATTGCAATGGTCCATCCGGCGGTCCGAAGAGACACTCTTCGTCCCCCCGTCCGCGATCAAGACAACGACGGAGCGCATTTTCGTCATCCGTGTCACGGGCGGCAAAGCCGAATGGGTCAACGTAAGACGTGGCATGACGGAGGGGAATCTCGTTGAGGTCTTCGGAAATCTAAACGCCGGCGATCAGATCGTGTTGCGAGCCACCGACGAGATTCGCCCTGGTGCTCAGGTCATTGCGAGACAGTAGCTGTATTCTGCAGTTCGCGAGGAGAAATCACTACTGATCTTCCGGAACCACATGCAGGTCAAACTCGCTCCCGGCGGCAAGAGTAATGCGGGGGGCTTTGGCCGTCAGCTTTGTTGTCGAGGCCCCCTTATTCTTACGCCGGCCGATCCCAAAGAGACCCACTACCGCGGAACCAATCTTCTCGGCGGAATCTTTGCGGCGATTGACCCAACTTTCTTTCGTTTTGAGCGCATGCCCTCCGTCATCTCGGTCCGCCTCTCCTCTTGAGTTGCGAACACCCGTGATGCGGCACGCGAGCGCCAGAACTTGACGGTCGTAGTTGAGGTCGTTGATGCGCAGTTCCAGATTCGACTGACTCCGGGGCCGTCCGCTGCTTTTTGAATCAACGACAACGCCTTCGACGGTTGCGCCAGCAAATTCAGCCGGCTCCACAACCGCTGCCAGAACCGTCTCACTCGGCCTATCCGAACTGATCGGATGTGTCAGACGGATTCGTAGACTCTCGGGAATACTCAGTACGCTTGGCTCGCTTGGGGCGGCCGGAGCCGACACATCAGCTACTTCAGGCTGAGTGGACACCTCAGGTTGAACGTCCGGTAGGGGCGGCTTCTTCGGCTCCTTGGTCTCGACTTTCGAATCCTCTCTGGGCGGGATGGGCTTGGGCTTTGAGGGAGTGACCGGAACCCGCGCGGCCACGGGCTTCGACGGTTTCCTCACGCTCCGCGCATCTAGGTCAATTGCGGGTGGTTGTGGCAAAGGCGCCTGCTTTTCGGCGGCGGGCAGTTCCATCGGGCCAACGGTGGCCGGCAGCGTCAGTCCCGCAGTCAGTTCCGAATCAGGCGTTTGCGCTGGAGGCGAACTCTCCGATCTGCTTACAAGAAAGGCAACTAAGGGCAGAATCGCCAATACAACCACGATGAGCCCGGCCACACGTTGTGTGACGTTCCTTCCCTGCTGACGAGTGTGCGGCCCTGTGGACAGATCCGCTTCGGCTCTCACTGAGGCTGCCGCCCGATGACCGTCACGAGCGTGCTTTGAAACTCCGCCGTCGAGACTGTCCGAGATAGTCTTGAGCTCGGTTCGGAACTCTTCAGCAGACGTGAATCGATCGCCCGCATTCTTCTCGAGCGATCTCAAGATTGCGTCGTCCAGAGACACCGGAATCGACGTGTCCAGTTCGGACGGCCGTTGTGGCTTCTCCGTAACGTGTGCGCGCATGAGTTCGAATGCGGTTGTGGCGCCAAAAAGCTTCTGGCCGGTAGCAAGCTTATAGAGGACCGTGCCGACGGAATAGATATCCGCTCGTTCATCAAGGTCATCCTGGCACTGGATTTGCTCTGGGGATGCGTAGTGGAAAGAACCTATTGCGGTTCCTGTCTTCGTGAGATGAATGTTCTCAGCGGTCTTAGCAAGACCAAAATCGGCGACGCGTATCACTCCCTCCGGCGTGAGCAATAGGTTGGCCGGCTTGATGTCGCGGTGAACGACTCCCCTCGAGTGCGCATATGCGAGTGCCGACAGAGTCTGACAACAGTAGTCGAGTGCTTGTGCAAGGGTCGGTGGGCTGCGGCGTAGGCTCTCGTCTAGCGGGCTCCCCTGCACGTACTCCATAGCCATGACGAGCTTGTGCTCGATCCAAAGGGCGTTGAACACCTGCACGACGTTTGGGTGGTTCATCCGCGCCTGCACTTGTACTTCCCGCAGGAACCTCTGGGCCTGCGCGTCATCGAGGGAGTTATCCTCCAGCAGGACTTTGATGGCCTCGATGCGCCCGGTGATTGAGTGACGCGCCTTGAACACACGGCCGGCTCCACCCGAGCCTAGGCGGCTCAGTATTTCGTAGGGGCCGACGGTGTCACCGGTGTTTATGGTCACCGCAACCTCTCAGTCGTTGAATCGCTGGTCATAGCCATCGAGAGCCGTACGGCTTGGTCCGGGCCAGTCGGCGTCGCTTGTCCAAGACTACGACTGCCGTCGGTGATTCGTAAATAGAGCAAAGGGTTAGACCCGGACGGTACGAAAGTCCCATCATCGCTTCCTTGTTCCGCGCCGGCTTCCTTGCGTCCCAGAGATGCGGAACCCGAATCGATCGATGCGACTTGCAGCGGATTCATGGCCCCGGTCCGGCTGCTATGGCAGCTCGGTGAAACCCGTGCTCAGCTCCGGTCCACTTTCATCTCTGGACCCGCAAGGCCCCGCTAGAATGGAATTTAGGGAGTCACCATGGACAAAGAAATCAGTATCGACCTGCTCAACAAGGCTGTCGCGGATGAATTGCAAGCCGTTCATCAGTACCTGTACTTCCATTTTCACCTCGACGACCAGGGATTCTCGCCGCTGGCAGGGTTGTTTAAGCGCATTGCTGTGCAGGAGATGGGTCACGTCGAGCGGCTTGCCGAGCGGATCTTGTTCTTGAAAGGCGATGTGACGATGGCACTGGCCGGTCCCGTCGAGCAGATTACCGAGGCCGACAAGATGGTCGCGTGTGCCGCGCGGATGGAAGAGCAAAGCGCCGCCGACTACAACAAATGGGCGCTGACGTGTAGCGAGAATGCGGACTCGGCATCGAAGCAAATGTTTGAAGGGCTTGTGACCGACGAGGAGGGTCACTACGACATCTTCGACAAGCAGCTTGACCACATCAAGCGGTTCGGCAAGAATTATCTGGCGCTGCAATCGTTCGAAGAAGCCGCGAATCCCGGTGCGCCCGCGGAGTAACGCGAATACCGATGGAGTTCTGATGGCTCGGCCCATCCAACTTCCACCCTCGGAAGCCTACGAGCGGTGGGCCGAGTGTTACGACGCAGATCCCAACCCGCTACTCGCGCTTGAAGAGCGGTGTGTCGGACCGCTGTTGCACGACGTCGCAGGTCAGACTTTGATTGACGTCGGTTGCGGCACGGGGCGTCGGCTGCAGACACTTGTTGTGGCCGGAGCATCTGCCGTGGGGGTGGATCTTACGCAAGCGATGCTCAGCCGGGCGACGGCGAAGCCGGATGCGATGGGGCGCTGCGCGCAGGCCGATGCGCTACGGCTTCCGTTCGGCGATAGTGCGGCGGATATCATGCTGGGCTCCCTTCTTGTGGGCTATGTGAATGGTCTTCGTGCTCTATTTGCGGAACTTGCACGGGTGGCTCGTCCCGGTGGGTACATCTTGCTAAGCGAGTTGCATCCCGAGGCCGTTCATTCCGGGTGGCGGCGCACGTTCCGTGCCGCGGGTCAACTTTACGAAGCGGAATACACGGCGCACTCGATCGAGAGTGTCCAGGAGGCTGCGGGTTCGACGAGCGCCCTGGAACTCGTCGCGATGAGCGAACACTGCTTCGAGGAGCCGGAGCAAGCCGTGTTCGAAAGTGCGGGCAAGACAAACTTCGATGAGCTAAGGAGTTCGCCGGCGCTTTGGATCGGCCTTTGGCGAGTCTCCGCCTGAGGATGGCGACGTGAATCGCACGCGTGCGCTCTGTTCCTTCTGGCGTGAGTTTTCCGCGTCTGATGGCGCGGGCCGCCGGGTTTGTACCCGCCGCTCCGTTGCGTCTCATGACATCAAAGATTGCGACGCGAGTTCCATGGCGAACGTGTCGCCGTGTTGTTCGCCCCAGGCCATGAGTTGGCGCGAGAGATCCGCTACGGTTTCACGGTGGGCCGGGTTTCCGTAAAGATCATCCTTCTCATCCGGATCGGCTTGCATGTCGTGGAGTGAACCCACCGATCCTTCCGAGTGGGACTTGAAACGCCGCAGAATGAGCTTCCACCGTTCGGTACGAATCGCGCGGTCTTCAAAGTAGGCGCCGCCGTACTGGCGTTGGCAATGGTTCATCATGACGATGGGTCCCCGCCAACGGTCTCGGCCGGCCTGTAGATCGGGCAGCAGGCTGCGCTCTTCGAGCGGCATGTGAAGTCCCTGCAATCGGCCCACGGCCCCCGCGGCGTCCATGATCGTGGGCGCGAGATCGACCGGGCTGGCACCGGATTTCCAGACAGTGCCACCGGGTAGTCCATTGGGCCAGTGCATGACGAGCGGGATGCGGGAGCACTCGTCGTACGGGCTGGAATAGCCGTGCATGCCCGTGCCGGGGTACTCGCGCAGGGTCATGCCGTGCTCGGTCGTCACGATGATCAGCGTGTCGTCGAGGATCTTCCGCTTTTTGAGGGTATCCACCAACCGGCCAACGTTGGCGTCGAGGCTCGTTACCGATTCGTAGTAGCCCTTCGGTTCGAGGTTCGTCCCTTGGTAGGGCTCGAAGTATTTCTTAGGTGGATCCCAGGGGGGATGCGGCGGATAGAACGATTGATAGAGGAAGAACGGTCTTTCGGCATTGGCGTTGATGAACTCGATGCCGCGGTCGGTCAACATGTCGGGCCGGTACACGGACTCGTGCGGCTTGCCGATCCAGTGGAACATCTGGGAGTTGAAGGTCCGCCAAGTATCGAAGAAGCCGGGGTTCGACGGTCCGAGATGCCATTTGCCGATGTGCGCGGTCTGGTAACCGGCGTTGTGCAGAACGTAGGGGAAGTTGTCCCAGAGGTCGAAGCGCTCGTCGTGGAACGGATCGGGATTGCGGCCGTGGTAGGAATTCTGTCCTCGCCCGTGGGTGGGGTGGCAGTTCTTTCTCATCCCGTGCTCGTTTGGATACATGCCGGTGATGATCGAAGCACGGCACGGTCCGCAGAGGCCCTGCGGCGCGTAGTAGGTATCGAAGCGGACGCCGTCTTTCGCGAGCGCGTCGATGTGGGGGGTGTGCACGGGTTTCATCCCGTAGGCCCCGAAGGCATCGCGGCGGCATTTATCGAACAGGAGAAAGAGAACGTTCGGAGGGCGCCGCCTGGGCTTTCCGGTTTGTGCCGACACGCCAGCGGCCGCGAGCGGTGCTCCTGCCATGCCCCCGAGAAATGAGCGACGTTCCATGAGGGATCTCCTTGGTGTGTGGATTCTAGCAATGCTCTGCGAAGTGAGTCAAAAGCGTGGCGATAACACTGAATGTGCGGTGATATACTCGGGCGCGAGGATTACCTGCGTACCCAATGGGAGAGTCTCAAGTATCGCCAA
>Ga0302123_10001360_pt1 | contig 17499 bp, 14 predicted proteins | sample CB21_321_MG_FD_203109 | JGI IMG/M metagenome (GOLD analysis project Ga0302123, IMG submission 203109) | Marine microbial communities from Western Arctic Ocean, Canada - CB21_32.1 | ecosystem: Environmental > Aquatic > Marine > Oceanic | place: Canada: Western Arctic Ocean | collected 2017-09-28 | reverse complement strand
GCAGGACCTAATGCGATCTGGTTCACTAAAACCGGCGCGGTCGGTGTTCAGGATAATGCGGGGACGGTCTACACGGGCCTGCAGACGGGCGTGCTCGATGCGTCGTTGGCCTTCGCAAGCCTCATCTCGAAGGGCAAGTTGACTGAGATCGCCAAAAACTACACGCACTTAGGGATCTCCTCAATGACCTGGATCGGCGTACATGTAAGCGACAAATGGTACAACAAACTTCCGCCAGAGGTTCAGAGCATCCTGCTTGATCTCGGCCGAGACTTCGAGCATGTCGTGTCTGACGGGATCACGAACGCCTATGCGCCAACCCTTCAAAATATGCGCGACAACGGTGTGAAATTTTTCAATTTGTCACTGGAAGAACGCCGTAAATGGGCAGAGACCCTGCGTGATATGCCTCAGAAGAAGGCCAACGAACTGGAAGCCGCGGGATGGCCGGCGATCAAGACGTTCAACGCCACCCTTGATGCGGCCGAGCGCCACGGACATACGTGGCCGATCCGCTACGAGGTGAAATAGAACCGATCCGGTCGGCGGCGCCGGGGTAACCGACGTCGCCGAACCGTTCTTTCCGCTGACGCTGAACGTCGGCATTGTGGGGGGGTATGATCCTGAGACTTCATAACATTGTTTGCCGAGCCTTGATGACTCTGTCGGCGTTTTGGGCCTTCGGCCTCGGATTCTACATTCTCGTTGATGTCGTCGCCCGCAACCTAGGCGTACAAATCGACGGGACCACCGAGGTCGCGGCAAATTCCATCGTCATCATCGTCTTCATGCAGATAGCCTACTGCATCCATATTCGCGGCATGTTGCGCGCAGACATGTTGACGTCAGTGCTGCCCGTTTCCGTAACGAATATGCTGAGGCTGTTCAGCGCAATCCTCGGTGCCCTGTTCTTCGCCGCGATTGTCGTCGGGACATACGAACCTGCCATCGAAGCTTGGAACATAGGTGAATGGGAAGGGCCGGAGAACTTCCGCGTTCCCGTCTGGCCAGCACGTTTTGCCGTATTGATCGGGGCAGCTCTCGCCGTCATAAGCTATGTGCTTGCGGCGTTTGAAATCCTTCGGCGCACGCCGCCCCTGTCCAAACACTCCCTGTCGGGGACTTAACGGCCGAAGTCAAGGAAACGGGAGTTCTCGGCGACAAGTCACGTCCGAGAACTTCAAAGAAAGAAGCGAGTTGCATGTTTGATTTAAACACCACTCTCATCGTCGTCAGTCTTCTCCTGGTTTTCGTTGTCCTCGGCGTAGACGTTGCCGTGGCACTGGGCGTCACGGCGTTCGCGGGTCTCTTCCTTGTATTCGGCGAAGTCAAAGTGGTCTTAAGCTACCTCGGGTCCACGGCGAACCAGTCACTCAACGACCAAGTCTTCGCCATTGTCCCACTCTTTATTTTGATGGGGGAGTTCATCGCTCGGTCCGGTGCGGCAGGCGATATTTACGCCGCAATCAACAGAAACCTCTCACGGCTTCCAGGTCGGCTGGCCCACGCCACCGTTCTTGGCAACACCGTGTTTTCGTTCGTGACCGGGACAAGCCTGGCATCCGCGACCACATTCACCCGCATTGCTTATCCCGAAATGAAGCGCTTTGGCTATCATCGTGGTTTCTCTCTCGGCGTGATCGCGGGTTCGGCATCTCTGGGGCTACTGATACCACCCAGCATCTTCATGGTGATCTGGGGAATCCTAACCGAACAGTCGATCGGCTCGCTATTTATCGCTGGGATCATTCCCGGTTTCCTCCTTGCTGCCATGATGATGCTATACATCAGCACCGTTGCCCTGCTTGCGCCGGCCCGGGTCGGCATCGGCCACACCGAAATAAAGGACACACCGGCGGCACCATCTACGTCGGATAACGGTTCTGAGACCGCAGGGATTGTTCCGCCCGACGATCGAATAAAGAGCTCGGTTGCAATAAGCATGATTGGAATTGTTGCGATCATTTGCGGTTCGCTCGGTGGAATATGGATGGGATTTTTCACGCCGACTGAGGGCGCGGGAATCGGAGCGCTCATGGGGCTTGTACTCGGACTCGCGAAGGGCATGCGCTGGCCGCAGATCCAGACGACTGTGCTCGCCGTCGGGCGCTCGTCTGTGCCGATTATGGTTCTGATTTTCGCGGCACAGCTCTATTCGCGTATGCTGGCCCTGACCGGGGTCGGCAGCGCGATTGCCGATTCGCTGGTCGGTACCGGCTTCGGTCCGATCGGGACCCTGGCGATCATGGTCGGAATCTGGTTTGTTATGGGGATGTTGATTGATTCGGTCTCGATCATGCTCCTGACGGTCCCTATTTTCGCGCCGGCGTCGGTGCTGCTTGGGTTTGATCCGATCGCCTTTGCGCTCATAGGCATCCTCGCAATCGAAGCGGGTGTGCTGACGCCGCCATTCGGGCTGCTTGTGTATGCGGTCAAGGCCGTAGTCCCGGACGATGACGTAACACTTGGCCATATCTTCAGGGGGTCGATCGTTTTCTGGGGGATGTTGCTCGGGCTTTCCACCGCAATCGCTTTCTTCCCCGATATCGCGACGTTCCTGCCCGGCATCATAGAACGGTAGGTGACTGATGTTTGGGTGCCGCGCGAATTGCAGAGAGAGGGGAGTGCTCGGGTGTCAGTGATCAAGTCAGTTCGAACCAAGTTGTATGAGTGGACGGAGCCCACCGTTCCACTCAAGGACAATTTCTGCACCAGCGCATCCGATGCGTTTAAAAATAGAGTTCATGTGTCTGGCACAACTAGGGTATGAAATTATATCTGCTGCTATTTCCTCAATAATATAGCCAGCTCTATTTCCTAGTATTCTAAAGTTAAACAAATGTAATTAGAAAATACTATTTTAAAAACATTTTATTTATATTGCCCCAATTCAGCTCGTCTCACTACAGCCCATTTATATTGTTCTGGCCATAAGCTGAAGGCGTCATTAATATTTAATTTTTCAGCAGCATGCAGGGCCCAAAAGGGGTTATGCATAAGTTCTCTTCCCAAGGCAATTAGGTCAGCACTATTATTATTCAAAATATCTTCTGCTTGTTTAGGATAAACAATTCGGCCGACTGCCATAGTCATAATATTAGCTTCAGATCTTATATTCTCTGCATATGGCACCTGAAAACCTAGTGGTCGGTCGCCCGATGAATTAATGGGACTACCATCATCTTTCGATCTAAAGGCTGGAGCTCCGGTAATGCCGCCTGCTGAACAATCAACAACATCAACACCTCTCATTTTAAGTTCTCGTGAAAGAGCAATTGAATCACTAATCTCCCAACCCTGATTGTCTACAGCTGACATTCTAAAAAATAAAGGAAAATCTGTGGGCCACGATTTACGAACAGCTTCGGTAACTTCTAATGCAAAACGCATTCTATTTCGTAGATTTCCTCCATATTCATCTTTTCTGTTATTGCTTAAAGATGAGAGAAAGCTATGAATTAGATATCCGTGTGCTCCATGTATTTCTAGTACTTTAAAACCTGCGTTTGCAGCTCGTATAGCACTATCTGAAAAAGTTGATATTATACTTCTAATCTCACTTTTACTAAGTTCTTGTGGTTCTTGCCAGCCAGTGGCTAAGGGAATTTTTGAGGGGGCAACGGTTTTCCAGCCTGGCTGTTGATCTCTTCCTTCTTCTGTTTCTATCGGAATTCCTCCTTCCCAGGGGGGGCTTGCTGATCCTTTTCGTCCAGCATGGGCAAGTTGAATGCCGGCAACCGATCCCATAGAATTAATAAATTCTGTTATTGGTTTAAGAGCTTCAGCTTGTTCATCAGTCCATATGCCAAGACAACCTGGTGTAATTCTACCTCGTGATTCAACTGCCGTTGCTTCAGTAAAAACTAGGCCAACACCTCCGCGAGCGAAGGTGCTAAGGTGAGCGAATTGCCAGCTTGAGGCTACTCCATTATTTGCTGAATACATACATAAAGGTGATAAGACAATTCTATTACGTAACAATATATTGCGTATTTTTAGAGGGGAAAATAATTTTATTTGATTGCTCATTATTTTTTTCTTTTCAGCTATTCCATTAAGTTTTTTTTTATTAAGAAGATATAATTAATAGGAAATTACCCAATAGTATTCTAAGGAGTTTTTAAATGCGCTTTCATAACCCTATCTTTATGTTTTTGCTTATATACAGCATTTATACTTTATTAGGATTTGGCGAAGTTCTTGCAGAGGATATACGTAGCATAAGTATATCTATAATGAATAAAGAGGCTATAGGCGAAGAAGTAAAAGTTTCTGGCGGGTTAGGAGTTATTAGGGTAAATCAAGGTCAGAATATACAAATTACTTGGCATAGTGATCAGTCAACCGTACTTCATCTTCATGGCTATAGTATTAAGACAAAACTACCCAAGGATAAGGATGTAATTATGGAAATAAATGCTAGAGCCTCTGGTCGATTTTCTATAGAAGCGCATGGATTTGGTAATGACCATAAACATAAGACGCTTATATATCTTGAAGTTTTACCGCGGTAATTATTTAAAGATATAATAACTTCTATGGTTTATTAATACATGACTCGATCAATACTATATTTTCTGGCGCTAGCTAATTTTTTACTTTTGGCAATGATAACACCAGTTAATGCCCACGCGTTTGCACAACGTTACGACCTGCCAGTGCCTCTGTGGCTTTATCTTTTAGGGGCAGGTGCAACTGTAGTTCTCTCATTTTTGATAATTATAGTTATTTTAGGTAGAGACAAAGAAGATGATACTCCAAGACTTGAACTGCTAAGAACTCCTTTAGGAAGAATTTTTAGTCATCGTTATACCTTGTTTTGTATAAAGGCTTTTTCAGTTTTCTTTTTTCTAACCGTTATTATTGCTGGTTTATTTGGAACACAAACATTTCCTGAAAAAAACATATTACCTACAACTGTCTGGGTGATTTGGTGGGTGGGTCTTGCTTTCTTTAGTGCTTTATTAGGTGACCTCTGGAATTTAATAAATCCATGGAGAATAATTGCTGAATGGACCGCAAACCTCAGTTGTCTACATAGGCCGGAAAGTCTTCAAAAGAAAAAATCTTTATCTAAATTTTCGTCTGTATGGCCTGCTGTAATAGTATTTGCAGGTTTTTCATGGGCAGAGTTGGTTTGGCCTGATCGCGCTATTCCATTTAGTTTAGCAATTGCCGTAATCATATATAGTACCGTTACTTGGATAGGAATGTATTTCAAAGGTATAGATGAATGGCTCTCTCAGGGAGAAGCATTTACCATACTCTACGGTCTTTTTGCTAAATTTTCTAGAATAGAATACAGAGTTACAAATAATAATTATTGTAAAACTTGTTACCATACTGCATGTCGGCTTAATAATAAAAATAATTGTACAGATTGTTCTTTGTGCTTTCGCAAAGCTGTTTCAACAGAACGACGTATTGATCTAAGATCTTACGGAGTTGGACTTTTAACAAACCAAGTTCCATCAATATCGATGATGGTATTTATTTTATTGGTTTTAGCAACAGTTAGTTTTGATGGTTTTGCTGATACGCCTGCCTGGCAAAATATATTTGATACCATGGTTTTAACAACTTTCAGTAGAGAACTAACATATTTATTTGACCTGAATAATTCTATAGGCCTAATAACTACACTAGGAATAATAGTAACTCCTTTTATTTTCTTTATTGTTTATATTACATTTTGCGCTTTTGTTTATTTGCTTACCAAAAATTTTTCTCCAGTCAATATGTATGGTTTGCCTAAGAAATTGTCGGCTCTTCATATAGCGCGTATTTTCATCTATACGCTAATTCCTATTGCGATCGCTTATCATTTGGCCCATTTTCTTACTCTATTCCTAATATATGGGCAGCAAATTATTCCTCTCATATCAGATCCATTTGGTTATGGGTGGGATTTGTTTGGTACGGCTTCGTATAAAGTTGATATAGCATTTGTCGGTGCAAAATTTGCTTGGATATCCTCAGTAACAGCTATTGTGGTAGGCCACGTAGTTGCAGTTTTCTTATCTCATACAATGGCTATGAGGGTTTTTGATAATCGTAGTGCTGTTTTACGCAGCCAATATCCTATGTTAGTTTTGATGGTTGGATATACTATGATAAGTCTTTGGATCCTTTCGCAACCTATAGTCGAATCGTAACAATTTTATAGTTATCAACTACATTACTTAGACTAACTAAAAAAATAATTAAGGTACTAAACTAATGCTCACGAGTTTTATGCAAACTAGAAAAATACTTTTAATACTGATTTAAATATATTTAATAAAATCATGAGGGGAACTGTTAAATGTCTGATCCGATGGGAAAAAATGTTAGCGTAGGAGCTCCACAGATATTTAAAGGAGCATTTGATTTTCAATTAGTACGAGCGATGGGTACGCAGACATATGGTGGTGCTGAAATTGGGGAATGTTTATCGACTGCGCGTAAAATAGTAAATAATGATACTGAGAGTTGGTTTAGAGAGTGGGATGCTATCGGAAGCCGTATTAATATGCTGGGTGATGGCTACCTGGCTAACGGTGATAAGGTAAGTGCTCGTGAAGCATTCCAGAGAGCTAACTGTTATTATAGATCGGCTGAATTTTTTCTTGAGCGTAATGATCCTAGACATCGGGAGACATGGCAGAAGGCACGCAGTAGTTTTCAGAAGGCTGCTGTTTTATTTGACGTGCCAATTGAAATAATAGAAATACCCTACCAAGATATCAGTCTACCCGCATATTTTGTTCCTGGAAGTAGCACGGGAGATAAGTGTCCCACTCTTTTACTTATGGGAGGATTTGATAGTTCTGTAGAAGAGCTCTATTATTTTGGAGGAGCTGCCGGAGCTCGGAGAGGTTACAACGTTTTACAGTTTGAAGGACCTGGACAGCGCACAACCGCTCACATGCACCCTGGATCACTATACCAACCCGACTACGAAATACCTGTCTCTACCGTCGTAGATTATGCAATCACTCGTTCTGACGTTGATGCAGATAAGCTTGCTTTTGCAGGGTTTAGCCTGGGTGGAAATTTAGGGGCAAGGGTTGGTCTTTATGAAAAACGAATTAGTGCTTGTATTGTGAATTCACTGTTGACCGATTTACGAGAGGCATTTCTTGGTCTTCTTGGCTTAGAGCTTACAAATGACTTTGTATCACAAGATGACATTGACAAAATTACTAATGAAACAACAAGCCCTGTATTGGCATGGATTGGTCGTGAAGCTGAATGGAGGTTCGGTACTAAAAATTTACCAGAATTTTTTGAGCTCTTAAGAGATTATGACCTGAGTTCAACTATTGAAAATATATCAATTCCTTTTTTGTCTATAGCATCTATAGGGGAAGGGCCACACATTGTTGATTATACTCGTCATATACAAAACATTGGTAAAACGAATATGACGGGAATTATTCTAGATGGTGAGGTAGATGGTGCAGATGCTCATTGCCATATAAATAATCTTAGTCGTATGCATGCTGAGATGTATGGGTGGTTAGATAAGGTGCTACAGGAACAAAGATAAAAGATAGAAATTTAAGTTTCTAGAGAGTTAGACGTTACTTCTTAAGAATTTATAATTTTCCTTTATCTTGAGATGTAGAGAAAGTAAAGTAAACGAACGCTTACTATATTTATAAACTGGAAAATTTATGAAAACACGAATCACCGAGCTATTCGAAATTGAACATCCAATTATCCAGGGTGGAATGCATTATGTTGGCTTTGCCGAGCTTGCAGCCGCTGTGTCGAATGCTGGGGGGTTAGGTATTATTACTGCACTTACACAAAAAACTGCAGAGGATCTTGGCAAAGAAATAGAAAAATGTTTTAGCTTAACAGATAAACCGTTTGGCGTTAATTTAACATTTCTTCCGAGTGTTGCAGCCCCTGACATGCCTGCATATGTCAAAGCCATAATAGATAGTGGAGTGAAGGTCGTAGAGACAGCTGGGCGTAGCCCTGAGCAGGTATTGCCGTATTTTAAGGATGCTGGAATTAAGGTAATACATAAATGTACTTCAATTCGACATTCGTTAAAAGCCCAGTCTATAGGATGCGATGCGGTGTCGGTTGATGGATTTGAGTGTGGAGGGCATCCAGGCGAAGATGACATTCCGAATATGATCTTGCTTCCAAGAGCCGCTGATGAATTAGAAGTTCCGTTTGTTGCCTCTGGCGGAATGGCCGATGCAAGGTCATTGGTTGCATCACTAGCTATGGGAGCAGATGGAATGAATATGGGGACACGATTCATCGCAACAAAAGAGGCTCCAGTTCACGAACGAGTTAAACAGGCAATTGTGGCGGCAACAGAGTTGGATACGAGACTTATCATGCGTCCTCTTCGAAACACTGAAAGAGTTTTAAAAAATCCTACAGTTGATCTTATTCTGGCTAAAGAACGTGAGCTAGGCCAAGATATAAAAATAGATGACATTATAGATGAGGTGGCGGGTGTATATCCTCGAGTAATGTTGGAAGGAAAAATAGATTCTGGAGCTTGGTCATGTGGGATGGTTGCTGGCCTCATAAATGACATTCCATCATGCAAGGAATTGATTAATAGAATCATGCTGGAAGCTGATTTGTTGATTCGCAAACGATTGGAACGAATGTTAGTAGCTTAGTTGGTTTATATCAGAAACATCGTAAATCTATTTGTCTAAAGATAGTAAATAAAAATGTTTGATTATATTATTATTGGTGGAGGCTCTGCTGGATGTGTTTTAGCTAATAGATTATCAGCGTTGTCAAAAAATTCAGTACTTTTGTTAGAAGCTGGAAGAGATACTGCCCCTGGAGCGGAGCCTAGTGATGTTCTAGATACATATCCTGTATCGTATTATAACCCAGATTATGCGTGGTCTAATCTAACCGCTTATATGCGTAGACGTAACAATTCATCCGATCTTCCGTTACGCCAGGCGCGAATTTTAGGTGGTGGATCATCCTTGATGGGTATGGTGGCGTTGCGGGGAACTCCAGATGATTATAATGGCTGGGAGGAACGGGGAGCAGTAGGGTGGAGTTGGGATGATGTTTTACCATTTTTTCGTAAGCTTGAAAGTGATAATGACTTTGATAACGATTCACATGGTCAAGAAGGACCTGTTCCCATTAGAAGGTTGGAACAATCCCAGTGGCCTCCTCTAATGAATGCTATAAAGGAATTTTGTAATAATCATCAGATTGCTAGCATTGATGACTTTAATGCTGATTTTAAAGATGGTTTTGGCGTATTGCCTACTAGTAAATTTCTGCACAAACGAGCTTCGAGTGCTATCTGTTATCTTGATTCAGCAGTACGAAAGAGACCAAATTTAAAAATTGTAACTGGAGCCAAAGTTAGTGCTTTAGTGTTCGATGATCTAGAAAACCAACAAAAAGTTACCGGGGTTATTGCAAATATTAATGGACAGAATAAAAAAATTCATGGACGAGAAGTTATTTTGTCTGCTGGTGCCTTGCAATCGCCGACAATGTTGTTGCGTTCTGGTATCGGGCCTGCTGCTGATCTTCGTAAATTAGATATAGATGTTATTGCTGATTTGCCCGGCGTAGGAACTAATTTACAAAATCATCAGATTACCTACTTAGTCGTTCATACGCGATCTAACGCAAATCATAAATATGGTAATAGACTGCATACGATGGCAACACTTCGCTATTCGTCAGGTGTTAAAGATTGTCCTCCTAGTGATATGTATATTTCTCTAGTGGGTATGACCGGATGGCACGCATTAGGCCGAAGGCTTAGTTCCTTAACTCCCGCTGTAATTAAACCTGCATCTAGGGGAAGAGTTACGTTACGAAATGCTGATAAGAATATGCGACCATTAATTGAATTTAATTTTCAATCAGATGATCGTGATCGAATTCGTTTAAGAGAGGCGGTTCGCCGTGCAGCGGAAATTTTATTATCCGAACAAGTGAGAGGGCTTTGGCATCATGCATTCCCAGTTGTTCATGCTCATCGCATGAGACAATTAAATGATGTGACTACTTTTAATGCTTTAAGGGCAAAAGCTTTAGCGACACTTCTTGATGTTTTACCTATAACAGGACGACCAATAGTAGGTTCTCTTTCGAAACCGAAACTAGATATAGCTGCTCTTATTGCCGATGATGAGCGTTTAAATGAGTTTGTTTCAGAAAGTGTTACAGGTATGGCACATCATGTAGGTACCTGCCGAATGGGAGCAATATCCGATCCTATGGCAGTAGTGGATAGTTCTTCTGCAAGGGTTCGCGGGATTAAAGGCTTAAGAGTTATTGATGCTTCTGTAATGCCGGATATACCAAGAGCTAATACTAATATTCCAACTATAATGTTGGCTGAAAAACTCTCGTCAAGTATCATGAAATAATATTTAATCATAACGATTAATACTTTTAACTCAAATTGGAAGCTTAGACATGCAAATTTTTAATGCTCTTGAATCTGGAAAATACTCAGATGAAAATCCGACAGATGATTCATCGGAAATAGCAGATGATGGATATGTTAGAACAAAAATAATAAATGATGATAGTTGTTCTGTGTCAGTGGCAGCATTTCGAGATGGTGAGGTACGAGCAAAGCCTCATTGGCACCCTAACGCAGCAGAAATTTATTACGTTTTAGAAGGGAAGGGAGTGGCTACAGACTCAAATGGAAATAAAAAAAATGTTGAATCAGGTGATGTGATATACTTTAGTGCTGGTGAAACTCACAATATGCATGCTGCACCAGGTCACGATTGTAAATATTATAGAGTGCAAGCAGGACAAGATAGGCATGTAGAAGATTGAGAGCTATTGACTAAACTGCCAAACCAGCAACCATAATCTATTAAATGTGATTAGCATGATACTATAACTTGAATGGTGACTAAATAATCCTGAATAGTATGAGTTTTCAGCTATAACTTATTTATTTTTAGTTAAATCAGGTTTAATAATTATTTAATAACAATAGTTTATTCGATGAGCTTAAAAATATATATTTAAGCTTTTAGTTGTAAAGTGAAGTAAATTTACCTTTGTAGAATATTAAAGGTGCATTATCTTGGTTGATTAGCAAATCAACCACTCTTCCAATCACAATAGATGTATTGTTCCTTTGAATAACGTCTTCTAACTCGCAGTCCATAACAATAACGGCGTTGTTATAAGTTGGTGCCCCGGTGGTCATTATAGTCCATAATTTAGGGTTAAAACGATCCGAACCTTTTAACTTTCCCTTTCCCGAAAAAGTATTAGCTAGATCTTCTGTTCCTATTGGTAAAATATTTATTGCAAAATGATTTGATTCTTTAACTGTTTCTAGGGCTGACGTTGTGTTATCAATTGATACCAGCATAGTTGGTGGATCGGCTGTAACATGTGTAGTTGATAAAGCGAGAAGTCCAGATGGACCTTTTACACTATTTGCCGTTACTATAGTTGCTCCCGATGGTCGATGCCCTATGGCCATCCAAAAGCTTCCTGTATCTATAAGATTTCTGGTTTTTCTGATTGTTGAATTCATAAAGCCTATATTAGCATTAAAATTGTACAAAAGTATATTAGTGCTAGTTATAGCAACGAAAACCAGACAAATATAATTGAATAAGGTCAAATATATGATTAAAAATAAATTTAGTTTCAAGGGTTTTGATATGAATGGCTAGAGAACATCAACTGCACCTAGGCGCCTTTATGAGGCCAGCTACAATTCATACAGGTGGTTGGCGTTATCCCAATTCTTATGCTGATGCAAATTTTAATTTTGAGCATATTAAAAAATTTTCTCAGCGTCTCGAAAAAGCAAAATTTGATGCCTTTTTTATGGCCGATCATTTAGCAGTACTCAATATGCCCATTGATGCGCTTAAGAGAAGTGCTACACCGACTTCATTTGAGCCTTTCACTCTACTTTCTGCTTTGGCCTCTGTAACAAAGAATATTGGTTTAGTGGCGACAGGGTCAACTACTTATGATGAGCCTTACCATGTTGCACGTCGATTTGCTTCTCTAGACCATATTAGTGAAGGAAGAGCGGGATGGAATATTGTTACAACCTCAAATCCAAATGCTTCATTAAATTTTGGTCTTGATGAGGCTCTTGAGCATGGAGATCGCTACGCTCGTGCTAGAGAATTTTATGATGTAGTTACCGGTTTATGGGATAGTTGGGATGAAGACGCATTTATAAAAAATAAAAAAAGCGGAGAATATTTTGATCCCGAAAAGCTAAATATACTTGATCATAAAGGTAAATACTTCTCGGTTCGTGGGCCTTTAAATATTGCACGGCCGGTGCAGGGTTGGCCTCTAATTGTTCAGGCTGGTTCATCTGATGCTGGTCGTCAACTTGCTGCCGAAACTGCTGATGCGGTATTTACATCGCACTCTGATTTAGCTGCCGGTCGCGCGTTTTACTTAGATGTTAAGACACGTGCCAAGAAATTTGGTCGCAATCCAGACGAGATTAAAATACTGCCGGCTTGTTTTGTTGTGATTGGTGAGACAATTGAAGACGCAAAAATGAAAAGAGCTAGGCTAGATAGCTTAGTACATATTGATAGTGCTGTAGCATCATTATCTATCGCAATCGGAAGTGATGCTTCAAGGTTTGAACTAGATAAACCTCTTCCAGAAATTCCAGAAAGTAATGCCAGTAAAAGCGGTCGCAGTAGAGCTATTGCATTAGCTAAGAAAGATCACTTAACAGTACGTCAACTAGCCCAAAGGTTAGGTGGTTATTCTGGTGCAGCAATGGTGGGTACACCAAGCTCTATAGTTGATGAGATGCAGGAGTGGTTTGAATCAAAGGGCAGTGATGGGTTTACAATAATGTTTTCGCATTTACCGGGTGGATTAGAGGATTTTTGTGACTTAGTCGTTCCAGAGCTACAGCGTCGGGGACTTTTCCGCAGTAAATATTTAGGAACAACTCTGAGAGAGAATCTTGGTTTGCCAAGACCAAGTAATAAATACTTTTAGTTTTTATCACCTAAATCATAAATACTCGTGGTTAAATATTAATTGTTAAAATCGGATTATTTTTGCTGTATTTTTTCATTAGTGTATTTTTATTTAGGTTAATTAGTTTAAGTTAGTGGCTTATAGGTTTTATAAATTAGTTTAAATTAAAAAAAGAGGTAGGAATTAATGAGTGAAAAATCGCAAGTTGGTTCTTTTGAAATTGAAGAAGCAACCATAGATGAAATGCACGGGGCGATTAAATCGGGTCAGATAAATTGCGTTGAAATTGTTAAGGCATATATAGCAAGAGCTAAGGCATATAATGGTGTTGCTAGTATGCTAGTTACGGAAAAGGGCGAATCTATTACTGAATCCCACGGAGCAATAAGAGCTGAATCATCACTTGATTTTCCTACTCAAACTGTTGCAGCAAGTGATTTGCTGCCGGATCTAGATAAATATAAAGGGCCTCCTTTAGAGTTTGGTAGAATGGAGCCAACAGCATCAGATCCTGAAGTGGATCAGCAATTTGGTATGATTGTTGGTATACCAGATGCAGGCCAAGTTAATGCATTAGCTACACTAAATATTAGAGGAGAGCGTTCGGTTACATGTCGTGGTGATTATGATTTGCATCCTTCTAAAGGACCGTTACCGGCCGGTGCTCCTCCAGTTTGTGAAATGTTTCGTCATTTCCCTGATGCTTTAGAGCGTGCTGCCGAACTCGATAAAGAATATGGAAATGATCCAGATCTAGAAAAAATGCCAATGTATGGTGTTACATTCTCATTCAAAGATCCGTTTGATACAAAGGATATGCGTTCTACAGGTGGTGGCGATGCAGCATACGATATAGATTTTCCTGCTCGTGACCATATACTAGTGGAACAGCTTCGCAATAAAGGCGCTATAATTTATGCTAAAGCTGTAAATACTGAATATAACGGGAGAGCTGGTGATCCTGGGTATGGTCAACACTTACCAGATAAGGTTTTGCCTTCTACACTTGGCTATCAGAGGAGTACCTGGGGGGGTAATCCGTCTAACTCATACGATACTACCCGTGCCGCATCTCTAGGGTCTAGTTCGGGCTCAGCTGTATCCGTAAGTTGCAATCTCGTTATGGCCAGTTTAGGTGAAGAGACCAGGGCTTCTTGTCGTGGTCCATCCAATCATAATTCGGTTGCCTTAATACTACCACATAAGTCTATGTTAGGATTCGATGGTGGTGCGATTGGTGCCGATATATATTGTGACCGAAGCGGTATTCACTGTCGAAAAATATCAGATTGCGCTAAGATTCTGGACGCACTTAAGGATGCAGATGAAGGATATTATGATCCAAGAGATCCTTTTACAACCATTCCTCGTTCATCAGTTTTGAATTCAACTTATTCAGAGCATGCAAGAATGCATGGAAAACCAGGTGCTCTCAAAAATATGAGGATTGGGATTATACGTGAATCTATGGTCTATCCTATTGGTTCTAAAACAGAAGAACCTATAGTTAATGCTGTTAAAGAAGAAATACAAACAGTTATAGGAGAGCATTTGGGGGCTACGTTAGTAGAGTCAACTGATCCTCTGTGGAAACCCGATCCTGATGTAGAGACTATGAAAACCGATTTTCGGGGTGCTTTGGCTCGTCTTGTTCCGGTGTTCATGCCAGATTTACTTTTTCGACTAGGAGCTAATAATCAACCTGTATTTAAAGACTTTGCATCTTCTATTATACCCACTGAATTTATGCCGGGGAAGTTTTTTGGTTCTGGTAAAATGAAGCCTATAGATTATATGATTAAAATGGCAGAAGGGCTTATATCTCCTCCAGAAAATCTAGATATTGGTACGATTCAACAACAGGAAATGGCCATGGCCTTCCGTTTCCATATTCCCCAGTACCTAACGCGTCGTGCTGCTGATTGGAAGGCACGTGGGTTTACAGAGTCGTTGGTAGATTTTTCCGAACTTAATAAGCGATCTAAATTTTGGGGTGACGACCAGCGAGCTTCATTCAAAAACTGGGAAGAGGTAGATGATCCTCGTAATCCACACGGTTCTCGCCAGGGAGTTAACGAGAGAATTATGTTACGTGAGTTACTTCGTCGTGTGGATATGATGGTAATTCTTGAAAATCATCTAGATTGTCTTGTAAGACTTCACACACCATGGCCTCCGGGAATTATTGGAGGGCCAGCCCAGTACGATATTATGCATAACCTTAGGCCTGAAACATTTAACGGACCCAATGCTGGACTAACTGAAGTCTTAATACCAGCAGGTTATGTTAAAATCGCATATGATCCAGTATTTGCTCTAAGCGATGACGCAAAACGTTATATCTCTGCTGCAACTCATGAAGTAACTACAGCTATTGAACCTGGCCTTCCATTCTCATTAGTGTTTAGAGCTGAACCTGGTAAAGAAGATACACTGTTGAGGGTAGCATCTTCCTATGAAGAGGCCTCTAAACGTCGAATATCTCCGCCATCATTTGGTCCTTTATAAATAAGTCCGCAGTTAAATGGTAAGCTAGTAAATAATCAAAGTAAATTTGGAAGGTCAATATGCCAATTATTGTTAGAGGATCAGAAATTGAAATTAAAGAAATTGAGAAAGGAGTAACTATCCAGTCACTGTTATCTCTTCAAAATACAGGTTCGGATAATGTGTTTTTAAACCTTATGGAGTTTGCAAAAGGATCGCTACATAATATTTTATTGGATGAAGGAGCATTTGGCTGGTTACAAGTCCTAGAAGGTTCCGGAGTACTAACAAACTACGAAGTGGAATTAGAACCGCATGGTGTGACTTATATGCCGCTGGGATATGAAGGAGATTTCAAGGCTAATGAGGACTCTACTAAACTATTAGTTGCTATTGTACCTAATGCCCGACGTTTTGATAATCAAATAAAAAATACTCCCAACATATTACAAACCACTGATTGGTCTAATGAACCAGTTTTAAAGTCTGAGCATGATGAACGAACTCGTATATATATGGCTACTCGTACGTTGACTGGTACTGAGGCATATCGTGGAGAGATGATTAGGTATCCCATAGGGACTGCAGCTCCGGAACATCATCATGAAGGCGCAGAACATTTTCAATACGTACTTAAGGGATCTGGTACAGCCGTATTAGCTGGGGTTCCTTGTGATTTATGCGCTGGAGATGTTCTCTATAATTTTGATAAAGAAGCTCATTCATTTAACAATAATGGTACTGAAGAATTTATTTTTGTAGAGTTTTTCGTGCCGGGAAGCTGTAAAACGGTGTGGGCTCCTGGGGCAAATGTTTGTGCCTGGCTACCTACTAATCAAGACATTATGGGACGAACACCTTCTCGCAATATTGCGTACCATGTTCACGGAGAAGATAAAGGTATTTAAAAAAGTTTAGAAAAGTATTTTAAATGGATTCTATAAATTTATTAATTTTTCTTCCAGTTGACATGAAACTTTAGCAAAATCTATATCATCACCGGGAAATCCAGCCAACATAAATCCTATAGGCATGCCTGATGTATCATTGCCACCTGGAAGTGAAACAATTGGACCGCCTAAAGCCGTCCAAGGAGCAATAAATCTTGGATCACCTGTCCATTCAAGACCTTCTGGTGCAGTTTCAGGAGTAGTTGGAATCAGAAAAATATCTGTTGCATTAAAGTCTAAAAAGAATGATTTACGAGCCTTGTCCATTTGGTTGCGTGCTAACAGATAATCATTTTCTGTAAAATTACCACCACGACTTATAGCCTCACGTAACTTTTCGCTAACTTGTTCAGTAGGAACATCTAATAAATTAGCATGAATACGGGATAGCTCAAATTCTGCAGTAAGCATTTGTATCTGGCTCAATTTTTCCAAAGAGATAGGCGAATTAAGGTAAACCACATCATATCCAGCAGAACTTAGTTTTTTTGCAATGATTTCACGAGCTGATAGAATTTCGGGATTACTTTGATTAAAGAATGTATCTTCTAATATTACTATACGAACGGATTGATCATTTTTCTGAGCTTGTTTTTTGAGGCTAATTGGAAGAGTTGCTTCAAATAGAGCAACTGCATCAGCTACTGACCAGCCATAAAACCCAACTGTATCAAACATAGGGGCTAATGGAGTGACACCATAGTTAGCTCCTGTTCCAGTGCTTGGTTTAAATGCACCTATACCGCAATAAGCCGCGGGTCTATTAACTGAAGCAATGGTTTGAGTGCCAATTGCACCGGGTACTGTTCCTGAGGCGACTGCTGCTGCTGGTCCACTGCTAGATCCTCCAGGTGTGTGGTTAATATTATGTGGGTTACAAGCAGGTGAAGGATTAAAATAGGCAAATTCAGTAGTATGACATTTTCCTAAAATAATTGCTCCTTTAGATTTTAGTATAGATACTATCTCCGCATCTGCATTTGCAGGTGCTATGTCACTTCGAGTAGGGCTGTTGCATTTTGTTGGCCATCCTGCAACATCTATAATATCTTTTATTCCTATTGGAACACCATGTAGTGGCCCTCGAATTTTACCTATAGAAGCT
>Ga0302123_10001355_pt1 | contig 17583 bp, 16 predicted proteins | sample CB21_321_MG_FD_203109 | JGI IMG/M metagenome (GOLD analysis project Ga0302123, IMG submission 203109) | Marine microbial communities from Western Arctic Ocean, Canada - CB21_32.1 | ecosystem: Environmental > Aquatic > Marine > Oceanic | place: Canada: Western Arctic Ocean | collected 2017-09-28 | reverse complement strand
GACGAGGCCATCTCGCAGCAACAGTACGAGTACGCCGCCGAGCTACGCGACCGTGAGCTAAAACTCGCCGACAAGCTCCAGCGACTCCAGTCCGAGTGGCAGGAGACCTCCACTAAGGAGGACGCCGTCGTCACCGCCGAGGAGATCGCCGAAGTCGTGAGCATGTGGACGGGACTGCCGGTCACGCGCCTCGCGCTTGAGGAGACCCAGCGGCTGCTGCACATGGAGGACGCTCTACATCGTCGGATCATCGGCCAACAGGAGCCTGTCGTGGCCATTTCCAAAGCCGTGCGCCGCGCCCGGGCAGGCCTGAAGGACGTGCGCCGGCCTATCGGTAGTTTCCTCTTCTTGGGGCCGACCGGCGTGGGCAAGACCGAGTTGGTCCGCGCGCTCTCCGAGTTCATGTTTGGCTCCGAAGACTCCATGATCCGACTTGACATGTCGGAGTTCATGGAGCGCCACACGGTGGCCCGCCTGGTTGGCGCGCCTCCCGGCTACGTCGGGTATGAAGAGGGTGGTCAGTTGACCGACGCCGTGCGGCGCCGCAGTTACTCTTGCATTTTGTTCGACGAGATTGAGAAGGCGCACCCCGAGGTGTTCAACATTCTCCTGCAGATCTTCGACGACGGCCATTTGACCGACGCGAAAGGCCGCAAGGTGGACTTCCGCAACACCATCATCATCATGACGTCGAATATCGGCTCCGATCTCATTCGGGCCGACGGTGCCCTGGGCTTCGCGACCAAGTCGGAGGAGGGACAGACTGAGAGCCAAGAGTACGAGCGGATGAAGGGCAAGGTGATGGACGAGGTCAAGCGTTTCTTCCGCCCTGAGTTTCTCAACCGGATCGACGGACAGATCGTATTCCACCCGCTGGCCAAGGATCACATCATCCAGATCGTCGACCTCATGCTCAACGAGGTTCGCAAGCCCATGCTTGAGAAGGGCTTGAGCCTTGAGGTTTCGACGGACGCAAAGGCGTGGCTGGCCGAGAAGGGCTACGACCCGAAGTTCGGTGCCCGGCCATTGCGCCGCGTCATTCAGACCGAAATCGAAGACCCTCTCTCCGAGGAGGTCCTCGCCGGTAGTTATCAGCCGGGGGACACGGTAGTCGTGAACCTCAAGGACGACGCTCTGGACATACATCCACAGGAGCGTTCGCAAGAAGAAGCCGTCACCGCCACCTAGCGGGTTCACCACATACGGCGGTATAAGAAGGCATTCTCATCGAGGGTGCCTTCTTTACATGCCACTGACCTCCTCTCAAACCAAGCGCTCCCGAACGACCTTTTTTTGCAACGAGTGTGGGCACAAAAGCCCCAAGTGGGAAGGCCGCTGCCCCGCCTGCGATTCGTGGGGAACCTACGCCGAAGCGCCGCAGCCTACTCGCGCTGGCCGGCCCGACAAGGGCGCTGGCGCAAGTCGTGTTCGCCAAGCCCTGGATGAGCCAGCCAGTGATAACAAGCCACACGCGCCACGCCCGCTGGCGGAGGCTGTCGCGCAGCTCACGCAGATCATACCGACGGGCCTGCCCGAGACCGATCGCGTGCTCGGCGGAGGCCTGGTCCCCGGCGCACTGATCCTCCTCGCCGGCGACCCGGGCGTCGGCAAGTCCACCCTGATGCTCCAGGCCAGCGCGCGCCTGGCCGATGCCGGCGCCAGCGTCCTGTACGCATCGGGCGAGGAGTCGGCCGCGCAGGTTGGGCTCCGCGCCCGCAGGCTGGGCCTCGACAGCAATCTCGTGCTGTTTTTGGCGGAGACCGAGGCCGAACGCCTCATCGAGTCACTGGAGGCGGCGGCGCCGGGCGTGGTCATCGTCGACTCGATCCAGACACTGTCGACGCACGGCGCCCCCGCAGCCGGGAGCGTAGGCGCCGTGCGTGAGTCGGCCCAGATGCTGATGGCCTGGGCGAAGGTCCGCGGTGTGCCAGTGGTCCTCGCGGGGCACGTCACCAAGGACGGCGCCATCGCCGGGCCCAAGGTGCTAGAGCACATGGTCGACGTGGTACTCCAAATGGAGGGTGACCCGGTCTCTTCTTACCGAATCCTGCGCTGCGCCAAGAACCGATTTGGCGCAACCGATGAGGTCGCGCTCTTCGAGATGCGCGCTGATGGCCTAGCCGAGGTCGCCGACCCTTCCGCCGCGCTGGTAGCGGAGCGCCGCGCCGGCGTGCCAGGCTCAGCGGTCGTGGCGACGCTGGAGGGCACGCGCCCGCTGCTCGCCGAAGTCCAGGCGCTAACAAGCCTTGCGGTAGCGGGGCCGCCGCGGCGCACCGCCACGGGCATCGACGCCGGCCGCATGGTCATGCTCACCGCCGTACTGACGCGCCGCGCGGGGCTGCGGCTTGGCGACCAGGATGTCATGGTCAACGTGCCCGGCGGCCTGCGGATCGCAGAGCCGGCCAGCGACCTAGCGGTGGCCATGGCCATCGCCTCCAGCGCGCGGGACGTGCCGTTGGACGCGACCACGGTCTGCATCGGCGAGGTGGGGTTGAATGGTGAAGTGCGACGCGTGCCGCAACTAGGGCGCCGGCTGGCCGAAGCGGCGCGCCACGGCTTCTCCCGCGCCCTGGTTCCCCAAGGCACGGCCGCCGAGACGTGTCCCGGCATGGATATCGTGCCTGTCGGCAGCGTCCGCGAGGCGATGCAAGCCGCGATGGGCCGCTAGGTGCGAAGCCGGCTTGCATCGTCCGCGGCGGCGTTGGCTCAGCCCACCCTCGGCGCGAAACTTGCAGTAGGCTGAGGTACTCAGCAGCGCGGCTGCGTAGCCTTTAGCTCGGGCTACCTGGGCTTCGCCCTGCCCAACGCCCACCCTTGAGTCGCCAGCTCGACTCGCCACGGAGCACGCTCATAGATCGGCCAGCGCGCTAACACCTGCTCATGAGCGTCGAAAAACAGGCACACGGCCTGGATCAGGCGTGCCCCAGGGTCGCGCATACGCCTCAAACGAGCGACATTTTCATCCAACGGCTCGTTCAGGCCTCGACGGTGCCGGCCAGCAGCGCAGCGCGCGTGAGGAAATGCTTCCGGACGGACGTGATGGGCGCGACGGCGTGACCGCCGTCGCGGGGCAGGCCGCGTGCCGCAGTGACGGTTCGCCGTCAACCAAAAGGCCTGGTTGTCGATAGCGCCATCGCTGTCAGCCGTCGACGCATACGCAGGCCCGCTGGTACGATGCGCGGGCTATGACTAGCCCTTCGCCCAGCCCCAAGCGCCACCTCCCCGAGTGGCTGAAGGTGCGCATGCCCGGCAGCCCCACGTACCTTCAGGTGCGCGAACTGCTGCACACCGCGGAGCTGCACACGGTCTGCGAGGAGGCGCACTGTCCTAACATCGGTGAGTGCTGGGACCGCAAGAGCGCCACGTTCATGGTCCTCGGCGACGTCTGCACGCGAGCGTGCCGCTACTGTGCCGTGACCTCCGGCAAGCCCGCAGGCCTCGACCTCGGCGAGCCGGACCGCTTGGCGAGGACGGTCGAGCACCTGGGCCTGCGCTACGTTGTCATCACGTCCGTCGACCGCGACGACCTGCCAGACGGCGGGGCATCGGTCTTCGCCGCGTGCATCGAGCGCATCCGCGAGCGAGCGAGCGCGTGCCGCGTGGAGGTGCTGACACCCGACTTCCAGGGCGACTGGCTGGCGCTCCAGTCAGTGCTTGCCGCTCGCCCCGCTGTCATGAACCACAACATCGAGACGGTTCGCCGTGTGTTCCCTAGCGTGCGGCCCAAAGGTGACTACGACCTGTCCTTAGACCTCCTGCGGCTCTCTCGTGAGTACGCGCCCGGTGTCCCCACGAAGAGCGGCATGATGGTCGGCCTGGGCGAGACCGTCGACGAGGTGCTCAGCACCATGCGCGACCTGCGGGACAATGGCGTCGATCTGCTAACCATCGGCCAGTACCTGAGGCCGTCGTCCAAGCACGTGGCCATGGACCGCTTCTACCACCCTCACGAGTTCGAGCGCTTCAAGGCGGAAGGCTACGCCATGGGCTTCCGCCACGTGGCGTCGGGGCCGCTGGTGCGCTCGTCGTACCACGCCGACGAACAGCATGACGCCGCCACCCGCGTAGCCAGGGGCTAGCATCGACCTGAGACCGACAGCGTCGGCCAGAGGGTCTGGGAAGCAAGGCGGCGGTCGAATCAGCCAGATCCTTCGCTGCGCTCAGGATGACAGGATACGCGGGTGCTCCTCACATGGGAGATGACAGACATGCTTCGCATCGCAGTCCTTGACGACTACCAGGGCGCCGCGCGTGAGCTTGCTAACTGGACCGCCATCGACGGTTCGACAGTCGAGTTCTTCGACGACACGTTGGCGGACGCAGGCGCGCTGGTCGAGCGGCTCGCGCCCTACGACGTGCTGGTAACCATGCGGGAGCGCACGCGCTTCCCCGCCTCGATCCTAGAGCGCCTGCCAAACCTCAAACTGGTGTCCGGCACCGGCCGGCGTCAGGCCCACCTCGACCTCCATACTGCCACACGGCTGGGCATCGTGGTGACGGGCACCGGCAGCCCCGGCGACTCGACGGCCGAGCTGGCATGGGGACTGATCATCGCCGCCACGCGCAACATCGCATGGGAGGACGCGCGCATCCGTGAGGGCCGCTGGCAGACGCGGCTCGGCAGCGGCCTGCGCGGCAAAACACTGGGCATCCTCGGCATGGGACGTCTCGGCTCCGCGATGGCGAAGATCTCACCCGCCTTCGGCATGGACGTCATCGCGTGGGGACCGACACTGACGCCTGAGCGGGCCGAAGCCGGTGGCGCCAAGTACGTGGCCTGGGACGAACTGTTCAGCCGAGCCGACGTCATCAGCATCCACGTGCCGCTGACCGACTTGAGCCGGGGATGGGTCGGGGCGCGCGAGCTCGCGCTGATGAAGCCCACCGCCTACCTCATCAACACTTCGCGGGGGGCCATTGTGCAAACCGACGCGCTGGTTGCGGCGCTGCGCGAGCGCCGGGTCGCCGGGGCCGCCATTGACGTCTACGACGAGGAGCCGCTGCCCGCCACGCATCCGCTGCTCGGCCTCGACAACGTCGTGCTCACGCCCCACCTGGGCTATGCGACACGGGAGACACTGGAGGTATTCTATGGCGAGGCGGCCGCCAATGTCCGGGCGTGGCAGGCGGGTACGCCCACGCAGGTACTCAACGAGGCGGTACTAGGTAGCGAGCGCCGCTAGCTGCGACGGGCGGCGAGGTAGCCGGTCAGTTCTTCGAGCGACTGCCGCGCGACACCTTGCGGCAGGTCGACCAACGCAGCGCGGGCCGCTTGCCGATAGCGGTCGCAGGCCACAAGCGTCTCGCCCATGACGTCCGAGCCTCGGATCGCTTGGACCAGCGCCGCGAGGTCTTGGGGATCGCGGCTGCCGGCAGCCAGATGCCGGATCAGCGGATCGTCGGCGTGCCGAGCGGCGTACAGCAGCGTCGGGAGCGTGATCGTCCCTTGAAGCAGGTCGTTGCCAACAGGCTTGCCTAGTTCCTCCTCGGTCCCTTCGAAGTCGAGTACGTCGTCCATGATCTGAAAGGCCATGCCCAGGTTGTACCCATAGGCCTTGAGCGCCGCACTCGCCTCTGGCGGCGCACCGCTGAGCACGCCACCGGACTCTGCAGCGGTGGAGAATAGTGTCGCGGTCTTGTCATAAATACGCCGTTCGTAGTCGGCCACCGTTTGAGCCCAGTCGAAGGCGCTGAAGTGCTCGGCAAGCTCCCCTCGCGCGAGCTCCATGATCGTCTCCGAGAAGCGGCGTATGACGTAGATGTCTTCCGTATCGCACACGTAGATTGCCGACGTCGCGAACACGTAGTCGCCCAGCAGCACCGCCACTTTGCCACCCCATTCGTTGGAGACGGTTGCGCGGCCCCTGCGAGTCTCGGCACGATCGACTGTGTCATCGTGAATCAGCGTGGCGATGTGCAACAGCTCGACGGCCGTGGCCATGGTGATGGGCTTGGCGGGGTCGCCGCCATAGACCTTGGACGCCAGCAGGGTGAGAGCGGGGCGCACTTTCTTGCCGCCGCTCACGACGGCGTGCGCGACGAGCCGGTCATCGCCCGACAGGCCTGCTCCATCGGCCAGCACGCTTAGGTTGTCAGCGACGCGACGCAGCTCCGGGCCGATGGGCTCGTAGATGAGGCGCACGGATGCATCCAGCGCTTCGACCATCAGGAACTCCCCGGCTCCCGCCGCCCGCGCCCGTTTCCGTCTCCAGAGCCCAGCTTGTCCACCATCTCTTCGGCTAGTGAGTCATCCAGCTTGGCGAACAGCGGCGCGTGCTCGGGGAGTGTGGAGCCGGAAACGGGCGCGACGATCTGCCAGCCGTGGTCCTCGACTCGCCCCTCGAAGCCGAGTAGCTCATGGAGGCGCTGGGCGCTGAAGGGTATGAACGGGTAGAGCGCCGCCTTGAGGCCGGCAATCGCGTAAAGAGCCGTTGAGAGCGTTACTGCCGCCGACGCAAGGTCCTCGCGCACCTGCCGCCACGGAGCCTTGGTGTCGATGTAGCGGTTCGCCTCGCGTGCGAGACCCATGGCGTGGCCCAGCGCCTCGCGGAAGCGCGGCGCATCGTCCAGGCTTGCGGCGACGGCATCCAGCGCCGCATCGGTCTTCTCTCGTAGGTCACGGTCGACCGGTTCCAAGGCAGGCGCATCGGGGACTTTCCCCGCGAAGTTGCGCTGAACCATAGTCAACACGCGGTGGACGAGGTTGCCGAACGTGGCGACCAGCTCGTCGTTATTCCGGCGTACGTACTCGGTCCACGAAAAGTCGGAGTCGGCCGTCTCAGGCATCGCAGCGGAGAGGTAGTAGCGCAGCGGGTCCGGCGGAAACCGGTCTAGGTAGTCCGGCAGCCACACCGCCCAGTTTCGGCTGGTGGACAGCTTCTCACCTTCGATGCCCAGATATTCGTTAGCGGGGACGTCGGTCGGGCGGTTGAGCCCGCCCACGCCGATCAGGATGGCAGGCCAGATGATCGTGTGGAACGGAATGTTGTCCTTGCCCATGAAATAGTAGGAACGTGTGGCGGAGTCCTCCCAGAACGGGCGCCACGCGTCGGCGTCTCCGGAAGCCTTCGCCCATTCGCGGCTGGCGGACAGGTAGCCCATGACAGCCTCGAACCAGACGTAGATGCGCCGGTCGTCGTAGCCTTCCATCGGCACGGATACGCCCCAGTCGAGGTTGCGGGTCACCGCGCGGTCCTTGAGCCCCTCGCGCAGGTAGCCGAGAGTGAAGTTGCGCACGTTGGGGCGCCAGCTCTCCCTGGCGGATACCCATTCGGTGAGCTGGTCCTGGAACGCGCTCAATCTGAAGAACAGGTGCTCCGTCTCGCGGACCTCTACCGAGTAGCGCTCGCCATCGCGGGTGTAAGTGGGTGCGATCAGGTCCACAGGATCCAGGGTTCGTCCGCAGTTATCGCACTGGTCGCCGCGAGCACGGTCGTAGGCGCAGTGCGGACACGTCCCTTCAACGTAGCGGTCGGGCAGGTAGCGGTCGAAGTCAGGCGAGTACGACACCAACATGGTGTCGGAGTAGATATATCCCGCGGCGTGGAGGCAATCGAACAGCTCGTGGACCGTCTCGCGGTGGTTGTCAGTCATGGTCGTCGTGAAGAGATCGAAGGAGATCCCCAAGCGCTCCCACGAGTCGAGGAACGAGCGGTGGTAGCGCTCCGCCACACCAGCCGGAACGACGCCGTCGGCCTCCGCCTTCAGCGTGATCGGTGTGCCGTGGGCGTCGGAGCCCGAAACCATGAGCACGTCGTTGCCGCGCAGCCGGTGATAGCGCGCGAAGATGTCAGCCGGCAGGTAGGAGCCAGCGACGTGACCGAGGTGCAGCGGGCCGTTGGCGTAGGGCCAGGCCACGCCGACGAAGATGCGCTCAGACATCGAGGGAAGCCGTCCATGGCAAGGTTGGCTTCATTCTAGCAGGCGGCGGGCTGGAGCCCGGCCCCGTCCCGCCGTGGCGGGCCGCTTGCGGCTACCGTCATGCGTCCGGCCAGAGCCGGTAGGCCTCGCGGCGAGGGAAGCGATAGGCCTGCGCGACCTCCGCCGAGGCGTCCCGTCGTCCCATGCCCATCGCCTTCAGTTCGGCCATGCGGACCCGCGCCGCGGCGACGTCCACGACAGCGCCGGCCGGTGCTGGCCGCGGCGCGGCCTCGACGACGATGGTGAACTCGCCGCGAGGCACTACGAAGTGGGTGATGGCCTCGGAGGGAGTGCCGCGCCACACCTCCTCGTGCAGCTTGGTCAGCTCACGACAGACGACGATGCGGCGAGGGCCAAGCACGTCGCGCATGGACGCCAGCGTGGCCAGCGCGCGATGCGGCGCCTCGAACAGCACCAGAGTATCGCCGTCAACGGCAGCAGCCTCCAGCGCAGCGAGCCTCGCCTTCTTGGCACGCGGGAGGAAACCCAAGAACCGGAATCGCGACGCGTCCATTCCCGCCGCGGCCAGGGCCGTGATAACAGCCGAGGGTCCAGGCACCGGCGAGACGCGATACCCGGCGTCGGCCGCCGCCCGTACCAGGCCGGCGCCCGGGTCGCTGACCAGCGGCGAGCCCGCGTCGGACACCAGCGCCACGTCGACGCCGGCCAGCGCTTCGAGGATGCGCGGCGTCCGCACGCGGGCGTTGTGCTCGTTATAACTGATCAGCGGCGTGTGCAAGCCAAGGTGAGACAGCAGCTTGCGCGTCGTGCGAGTGTCCTCGGCCGCGATCAGCGAAACCTCGCCAAGCAGGCGAGCAGCACGCGGGGACAGGTCCTCGAGGTTCCCGATCGGCGTGGCGACGACATAGAGTGTTCCTGGCATAATGCGGCCCCGGCATTATAGAGACGCCCCCGGGAGCCCTTATCCATATGCAGGCTCTACTCACCGAAGAGGAGCGAATGCTCCAAGCCACCGTCCGCGACTTCGCGGACCGAGAGTTGGCGCCGCGCGCCGCCGCGCTAGACCACACCGAGGTGTTTCCATCGGAAAACCTCCGGGCCATGGGCGCGCTCGGGCTGATGGGCCTGACCATCCCCGAGGCCTACGGTGGCGCAGGAGCAACCTGTGCGCAACTGGCCCTAGCGGCCGAAGAGTTGGCTCGCGCCTGCGCCGCGACCAGCGTAATCCACCTCACGCACCTGTCTTTGGGCGCTGAGACCATCGTCCGCTTCGGGACCGACGAGCAGCGTCGGCGCTACCTGCCGCGGCTGGCCTCGGGCGAGCACTTGGCCGCCTTCGCTCTCACCGAGCCCAGCTCCGGCAGCGACGCAGCCGACATCCAGACCCGCGCGGCCACGGACGGCAACGATTACGTCCTCGACGGCAATAAGACGTTCATCACCAACGGCCCCGAGGCCGATGTCACGGTGGTTTTCGCCGCAACCGACCGAGCGGCGAGGTCGCGCGGCGTCTCGACATTCGTCGTTGGCAAGGGCGCCGCCGGGCTCACCATCACGCCGCAACACGGCAAGCTTGGGATGCGCGCCTCGACCACCGCAGAACTTGCATTTGACGGTTGCTGCGTCCCCGCGGCGGACCGGCTCGGCGCTGAGGGCGACGGCTTTCACATCGCCATGAGCATCCTCGACTCCAGCCGCATCACCGTCGCCGCGCAAGCGCTGGGCATCGGCCAGGCGGCCTTCGAAGCCGCGGTCCAGTACGCCCAGCAGCGAGAGACGTTCGGTAAGCCCTTAGCCGAACAGCAGGCAATCCAGTTCATGCTGGCGGACATGGCCACTCGCCTGGACGCGGCACGACTGCTGACTCGGCGCGCCGCCCAACTGAAGGACGTCGACCAGCCGATCACGAAGGCCGCGGCCATGGCCAAGCTCTACGCGTCGGAGGCGGCGCACTTCGCGTGCGACAAGGCGTTGCAGATTCACGGGGGCTACGGCTATTTCAACGAGAGCCCGGTGGAGCGGCTGTACCGCGATCAGCGCGTGACGGAAATCTACGAAGGAACGAGTGAGATACAGCGCATTGTCATCGCGCGCAGCGTCTTGAAGGAGCTCGCGCTGTGACGGCCTTAGGCTGAGGCCACCGAGGTCTCGTGCCGGCGGTGCCGCCCGCTACGAGTTCCCGCGATGACTAGCACCTTCGACGCGTCCTGGGGTCTGCTGGCGCTCGCATCGTGGGGCGTCGCCGACTACTTAGCGCGCTCCAACGCGGCGCGCATCGGAAGCAACAGCACCTCGCTCCTGGTCCAGGCCATCGGCCTGGTCCTGCCACTCGCCTACCTCGCGGCGGTGCTGCCCGGCTCCGACCGCGAGGTCGACTGGGCCACGCTCGCTTACGCGGCGCCGTTGGCGGCCCTGTTTCTGGGAACGGGCTACGCCGTCTACTACCGCGGCCTGCACGTCGGCTCCGTCTCCGTCGTCTCGGCGATGGCGTCGGCATGGCTACTGGTGTCGGTGCTGATCGCCGTGCTGTTCCTGGGCGAGACCATTGGTGCGGGCGACGCCGCGCTCATCGGCGTCGTCATGGGGGGCATCGTCCTGCTATCTGTCCAGCGCACCACCCGCCACGGCACGAGCACTGGCACCGGCTACGGGGTCGCCAGCATGCTGACGCTGGGCGCGGCCTTCGCCCTATGGAAGCCGCTGACGGACGCCGGGGGGCCCGCGTTGGCGGTAGTGCTGGTCCGCACGCTCTCGTCGGTGGGTTTATGGGTGTTCATGCGGCTGGCGCACTCGAAGGTCGTGCTCCCTGCTGGCGGGCATGCCTGGCGACTGCTGCTGTGGGCCGCAACGCTGGACGCGCTGGGCTATGTTGCCTACAACGTCGGCCTTGACCGTGCTCCGCTCACGCTCATCGCGCCGCTGGGAGCGGCGCATCCGGTAGCGACGGTGGCGCTGGCTTGGTGGCTGCTGCGCGAGCGGCCCACTCGGACGCAGGCTCTAGGCATCGGCGTCACGGTGGCGGGGGTCATTGTGCTAAGCGCCATGTCCGGCGCATAGAATAGCCTCGACTTCACACGAGGGGTCCTACTGTGTCCACCCAGACGTCCTGCACCGCCGGAGCCATGAACCACATCGGCATCGCCGTCACCGACATCGAGTCGGCACTCGCGATGTACCAGGCGCTGTTCGACTCGCCAGAGACGGAGATACTCGAGCCTGATTTCCTGCCCCTACGCGCCGCCATCATCGTCCAAGGCGAGACGCACATCGAGTTGCTCCAGCCGACCGATGCCGACGGGGACTTGGCGCGCTTTATCGCCAGGCACGGCGAGGGCCTGCACCACGTCGCCCTCAACGTCGACGACATCGACGCGAAGGTCGAGCAACTGAAAGCGAAGGGCATCGAGATGATCGACCAGGTGCCACGTCGAGGGCTCACCGGGCGCATCGCGTTCATTCAGCCGTCGTCCACGCGCGGCGCACTGATCGAGCTGGTTCAACCGCCAAGCCGGACCGCGTGAGCGCGCCCGCGCTACGCGTCCTCATTGGCAAGCCCGGCCTCGACGGCCACGACCGCGGGGCGCTGGTCCTCACGCGTGCGCTTCGGGAGGCTGGCTTCGAGGTGACCTACACAGGCATTCGACAGACGCCGGAGTCCATCGCGCGACAGGCCAAGGAGTCGTCGGCTGAAATTGTCGGGCTCTCAATCCTCTCGGGCGCGCACCTTGAACTGGTGGCACGCGTCATTGAGGCCCTCGACGCAAGGGGCTTGGAGAGTGTCCCCGTTATGGTCGGGGGCATCATCCCCGCGGAGGACCAGCCGGCGCTGCTGGAGATGGGCGTCGTGTCTATCTTCGGGCCGGGGTCCCGGATCACGGATATCGCTGCACTGCTACGGCAGACGATCGAAGCACAGCGTCAAAGTGAAGCGAAGCGCACCCGGCGCTGATCCGTCACCGGAGGGGAAACCATGGCAGACCAACTGCACACCGTCAGGATCGAGACCGACGTCGCGGTACTCATGCGCGACGGCACGGTCTTGCGCGCCGACGTCTACCGACCCGATGCACCGGGGCGCTTCCCGGTCATCTTGGAGCGCACGCCGTACAATCGCTGGGAGCGGCGGGGCAACCACGTCGTCATCCCACACTACGTGGCCCAGCGTGGCTACGCCGTCGTCATCCAAGACGTGCGCGGCCGTTTCGGCTCTGATGGCGACTTCCAGCCGTTCCACCAGGAGCGCGACGATGGGTTCGACACCGTCGCCTGGTGCGCTGAGCAACGGTGGTCGTCGGGCAAGGTCGGCACCTACGGCGGGTCGTACGTCGGCGCTACGCAGTGGCTTGCGGCGACGCAGCAGCCACCCGCGCTGGTGTGCCTCGTCCCGCTCGTAACCTCAGATGATTACTACGAAGGCTGGACCTACCAGGGTGGCGCCTTCCAGTTGGGCTTCGTAGGCTCATGGTCGCTCAACGCGCTCACGCTGGCCAACCTCCCGAGCTTGGCGGGCAACGACAGCGGCGCAAGCGACGGCGGCCATGGGCGGCTAATCGCCGCCATCGATCGCCTGCCCGAGAGCCTCGCCGACGCGGCACCCAGTGCGCTGCCTCACCTAGACGAAACGCAAACGCCCTACTACTTCGAGTGGTTGCGCCATCCGACGGACGACGCGTACTGGCGCAGTGTGCGCATCGCGGACTCCCACCATGTCATCACCACGCCCGCGCTGAACGTCGCCGGCTGGTTCGACATTTTCCTCGGCGGCAGCCTGCGCAACTTCGTCGGCATGCAGCAGCACGGCGCCACGCAGGAGGCGAGGCAGGGCCAGCGGCTCATCGTCGGACCGTGGTCTCACACGACGCTGGCCGCCGCCGCATCCGGCGCGCAGTATTTCGGGATGGCAGCCAGCCCAGTGGGCATGGACTTGCTAGCCGAGCACCTGCGCTGGTGGGACCACTGGTTGAAGGGTGTCGACAACGGAGTCGCCGAGGAACCGCCGGTGCGCATCTTTGTCATGGGCGATAACGAGTGGCGCTCGGAGCAGGAGTGGCCGCTGGCGCGCACCCAGTACGTCGACTACTTCTTCCGTTCGGACGGCCACGCCAACACGCTGGACGGCGACGGCGCGCTGTCGACGGACGCGCCGACCGATGGGCTAGGCAACGAGCCGAGCGACTCATTCGTCTATGACCCGGCTAATCCGGTACCGACCAACGGCGGTGGGCTGTGCTGCTACCCCGCGCTGATGCCCGGCGGACCATCCGACCAGACTGCCACGGAGCGCCGTGCAGACGTGCTGTGCTATACGACGCCCCCGCTGGCCGATGACATCGAGGTGACGGGCCCGTTGAGCGTCACGCTGTACGCCGCCACGGACGCACCGGACACTGACTTCACCGCCAAGCTGGTCGACGTGTGCGAGCAAAACAATTGCGCCATGGGGCTCGTCGACGGCATCCTGCGCGGGCGCTATCGCCAAGGCACCGCTCGCGCCGTTCCCCTGCCCATGGGCGAGGCCGTTGAATACACCATCGACCTCTGGGCAACCAGCAATGTATTCAAGCGGGGCCACTGCATTCGGGTCGAGATATCGAGCAGCAATTTCCCGCGCTTCGACCGCAACCCAAACACCGGCGAGGAGCCGGGGCAAGCCATGACCATGCGAACCGCGCGCCAGACCGTCTTTCACACGGCTGCCTACCCGTCGCGCATCACGCTGCCGGTCATCCCACGACCTGAACTGTGCGTAAGCGGCCGAGAGAAAGGCATGCCAATCCCGTGAACATGGATGCGGACGCGGAGGGCACAGGCCCGGTATAATTTCCAGGCTAGAGAGGTGATGGCGATGAGCCTTCATGTAAACGTGGCTGGCTTGCTCAAGGACGCCCCTGGGGTCACCCGGGCCTACGTCTACGAGGGCCCATGGGAGGAGGAGGAGCCGGCCGCGGTCCACGCCAAGGCCACCCTGAGCCTCACCCGCACCGACCTTGGCGTGGGGGTATCCGGGCCTGTTGAGCTCGCATTTGATGCCGATTGCAGTCGCTGCCTGGTGCCGTTCACGACGTGGGTGCAACTGGACTTGGACGAGGAGTACTTGCCGCTGGTTGATAGTGATGATGAGGCAGGTTCAAAGCAAGTGGCCGGGGCCATGGGCTCCGGCATCAATTACAACGACGAGGAGAGTGACGTTTTCAGGATCGATGTGCGCCATGAAATCGACCTGAACGAGGCCGTGCGACAGTACGGTATCGCGTCGATGCCATTAGCGCCCGTGTGCCGAGAAAGTTGCGCGGGCCTCTGCTCAGCCTGCGGTACGAACCTCAACGACGCTATCTGTGACTGCGAGTCGGAGCTCGATCCACGGCTGGCACACCTGAAAGACCTGTTCGCTTCGTCTCACAGAGAATAAGGAAATCATGGCACCACTACCTAAGCGCAAGCGCTCCAAGGCCAGCAGTCGCTCCCATCGCGCAAGCGGACCCGTCCAGACCTCGGCCGTTGTGGAGTGTCAGCACTGCCACCGACCGATGCGGATGCATCACGTCTGCCCGTCCTGCGGTTACTACCGCGGGCGTGACGTGCTCAGCATCGAGACTGAGGGCGCCTAGCCTCTCCCGGATGCCTGTCACCGCCTTCCTTTTCCCCGGCCAGGGTGCCCAGGCAGTCGGCATGGGGGTTGATGCCTGCGAGGGCTCAGCAGCGGCCCGCGCAGTGTTCGATCAAGTCGAGGAGACGCTCGGCGCGGGGCTCGTTGACATTATTCGCAACGGTCCAGCAGAGGCACTGACCCGCTCCAACAATGCTCAGCCGGCCATCCTCGCAGTCAGCATCGCCTACCTGGCTGCGATGCGGGATCGTTTGGGAAGCGCTATGCCCGTGCCAGCCCTGGCCGCGGGGCATAGCCTCGGCGAGTACACGGCGCTAGTAGCCGTGGGCGCACTGGACCTGGCGGTGGCGTTGCGGCTGGTGCGCCGCCGTGGCGAGCTCATGCAGGCAGCAGCCGAGGCGACGCCCAGCGGCATGGCAGCCGTGCTCGGGATGCGCCTGCCCGACGTGGAGGCGCTCTGCGCCGAGGCAGGCGCCCAGCTCGCCAACGTCAACAGTGCAGAGCAGATCGTCATCGCCGGCGCCACCGAAGCGCTCGAGCGGGCCGTCACCCTCGCTATGGCCCGCGGCGCTCGGCGCGCCATAGCCCTCGATGTGGCCGGCGCCTTTCACACCGAGGTCATGCGCCCGGCGCAGGAGGCCATGATGGCAGAGTTGGCCAGCGTCGATATCGCGCGGCCGACCACCCCCATCATCGCCAACTCCACCGCGCTCCCCATCAGCGATCCCAGCGAGATTCTTCAGGAGCTGGAGCGCCAAATATGCGCTCCCGTACTTTGGCAGCAGACCATCGAGCGGATGGCCGCGGACGGCATCGAGCGCGTCGTTGAGGTAGGCCCTGGCAAGGTGCTCACCGGCCTGGCTCGCCGGATCGTCCCCTCGATCGAGACTGCGAATATCGGAGACCTAGACTCCGTCCGGGCGCTCGCGTAATCTCTAAAAGACGGCCCCGCAGTGGGCCTTTCCCCAGGCAGGAACATGACCGCCAAGGCCTCCATGTACAAGGAGCACCCTGCTCCCTCTCAGGTTTCATCGCACCGCGGACGGGCGCTGGCGCTGCAGGTACTCTACGAGACTGACATGACTAACCACGACTGGCACCAGTCACTCTCCCACCACGCCGAAGCCAAGCGCGCTGCACAGGCGTCAGTGGTTCTGGCCGACCGGCTCGTGGCGGGGGTGACAGCGAACCGCGATGCGCTGGACGAGCGGCTCTCGGCCTATGCCCCGAATTATCCCGTGACGCAGCTGTCCGTAGTCGACCGCAATATACTTCGTCTCGCTCTGTACGAGCTGGAATATGAGGTCGGCACGCCTGTCAAGGTTGTGATCAGCGAAGCCGTCGAGCTAGCGGAGACCTACGGCGGTGAGACGTCACCTCGCTTCGTCAATGGCGTGCTCGGCTCGGTCGCCGACGACTCTGAGCCTGAATCCCTCGACGCCCAGGCGTCGAACGCGTAGGTGAAATAAATGGCAACTGTCTTCGACAGAGTACGTACCGTGGTGGTTGACCGATTGGGTGCCGACGAGGCTGCCGTGACAATCGAGGCCTCGTTCGTCGACGATCTGAACGCTGACTCTTTGGACCTCGTGGAACTCATCATGGCGTTCGAAGAGGAGTTCTCCGAGGGCGGTGAGCCGCTCAAGATCTCCGACGAAGACGCCGAGAGTATCCGCACCATCCAGGACACCATCAGCTTCATCAAGAGCAAAGGTTTCAGCGACTAGCGAGCGCGCGTCGAGCCCTCTTGGAGCCGGCACGTGGCACGGAGTATCGTGCCGCCAAACTCACCGGGGAGTGGATGCCGTGGCCGACCTGAGTGCTATCCACGAGCAGGTGCTCGATTGCACCGCCTGTGCGCTGAGCGCAACTCGAACCAACGCCGTCCCCGGCGAGGGACCGGTCAATGCTCGCGTGATGTTCGTGGGGGAAGGGCCTGGCTTCAACGAGGACCGCCAAGGGCGGCCGTTCATCGGTGCCGCTGGCCAGTTCCTCAACGAATTGCTCGCTTCTATCGGGCTGCGCCGCGAAGACGTCTTCATCACCAATATGGTGAAGTGCCGCCCACCCAATAACCGCGACCCTTTCCCCGTCGAGATCTCCACTTGTTCTAGTTACCTCGACGCCCAAATAGAGACCATCTCGCCTGACGTTATCATTCCGCTCGGCCGCCACGCGCTGAGCCGCTGGTTTCCGAACGAGACCATCAGCAAGCTGAAGGCCAAGCCCCGGCGCTTCGGCTCGCAGGTCGTGCTGCCGCTGTACCATCCTGCCGCGGCGCTCCACAACGGCAGCCTGCGCTCCGTCATCATGGACGACTTCCAGCGGGTACGAGCGCTGCTGGACGAGGCGTACCAGGTGCCAACGGTGCACGAGGCCGAGCCCAGCGAGCAGGTGTCACTGCTCGAGCAGACGGCGGTTGCAGCCCCAGCGGTGCCCGCGAGCGCGAATCCGCGAGTGGCCGCGCCCGCGAAGCCGGATGAGTCCGCTGCAACGGGGGCCGACCGACCGACCTCAGCCAGGAGCCCAAGGGCGATGGGCAACTGAGTTTGTTCTAGCGCCAGTGGTGCTTCCCTTCATGTCGTATACCATTAGGGAATGACAGCTCCCCTTCGTATCGTTGCACTCGGCGGCCTCGGCGAGATCGGCAAGAACATGATGGTCATCGAGTCGGGCGGCGACATCGTCGTCGTCGACTGCGGGCTCATGTTCCCCAAGGCCGACATGCTCGGCGTCGACCTCGTCCTCCCTGACGTCACGTACCTGCTTGAAAATAAAGACCGGGTCCGGGCTATCCTCATCACCCATGGGCACGAGGACCACATCGGCGCGCTGCCTTTCGTCCTGCGGGAGTTGAACGTGCCGGTCTATGCACCGCCACTGGCTTACGATCTCGTTCGCGTCAAACTCGAAGAGCATGGTGTGCTCAACGGCCGTGACCTGCACGAGATCCAGCCGGGAGACATAGTTCAGCTTGGCGATACGACAGCAGAGTACTTCCGCGTCTGCCATAGCATCCCCGACGCCTGCGGCATTGCGTTACGGACGCCCAGCGGCCTCGTCCTTCACACCGGCGACTTCAAGATCGACCACAC
>Ga0302123_10001353_pt1 | contig 17587 bp, 11 predicted proteins | sample CB21_321_MG_FD_203109 | JGI IMG/M metagenome (GOLD analysis project Ga0302123, IMG submission 203109) | Marine microbial communities from Western Arctic Ocean, Canada - CB21_32.1 | ecosystem: Environmental > Aquatic > Marine > Oceanic | place: Canada: Western Arctic Ocean | collected 2017-09-28 | reverse complement strand
CCCAGTCGAGCCCACCCCAACCAACGCTGGAAGACCAACATCGCGCCCTCGCCGATCGCGCCATCGAACATCTCGAAGCGCGGCTGGATGAGGCGAAAGACGAGCGCGAAAAAGCATATCTCAACTACAATCTGGGCGTTAACTACCAGCAGACCGGGAGAAATGACGAGGCGAAGAAGCACTACAACACGTCGCTCGACCTCTGCGACGAAGGAGAACTCCAGGCCCTGGCGTACCAGAACCTTGGCGTCCTCAGACATCAATTGGCGGACGAAGCGATGATGCGCGATCCGAACGAAGCGCTGGACACCCTCCTCGAGGCCCAGGACTATTACCGCGAAGCGATGCGCGCGCTGCCGGATGCAGAGGGCATTAGTCAGAATCAGGAGCTGGCAGTCTTGCAGAAACGATTGATCGAAGAGATCAAGAAAATGCAGGAGGCACTCAAGGACCAGCAGCAGGACGCTAAAGAAAAGGCCGAGGACGCTCTCGAAAAACAGCAGGAGGCAAACGAATCGCAGCAGTCAGGTGCCCCAGAAGAGCAACAACAGCAGAAGCAACAGGAAGCGCAACAGAAAACACAGGAAGCCCAGGAAGCGGTCCAGAAACTGGCAGATGCCGCACGCGAAAAGGGCCAGGAACAAGCCGCGGACATGCTCGACGACGTCGCTAAGCAACTCGAGAAGGCGCAAGACGAACAGCAACAGGCCGCCGACCAGGAAGCCGGCGAAGAACAGCAGCAACAGGCTGGCAAGGAGGCCGAAGAAACGCTCGAGGACGTCGTCAAACGGATGGGTGGCGAGCTCGAAAAAAAGGAAGGCGAGGAGGGCGACGAAGACGGTGAAGCAACCGCCGGCGAGGAGAACCCGGACGAAGACTCGGAAAACGAGGGCGACGAAAATAGCAAAGATGCCGCCGCCGATGCCGCCGAACAGCCCGGTGAAGCGACCGATGGCGGGGAGCCACTAGATGAGCCGCAGATTGACACTACCGAGGCCAACCATATCTTAGAGCAAATGATGAAGAACGAGCGGGACCTGAAGCAGCAACTCAAAGAGATGCAACGCCGCAACAACAAGCATGGTCCGGTCAAACGTGATTGGTGAATAGGTGCCGGAGTCAAGTGCGGCGGGTTAATTCAAGTTCATGACAACAAGACATCATATCTACATACTCTCCCTGCTCCTGCTTGCCGGCGCCGCATCTGCTCGCCTTGTCACCGAGGTCAAGCCCACCCCGGTGTTCATTAACGAGAGAGCGAGTTATATCGTCAAGTCAGCCAGTCCCCTGAAATTCCGGACCCTGCCATCGTCCCCAAAAATCCAGTGGCTGTCAAACCAGGCCAACGTGTCGCAGACAGCCAATCTCTCGAACGGCGTCCAGACGCGCGAGTACACGTACACATTCACGTTCGCTGCCCGAGCCACCGGGCGTATCGTGATCCCGGCCGTCGAGGTTGAAGCTCAGGGGAAAAAGATCAAAACGGCCGCCGTCCGTTTGACCGCTCATAGTAAAGCGCAGGGCAATACCGACAACGACGTCAAGCTCAAGGTGCTATACAACGGCAAGACAAAGCCGCCCGCCGAGATTTACCTCGGCCAGGATGTTGTCATCGAGATCGTACTGCTGGTGCCTGAACATCTAAATTTGCACAAGCGGACGTTCGAAACGCAACAACACTTCTTCCCGACGATCGAGCTTTCCAACGCACTGCTGCGGGACTTTCCTAATTCAAACGGCCAGCCGAGTAAATTCCAATGGCGGTCCGGCAGCAAGATTGTACCAGCCGATCCATCCAAGCCGGGACGTCGCTTTATCGCGGTCTCGTACACCGCCAGTACCTCCGGCTTGCAGACCGGTACAATCGACGGCGAGATCATCCATAAAGTGCCGATCATGGTACCCGGCAAGAATACACGACAGCGGCGCAACAACTTGATCTCGGACTTCTGGGGGCCACGCGGCTCAATTGAATGGACCGGTGTCAAAGTGACGGTGCCGCCGGTCAACGTTAAGCCATTGCCGCCACCGACAGATGAGGACGGACATTTCCTGGGACTCATCGGTGACTGGGATGTCGGCGTGACAGTGTCTCCGGATGTCGTCAGAGTCGGCGAGGATATCACCCTTACGCTAAGCGTCGAAGGAGACGGCAATATCAGCCGGCTGACGGCGCCGAAACTTGACCGTGATCTGCCAGGCTTCAAAGTTTATCCGCCGGAAGTCGTGCGGGCGGCGCAGGGCAAGTCCAGAGGTGCGGTCAAATGGGCCCTGGTCCCTGTCAACACCGAGGCAACACTGCCGGAGCTCAGATTCCTGACGTTCGATACAAAAACCGGCAAGTACCTGCTCAAGACGGTTACACCAGACCTCACAGTGGAAGCCGGGGAACAACCCACACTGTCCAATCCGATCAATAACGTTGGCGAGTTTGTGCCGCTGCATACAGAACGCCGCAAAGCTACCGGCATTCTTCATATCAAACAGGATCTCGGAAACTACCTGCAGTTGCCGCTTTGGCACTCCGCCCAAGTGACGGTCACCGCGATGGGGGTTGCAGCACCATTACTCTACATGCTGATCTGGCTGCTGGCCGCACGACGGGAGAAACTCGCCGGCAGCGATAGCTTCCGACGCCGGAAGGACGCCGCAAAGAACCGCAATCAGGTTTTCCGAAGCGTCAGCGAAGCATCCCGAGATAAGCTCCCCGATGTCGTGCGGACGGAGCTCATTCCTTACGTGCTCGCGATCCTTGACCTGCCACCCGGCACCACGACCACCGAATTGAAAGAGCAGCTCGACGACAAGGAGCTTGCGGCTATGATCGAAATGGCTGAAGTCGGCGGATTCATGCCGGGCAGCGACAGCGAAATCGACGCCACACGGTTACTGCAGCATGTCAGGAAGCTCGTGGCTATCCTGCTCCTGCCGCTACTCGTTGTCACCGCGACTGCGGATGAGCTAACGCTCGGAGATGCGCCACTGGCGGATCAGCCGACGTTCGGAGATGCGGCACAGGCGTACGAATCGGATCGTGTCGATGCCGCCGCCACGATTTACGCCAAACAGCAACGCGACGGATTCGGCAACGCATCCGTACTCTTCAATCTGGCCAACTGCAAATTCCGCGAAAGCGACTATGGCAAGGCGGTCATCCTCTACGAACGCGCCCGCCGCCTGGCTCCGCGCGATAGTGATATTGTGGAAAACCTCAACTTCGTACGCGCCCAGCTCAACCTCGGCAAGGTCGCCGTCAACGAGGATCCACTGTCGCTGATCGCGAACCAGCGTGACAAGCTGCGCCAGGACGAATGGTTGCTGGCAGCCGGTGCCATGTGGTGCCTGTGTTGGTTGATGTTTGCCCTCGACCGCTGGCGCCGCGGCGGCCTGAAAATTCCCGCCACCGTGTTCGGAATACTGTGTGTGCTGTCGGTCTGGGCTTATGCTGCTCAGTCGCGAACCACCTACAACACGAATCAGGGCGTGATTGTCATGCAGGACACACCCGTTTACCGGCTGCCGCAACAGAACGCCGGCAAAGCCAAGATCGTACTCGATGCCGGCGCCTATGTCACGATCGCGGAGAAGCGCACCGAATGGGTCCGCATCCGCATCGACGAAGCCGAGGGTTGGGTCGGCCGAGCCGCCGTCGAACAAATCTGGCCCGGCAGCTGAACCCGAAACCAAACTCCTCAATTCTCAATTCTTCCGTTCAACAAGCTCAGGATCTCCGACAATTCTCAATGAATACAAACTGTGCCACGCTTTGAATTGTCCCCACTGTGAATCGAGAATTGTGAGGATTGGGTCTAACTTCGGCCATTGTTGACGTTGCTCCCCTTCAGGGAACGAAGTACGTTTACACATCTTATCCGGGGATTCCCCCCCCGGCTGTCATCTTGCTCGCCTGCGGGGAGTCCTTCCCCCCATAGGGGACAAACATGAAAGCCCAGGGAACATCCCTGGGATCAACAACGATGTTGAACAACCGCTCCCTGAGCAAGCTTGCGAGACAGCCGGAGGCAACGGGAGCAACGCACGTCGCGGAGTTACCGACTGCCGAACTTAGACCCAACCTCCAAACCTCCCGCAAGCGAAGCGTCGCACCTCCAAACCTCCAAACCCGTATTTCCCCATGCCCGATCGTAAAGAAATTATCGCGTTGCTCGAAGAGATCGCCATGTGGCTCGAGGTCAAAGGGGAAAACACGTTCAAGGTCCGTGCCTACACCAATGGCGCCCGTTCCCTGCAAGGGCTCGAAGGCGATATAGGTGAGCTCATTACGAGCGGCGAGATTGCGAAGATCAAAGGCTTCGGTAAAGCATTGGTCGAGAAACTTACAGAATTCGTCACAACCGGAAAGCTCGAATACCTGGATAAGTTGCGAGCCGAGTTTCCCGACACACTGCCTGAAGTCATGAGAATTCCGAACGTCGGCCCGAAGAAGGTGCAGCGTTTCTATCAGGAACTCGATATTGCATCTGTCGAGCAGCTCGAGGCCGCCTGTGCCGACGGTCGCATCGCGGCCATGTCCGGCATGGGTGTAAAGACTGCAGAGAAAATCATTGAGTCCATCGAGCGTATGCGCAAGAGCGCCGAGTTCTTTCTCTTCCCGGACGCCCTTGCCGCCGCCGAAGCCGTTGCCTGCGAACTTCGCAAACTTCCGCAATTGCAGCGCCTGGAAATCGCCGGGTCGCTGCGCCGCTTCAAGACATTTACGAAAGATGCAGACATTATCGCCTCGACCGACTCGCCGATCGAGCTCATGGAACATTTTGTCAACCTGCCCTTCGTCGAGACCGTTCAAGTGCACGGCGAAACAAAGTCCTCGATCCTGATGGAGAATGGTATGCAGGTGGATTTGCGGTTAGTCGATGATCGCACCTACCCGTTTGCGCTACATCATTTCACCGGCAGCAAGGATCACAACGTCGCCATGCGCTCACGTGCTATCAAGCGCGGCATGAAAGTGAGCGAATGGGGCCTGTTCGATACCAGCGGTGAAACTGACGAACTCATTTCGTGCACAGATGAAGCCGAACTGTTCGAGAAGCTCGGCCTGCACTATATCCCGCCTGAACTACGCGAGAACCTCGGCGAAATCGAGCATGCGGAGTCCGCAGATTTCCCGCCGCTCGTCACCAAATCCGACTACGCCGGCGTCCTGCACTGTCATACCCATGCCTCCGATGGAGCGGATACGATCGAGGACCTGGTCGCACACGCGCACGCCCGAAACCATACGTATCTGGGGATTACCGACCACAGCAAGTCGTCGTTCCAGGCCAATGGCCTCAGCGAGGAACGGCTGCTGGCACAGGTCGACAGAATCAAAGCAGTACGCGCCGATCTGCCGGACGGCTTCACGCTGTTCTCGGGTGTCGAATGCGACATCAAAGTCGACGGACACCTCGACTATGAAAACGATATTCTCGAACAGCTCGACTTCATCATCGTCTCCGTACACAGCGCCTTTACGCAGAGCCGCAAAGATATGACCGCGCGTGTCATTAAGGCTGTCGAGCATCCAGCCGCCTGCATTCTGGCACACCCGACCGGGCGGATATTACTGCGTCGCGAGGCGTATGATATCGACCTAGAAAAAGTAATCGATGCCGCAGCCGCCAACAACGTCGCGATCGAATTCAACAGCAACCCGCTGCGACTCGACATGGACTGGAGCCTGTGGCGAAAGGCCCGCGACAAAGGCGTCTTTTGCTCAATCAACCCTGACGCCCACCGCCTGAATCATTTCGACTTCATCGATCTCGGCATCAGCTTCTGCCGGAAAGGCTGGCTCGGTCCCGATGATATTCTGAATTGCTGGGACGCAAAGCGCGTGTCAAAGTTCTTCGCAAAACAGCCCACATAGGGTCGGTCCGGAAATTAATTTGCAGTGTGGAGGGATAACTATATTATTAGATTCTGTTGAACCGCCCAAGCAAACCCGCAGTCGTACCCATAGCTACGGCGAGGGCAACGCGTCCGAGGCTCGGCAGGAGATGATGGTATAGTTGCCCGCCCAATGTGAAATTATTTTTCTGTCGACCCTCAACCTGGAGACGATCATGAACGACAAGAAACTCGCATTCATTACAGCAGCATGGCACGCCGATATTATAGATGTATGCAAGACTGCGTTTTTCGAGAGAATGTCGGAGGCTGGTTTCGCTGTGGATAGAATCGATAGTTTCGACGTGCCGGGAAGTCTTGAGATTCCCCTGACGGCGCAATGGCTCGCGGAGACGGACAAATATGCAGTCATCCTGGCTGCTGGTTTTGTCGTCGACGGCGGCATTTACCGCCATGATTTCGTCGCTGACGCCGTGATCAGAGGAATGATGGACGTTCAATTGAAGACAGGTATTCCGATCTTGTCTGCGGTTCTGACGCCACACAGTTACCACGAACACGAAGATCATCATTCATTCTTCAAGAACCACATGACGAAGAAGGGCACGGAACTGGCGAACGCCTGTCTCATGACTCTCGATAATCAGCAGAAAATACAATCCGGATCCTGATGACGTGACGTCGAGGGGTGATAGCGGTGAATATCACACATCACTTAGTTAAGCCAATAGAAGTGCAAGAAATAGCGTGCGTGATAGCCGCCAGTAGCCGGCTGGGCCGCGCGCACGGAACGGTGCTGGTTGCAGGCGGCTATCACGCATGCTACTTCCCCCACTTCTAACCCCTTCACTAAGTGCCATTCCCCGCTAGCCTCCCCGCACGAATGGATTCGTCCCCATCTCCGTGGCGATCGTCGTGGCTGGACCGTGGCCGGGGTGTACAACAATCTCCGGTGGCAGCCGGTACAGCACATTACGAATCGAGTCGACCAGCGCGGTCGAATCGCCGCCAGGCAAATCAGTGCGACCGATACTCGACTGAAACAGCGTGTCGCCGCTGATCATCAACTTGTCGTCGGCAAACAGGAAACCTACGCTGCCCGGCGAATGCCCGGGTGTCCGAATGACCTCATACGCCAGGCCGTCGATCTGCAAATCAAGCTGGGCAACCGTTTCCGGCAGATCCTCGACCCGCTCGAGGAACGGCGGGAAGTCGTTGCGAGGGCTGTTGTATATAATTAAATCGTCCGGATCAAGATAGACCTGCAACTCATACTTCCGCGCCACAGCCGGAACTGCTACGATATGATCAATGTGCGAATGGGTCAAAAGAATCGCACGCGGCACGAGCTGTTCGGACTCGATGAACGCGATGATTTGATCAGCGTCATTTGCCGGGTCAATGATTAAAGCTTGCCGATCATCGTTCCAAACGATATAGCAATTCGTCATCAACGGGCCGAGACAGAGCGAGTGCAATTGCATAGAGTGTTGGGGGAGTGGAGGAGCGTCAAGCCTTTGACGCCTTTCGATTGTTACAATTCGAGTCTGTAATATTGAAACGCGCCGTTGTGTGTGGAGTGTTGGAGAGGCGTAGTCAGCGCTACGGACCGCCGCAATAAAGTCATGGTCTTGCAGCTTCTCTGAGTAGTCGTAAGCGTTTCATTCTTAACACCCCTCCACTCCCCCACTCCAACTAATGATGCGAGAAAATTCGTTCGGGAGCGTGAAACATGGCAACGCCCAGTTCATCGGCGCGGAGGATAACCGCCGCATCCTTCATAGAGCCAGCCGGCGAAATCGTTGCAGTGACACCGGCGGCCGCAGCGACTTCCACGGCGTCCGGGAATGGGAAGAAACCGTCGCTGGCCATCACCGCGCCGTCGATCGTCTCCTTACCTTCATACTTTTCTTTGAATTTCGCGATCGCCTGCTCAACGGCACCCACACGATCCTGCTCACCGGTGCCGACCGCAATCGTCTCGCCGTTCTTGACGATCACAACACCGTTCGAACGCACGCTTAAATTCACATACCAGGCCGTCAGCAAATCGATTAATTGCTGCGGAGAGGCGGCCGTCTGAGAGGTGACGTCCCCGGTCGCCTTACTCGAGGCGGACGCCCTTGGCACGTCTTCGACACAGCGCAGGTTCGTCAGGAGCGGATCGGCAATCACCAGAGAGCCGTCCGCAAAAACCTTGATCGTGCGCGCCTGTGCACAGTCGTCACCGACATATCTCGGTAAGCTGGCGAGGTCGCCGCATTTGAGGACGCGCAGGTGCTTGTTGCGCTTGTACTTCTCGTGGTCGTTGAAGACGGCAACTGCGTCATCGGTAAAACTCGGCGCCACAACACACTCAGCAAATGTCGACATTATTTCATCGGCAGTATCTGCGTCGACTTCGACATTGAAGCCCATGACGCTGCCAAAGGCGGCTCGGGGATCGCAGTCGCGCGCCCGGGCATAGACGGAGCGCAACGCTTCATCATCGACAGCCACTGCGACACCGCATGGGTTGACGTGTTTCATGCACGCGCACACGGGCTGGTCGAAGAACTTACAGATGTTCAACGCATAAGAAATATCCTCGAGATTCGTCTGCGACAAACCGCTCTTGCCGTCCTTCAGAACTTCGAGATCGCCAATGGCAGAGACGGCGCCGGCCGGTTTGAACCATGCGGCAGTTTGGTGCGGATTAGTGCCGTAACGCAGGTCGTCAATCTTGGTGAACGGGACACCTAGCAGGTCGATGCTGTCCGGGTAATTGCCCACATTCTTACTTAAGTAGCTGGAACGTCCGAGTTTGTCGCTCATTGATCTGTATCACGGTTATTGGGTGGGAGTTGACAGGTGCTGGATACTGTTGAGTAACGATATGCAACGGTCGCACTAATGCAAGATCTCACGCATCAGGAATCCCGCTCGCGCAAGCGAAGCGCCGCGGCTTTCACAGATTCCCCGCCGCCCGCGTGCTAAAGCTTTTCTCAATCGTCGCCTCAGCGGCATGCCGCAGTGTAAGCGTGACGCAATCTTCGATCTTGCGCTGCTCGTCTCTACTGATACCGTGAGCTTCGCCAAGCTCTTCTAATCGGACTCGATCTTCGGGACCGATCGCGTCGCTCCCAAACATTTTCTCGACGGCTACCGCAAAATCCTGCAGACGGCTCAGCGACGGTAACTCAAGCTCGCCACGCACCATCTCTTCAATTTCAAACGCCTCTTGGGGTTCGACGCCCAGCCGCTCAGCGCGACGCCGGAACTCACGACGCGACGCAGACGAAACGACGCTGTCGACGAGGAAAAGCCGCAGCACGTCGGTAAACATGTCCTTGCGAATCTGCGCAGCCTCGGCGGAAACAGCTTCGGTCACGGGGTTCGACTGCGACTGTAGCTCGTACAGTGCAGCATCTATTGCGGTAATAACCGCGTGCGCGTCAACAAACCGGTCGTCGGGATCACGTTGGATCAATCGGTTGCACAGATCCTCGACTGCAGTGTGCAAGCCGGGTACCAGCGAACGGACCGGGATCGGATCTGATTCATTGACGATCTCCGCTACTTTTTGAAACTTGCGGATGCCTCCCAAATTATACGGGCGCTGACCGGTCAGCATTTCATAGAACAATACGCCGGAGGCATACAGATCAGCCCGCGCGTCGATGATACAGCCACGGATCATCTGCTCCGGTGCCATATAATGCGGCGTACCGGCCGGACGCAGGTCATCCTCGCCATCGACCCCCCCCATGGCACGAGGGAAATGTGCGATGCCGAAATCGGAAACACGCGGGGTACCGAATTGATCGAACAAGATGTTGCGTGGCTTGATGTCGCGGTGCACGACGCCAAGACGATGCGCACCATCGAGGCCGTTCATGATGCCGCGCAGGTTCGACAGGGCCTGGTCCGCCGGCAACGGCGCGTGGTCGGCAACGATGTCTGCAAGGTTACCGCCCGCCAGGTATTCCATAAAAATACAGGCGTTCGTATCGATTTCTTCGACGTCGTAGATAGTGACGATGTTGGGATTGTCAAGCTGGCCGGCTATCCTGGCTTCTTGCAGGAAACGGCTGTGTATTTCGGAACCCTGACGGTATTGGCGATAAAGCTGCTTAATCGAAATCAGCCGGCCGATTTGCAGGTCGCGCGCCAGGCAAACGATGCCGAAGGCACCACGCCCCAGCACTTTCTCCACTTCATAGCGCTCATTAAGGGTTCCGGGCAGTTTGAAAAGACCACGGTGTTGAGTGGAATTGACGACCTCAGTAGCATCGACGTCGGGAGTCTGGCGCCCAAAGCGGCTAAGCAGACGCTGGGCGAAGGTGAGATTCGGTTTGTGTGGATTGTCGGCAGGCATAAATGTGAGACAACAGATGCGGCGGTTGCTGAAAATCTTCAGGCGGGGCTGTACCGCGCCCCGGCATTCCGCATTCGTCGTGCCACAATTACCGACGAAATGAGGTGATGGCGCTTTGCTTTATAATGCATATCTATCGACAAATTCTTACGCGCAATCCCTTGCGAATTCCGTAAATACCGTGAATAATTCAAGATGCCTCGAAAAACCTAGGAGGAGTATGATTCCTCAATGATTTTGGCAACATCCTTGTAGCCGAGGTCGGCTGCGTAGACTTCCTTATACGCTTCGAGCCCTTCGGCTTCACGGCCCACTTCCATGAACGAAGTCGCCAAACTGTAGAGCGCGTCCTTCTTGACAGCGTTCATCACTTCCAGCAGTGCAATTCCCGTCTTGTACTGATCGATCGCCAGGTCATGCTGTCCCTTTGCGGCAAAACAACGGCCGAGAAAAATCATCGATTCCTGGGAAAACCGAGCATTGCGCTGGGTCACCTGGAATTGCGGCAGCGCCTCATCGACCTGTCCGTCATCGTACAGGAGTTTGGCATACTCGAAGCGTTCGGGGACATCATTGGGATAACGCTTGACGCGCTCGTCGACGCGCTCGATCAGCATCTTGCGCTTCTGTACCAGCAGGTCTTCAACTGTCGCCGCGGCCTGCTGCTTTTCTTCCTCGGTGATCTCAGACTTGAGGTACGCTCGCCACTCCTTGATGGTGATGTCGTATTGCTTCGCATCGATATTGGTCATCGCCCGTTCGATGGACGGGTCGGCGCCTTCCGATAATTCAAAGGCGCGGCCGTAGTGAAGCAGCCCATTCTCGAAGTCATTCAACTCCAAATACAATTCCGCCACTTTCTTGCGGCGGTCGATCGTATCCTCAACCGCGATCTCTCGCATCAGCTCGTCAATCAAACTTACTGCAGCATCGCCACCCTTTACGGTCCGCCCCTTCTGCTCGAGCTTGACTGCAGCATCGGTGTCCTTGATCAGCGACCGATAATCGAGCGTGCCGTCACTGCGTGCGACACGTTCCCACCCGCCTTCATCCATCGCGGCCAAGGCAACAGCTTCTTTCACCGCAGCTTCTGCCTGCATATTTCCCGGGTTCGCATCTAAAATATTCTGCCGGCAAACAAGCGCCTTCTTGCCCATGCCCATCTCAATGTAGATTTGCGACAGCCAGTCGAGAATCTGCCTGTTTTTTGGATGAAATTTTTCCGCGTGCTCCAATGCCATCAACCCAATTGCGTCCGCCCCGGCAGCTTCGGCAGCGCGAAACAGTACGATACATGGAAAGGAAGCGGTGGCATCACGGCTCATCGCGGCTTCCCCCGCGTCGAGGGCTTCAGCGAATTTCTTGCGACCAATGCGTATCTGGCACTGGATGAAATTCGCTACCGCAAGAATGTTCGCAAGAATTTGATGTCCAGCCGCGGCTTTATTCCCGATTTTGTCCATCTGGACCTCGCGCAGCGTCATGCGCGCTTCGATCAACCCGGGATACTTAACGAGCAGCGTGCGCAGCAAGTCTATCGCATAGGCATGGTTCTTCTGCTCGTAGGCGTTGACCGCTGCATCGTACAGGCGTTTGTCTTTCTTCGTCAATCCCTTCAGATCGATCAGTTCTATTTCGAAATCTTCCTCTTCTTCAACTGCCGCCGTGGCATCAAGTTCGGCTTGCTTTGCTTTTTCGGCCATAAGGTCGGATCCTGATTAGTGGCAGCGCACAGGCCGCATCTGGGAGTCGGGGACGTTTGTGAATAATTCAGTCTAGCATCGTCGCTTGTACTTAATCTAATTGTATCGACACCGTTTGCAACGGGAATCCTCCACGCGCGATTTCGAACGTTCACCAAACCAATGATGTACGTTTCCTGCCTGGGTTCTATCCCGCACCGCAATCTGGAGTGGGGGAGTGGGGGAGTGGGGGAGTGGAAGAGCTCTGTCGTACCACAGGCAGATCCGCCGAGGCAGAGAAGACAGGGACTTCCGACACATACGTGTCACCGCAAAAACCTGAACGACGAGCTCAGCGAGGCCGGGTACCAGCATGGCAGCGCTCATTACCCGGACTTCGTCTCCAGCATTTTGTTCTGTCTACGGTGCGATTGTCAACCGCTCACGCCGAATAGCGGACTCCGCAACACCGGTCGTAAACATTCCCCGTAAATCCCATCGAGATTCCCTGCTCGTAAAACCCTGGCGAAAACCCCTGGCGATTCACTTTCGCTCGGGGCTTTCGAAGAGAGTTGTACGATGAGGTTTACGATCGGGCTTGTCTTATTGAGCAACAAAACACACGGATTTGAACGATACGCTATCCCTGATCCGCACCTCGTGCGGACGCCACTTCCAGCACTCCAACGCTCTATCCGTCCGTCTATTTCCCGAGATAGGCCTCGCGGACTTCGGCGTCTTCCAGGAGCTCGCGGCCGGTGCCCTCTTTGACGATCGAGCCGGTTTGCAGCACGTAGCCGCGATCCGCCATGCTCAGCGCCATACGGGCGTTCTGTTCGACCAGGAAGATGGTCGTGCCTTCTGTCTTTAAGGTCTTGAGGATCGAGAAAATCTGTTTCACCAGCAACGGCGCCAACCCCAGCGACGGTTCGTCAAGCAATAGCAACTTAGGACGAGACATGAGCGACCGGGCGATCGCGCACATCTGTTGTTCGCCGCCGCTCAGGCTGCCCGCGAGCTGCTCGCAGCGCTCGCGCAGTACCGGAAACAAGGAATACGCGTGCTCCAGGTCGGCAACAACCCCGTCCTTATCTTTGCGCAGATAAGCACCAAGCTCGAGGTTTTCTAACACCGTCATATCGGAGAACAACTTGCGTCCCTCCGGCACCTGCGAGAGGCCGGCACGCACCAGAGCGTCGCGCGGGGTTCTGCCGGTGTCGCATCCGAACAACTTGATGCTGCCGGCACGGACGCGAATGAGGCCGCACACCGTGTTCAATATCGTTGACTTACCGGCGCCGTTAGCACCGATCAGGCAGACCAGTTCGCCGCGATTTATGTGCAGCGATATCCCCCGCAAGACCTCCATGCATCCGTAGCCGGAGCAGACGTCCTCAAGCTCGAGGACGCGATCCGCGTCTTTGCTTATTGATTCTGGATCATCGACTCTGTTCGGGTGACTCATTCATCGACTCCCAGATATGCCTCGATGACCTTTGGATCAGCCTGAACCTGCTCCGGTGCCCCCTCCGCGATGAGCTCGCCGTGATCAACGACGTAAACGTAATCGGAGACTTGCATGACCATGCGCACGTCGTGCTCGATCAGAAAGACGGACATTCCGGTCGCTTTGATCTTGGCGATCAATTCCATCAATGCCTCGGTTTCCTGTGGATTCATGCCGGCGGCAGGCTCGTCGAGGAGCAGCAGCTCCGGATGCGTCGCCAGCGCCCGGCCGATCTCCAGCCGCCGCTGGTCGCCATACGCCAGGTTATCCGCCAGGTCGTTCGCACTGCCCATGAGCCCGACGAAGTCCAGATAATGAATGGCCGCAGCTTCAACCTCCACCTCTTCGCGGACGGTGCCAGGCAAAGTGCCGATCGCGCCGAGTACGGATGATGAGGTACGCCCGTGCAGCCCGACCTTGACGTTGTCGAGCACAGGCATATCGGTGAACAGCCGAATATTTTGAAATGTCCGGGCGATACCGAGTCGACACACCTTGTGTACGGGCATGTTAGTGATATTGACCTGAGGCCGGGCGGCGTCACGGCTGTCAAACAGGACGCGGCCAATAGTCGGTTGATAGATGCCGGTGACCATATTGAAGACGGTGGTCTTGCCAGCCCCGTTCGGACCGATCAGGCTCGTGACGCTACCACTCTCGACGGCCAGTGAAACGTCGTTGACCGCGCGCAACCCGCCGAACGCAATGCTCAGGTTTTCCGCTTTCAGGATCGCGTTACTCATGATCTGTCAATCCGTATAAACTGCTCTCACGTCCGCGCATCTCTTCCTCTTCCGCCGGGGTTGGCGGGTGGCCGGCCGGCGCCCGCGGAATCAGGCCCTGCGGCCGGAAGCGCATGAGCAGGATCAACATCAGACCGAACACCAGGTAGCGCGCCTCTGGCGGTACACGCACGCCGCCGACGTCCTGCCGCAACAGTTCGCCGAGACCAATGACGATCACGGTACCCAGGAGGATGCCGCGGATACTGCCCATGCCGCCCAGTACGACAGCGCACAGGATAATGATGGAGTGCCAGACATCCATTTCCTTGACGGCTACGGTTCCCGTCATTACGCATATCAGCGCGCCGCCGACGCCGCCGAAAAACCCGCTAATCGCGAAGCCGACGGTCTTCGACCACTCCACGTTAATACCGCAGGCGCGGGCGGCAGTCTCGTCGATCCGGATCGCGGCCCAGGCACGGCCGATGCGGGACTGTTGCAACCGGAACATCGTGAAAATTGTCAGCACTACCACCACGACGACAAGATAGTAAAACACCCAGCTATCATAGTAAAGCGTCTGCCCGAAAAGGGATGGCGTACGGTCGTTGACGGAGTGAGCCAGGTTCAGAGCGCTTGCCCCGCCACTCAACCAGGCTTCGTTGAAATAGACCAGGTACGATATTTCTGCCAGACCTAGCGTGACGATCGCGTAGTAGTCTCCGCTCAGCCGCAAAGTCGGGATGCCGCGTAGCATTCCGAGCCCGGCGCAGACCAGCCCAGCGATGAGGATGAGGACAAGATAGCCGCCGGGAAAATCGAACATGAACGTGCCAACGGGCGTATAGCTATCATGCGCCGGCAGCACCCAGCCAGCTTCCGTCTTGACGGTCATCAAGCCAAGCGCTGCAATCAGCGCGCCGGTCGCTGTGAAGGTGACGTAGCCAAGCTCGAGCAGTCCGAGATAGCCAACCACAACGTTGAGGCCGAGTGCAAGGATGATAAAGACGCCGATCTTGAGGCCGACGTCTAAGGTCACTGCACGGCTATCGGGACCAACGAGCAACGGCGCAGCCAAGACCAAAACGAGCGGCAACAGATGCAGAGCGCGCTTGAACCACCCCCCCTCGTTCCACCAGCGCACCTGGAGAACTAGTGCTATTGGCTTAAGCACGTTTGGCCTCCTTCTGTCCGAGAATACCCCACGGCCGAAACAGGATGAAAATAACCATCAGCCCGAACGCGAACGCTTTGTCATACTCCTGTGCCACCGCCCCACCGAATGCCTCGGTAAAGCCGATGATCAGACCACCCAGCACCGCGCCTTTGATGTTCCCGATACCACCCAACACCGCGGCCGCAAATGCGATGACACCGGGATAGTACCCCATGCGCGGATAGATGTTGCCGCCTACCTTGACCGAGTACAGGATGCCCGCCACCGCCGCCATCGCCGAACCGATCATAAACGTGAAGGCGATGACGTGATTGACATTGATCCCCATCAGCCATGCCGTCTGCTGATCGAGTGCACAGGCGCGCATCGCCTTACCGATTTTCGTGCGCTGGACAATCGTCAACAGTACGATCATCAACACCAGTGCCGCAACCCAGGTGACCAGCTCTTTCCACAGCAGTACCGGGTGGACATTCTCGAGGGCGGGGCCGAACGGATTCCAGCGGAAGAGCAGTCCGTCTGCGGACCTCGCAATCAAGGCCGAATCGAAGACCTTCGTGGCCGCCGTGGGAAAACTTTCGTATCGCGCCGACCACAGCAAATGTGCCATAGTCTGCAGGCACAGAGACATGCCGATCGCGGTAATAAGTGCGGAGAGCCGATCGGATTCGACGTTATTGCGCGCCGTCCCGAACCAGCCGAACAGGTCCGCGAGTGCACTACCCAGCAGCCCGACCACCAGTACGACGAGAAGGACGATCACGACGCGGTGGGTTTTGGCCATTGCTTCGCCACCCTCGCCGGTCGTGAAAAATGCGATCAACAGCCCGGCACCGCAAAATAGCCCAATAAGTGACAGGGTCTCTGCCTTTGGCAGCGAACGGCGTAGCGGCAGGTAAGCCGTCCAATCGATCGTGGCGCCGACGGCGGCACAGGCGAGCATGGCGATCAGCATCGCAACAACGATCGGCACGTTCAGGCCCGTGACGACGAGAAAGGCTATGTACGTTCCGAGCATAATAATTTCGCCATGCGCGAAATTGATCAGCTTGATGATGCCGTACACCATCGTGTAGCCGACGGCAATCAGGGCGTAGATCGAGCCCAGGGTAAGGGCATCGATGTAGGTGGCAGGATTTTGAAAGGCATTGCCCAGGCTTATCAGCCATTCCATCTCAACTACCACTCGGACGGAGAATTATTACTGCATCTGCTTGGGTGCCGGGACAAAGCCGCTATCCTTGACAATAGCGACGTGCGCACCCTTCGAGTAACAGTCGCCTTCCTTGTCGAAGAAGGTGTTGCCGGTGACACCGGTGTACCCCTTCTCTGCGGTCGTACAGGCGGCGAACCAATCTTTGAGCTTGGTACGTTCGGTGCCGACTTCAGAGACTCCGACCAGCGCCATGCCGACGGCGTCGTAGGTCAGTGCGGCCCAAGTGTCCGGCGCAACTTCATATTTCTTTTCGAAGCTCTGTAAAAACGTCGTAGCAGCCTCAGAATCGTTGCCGGTGTTGAACAGGAACGGCGTTGATACGTACATGCCCTCTGCTGCCGGACCGGCGAGTTTGATGAGTTCTTCGCTCATGACCCCATCACCACCGAGAATAGCCACTTTCAGGCCCAGGTCGTTGACCGCAGCCTTGGCAATCAGCGCCGCCTCATTGTGGAGACCCGAGATGAAGATACCGTCGATCCCGTCCTCGTTGGCGCGAGAGACCAGGGGCTTGAAGTCCTGGGTGCGTTCGCGCATGTACGGAATCGGTTCGACGACGGCCAGTCCGATGCCGTCCGCCTCGGCTTTGAACGCCTTCATAAGGCCTTTGCCATAGTCGTCGTTGTCGTAGAGAATGGCGACCTTCTTCAAGCCGAGAATTTTTTGAGCGTATTGAGCGAGGAAAGTGCCCTGATAATCGTCACGATAAAGATTACGGAAGGTCCAGGGGCTGCCGACGCAGACTCCAACGTTTGTTGAGCCGGGCGAGAACTGCACGACGCCTTTGCGGTTATATTCGCTCTTGGCCGTGTTGGAGCACGCCGAATTGAAATGGCCGATGACCAGGCAGATGCTTTTGTCCGCTGCAACTTTACGGGCGACGCTGGTAGTCTCGGATGGCGCGCCTTTATCATCTTCAATCGACAACACGACCTTACGGCCGTCAATACCACCGGAAGCATTGATTTCGTCGGCTTTGAGTTGGGCACCCATCTTGATCATCTCTCCGAACGCCGCACCGCTTCCAGTCATCGGTCCGCACACGGCCAGTTTGATAACGTCGCCGGATG
>Ga0302123_10001352_pt1 | contig 17590 bp, 16 predicted proteins | sample CB21_321_MG_FD_203109 | JGI IMG/M metagenome (GOLD analysis project Ga0302123, IMG submission 203109) | Marine microbial communities from Western Arctic Ocean, Canada - CB21_32.1 | ecosystem: Environmental > Aquatic > Marine > Oceanic | place: Canada: Western Arctic Ocean | collected 2017-09-28 | reverse complement strand
CTTTATCTGGCGGCCTTCTCTCGCAAACCTACGAAGACGGAGATCCGCGAGTTGAAGGGATTGATTGCGCAAACACCTACGCGCGAGCAGGCTCTTCAGGATTTGCAGTGGGCCATTCTCAGTTCGCGCGAATTTGCTGAGAATCATTGATGCTTGATGTAAACTGGTAGCGGCTACGAGTCGAAGGCGGGGACCAATCAGAATGCTCAAGAAATTCGGTTGTTTGACAGGAACAGACCAACAGTGGGGTCGACGTGACTTCGTCAAGGTCGGCTCGCTCGGCTTTCTGGGGATGAATCTCGCGGATTCCTTGCGTCTGCAGGCGGCATCGTCCGCGCGCCTCTCCTCCCAAGCCAAAGCGAAGTCCTGCATCCTCGTGTGGCTCGAAGGTGGCCCGGCCCAGATGGATACCTGGGACCCGAAGCCGAGTAGTTCCTTCCGCCCGATTTCCACGAACGTTGACGGTATTCAGGTTTCCGAACTCCTCCCCAAAATCTCCAAGCGCATGGACAAGCTGGCGCTCATCCGCTCGATGAGTTCGTTTGGTGATGACCATCCGCAGGCCGTACACTACGCCGCGACCGGTCACCTGCACAATCCGGCCATGCAGTTCCCGAGCGTCGGCTCGATCGTCGGTGAGCGGATGGGTTCCTCCAAGGGAATGCCGCCGTATGTTGTCGTGCCGCGCTGGGAGCGTAGCCAGCAGTACCAAGAATCGTTCCGTTCCGCCTTTCTCGGGCCGGACTACGACCCGATGCTCATCCGTGACCCGTCGAAGGAAGGGTTCAAGGTAACGGACCTGAGCCTGCCCAAGTCGCTTGCTCCGGCAGCGGTTGAGAATCGCCGCTCGTTCCTCGATGTGGTCGACCGCGTGTATCGCGACCGTGTCGAAAGCGCCGAGCACGCCAAGATGGACGCCTTCACGCAAAAGGCGTGGGAGATGCTTCTCACGCCAGGCGTACGCGATGCGTTCGATCTCTCGAAGGAAACCGGGAAAACCAAAGATGCCTACGGGCGCGATTCGGTCGGTCAGAGCCTGCTGTTGGCACGGCGTCTTGTCGAGGCCGGTACCCGCTTCGTAACGGCAGCCGGGTTCCACAGTAATTCATGGGATACGCATTCCGCCAACGACAAAGGCCATCGTGACCGCCTGACGCCGCCTCTGGATCACGGGTTGTCGGCTTTGCTCGATGACCTTTCCGAGCGCGGTCTCTACGACGAAGTCATCGTCGTCGTGATGGGTGAGTTCGGCCGCACGCCGGATATCAATCCCAACCTTGGCCGCGACCACTGGCCGCAGTGCTGGTCTCTGGCCCTTGGCGGCGGAGGACTTAATACCGGCCTCACCGTTGGCGCGAGTGATGAGAAGGCCGCCAATGTTATCGAGCGGAAGACGAGCATCGGTGACCTGTACGCGACGATCTATAAGGCCCTTGGTATCGATTGGACCCACGAGTACATGACATCGGCCGGTCGCCCCATCAAGATCGCCAACTCGTTCGAGGATGCAACCGGCGAACCTTTGAGCGAGCTGGTTTAGGTCTTGGTACCCTGCTTTCCCGTTTCGACGGGGGATTGGGCTCGCCCTATCATCCCGTCCAAATACCTTAGAGAGTTCGGCAGGCGGTTCTAAGGTTAGTCCCAGTTTGCTCACCCTAAATTGAACCCATCGGGCTATAGAGGTATCGGGCTCAGGGGACGTATTCTTGTTGACAGGAGATCCACCGTGTCACCAAGAAAAAAGCTGCTGAGCGCGACGTTGGTCATCATCGGATTCGTGACCTTGTCGCTCGTTCTCTACCGCCTGTTCACGCAAATGACCGTGACTTCATCGCTGGGCTATCTGGTGGTGTCGGTGGTCTGCATCGTACTCGGTTCCACCATGTGGAAGAGGCTCGAGGTTCCTGTTGCTGAGTTCTCACTGATCGGCGGCGCGTTCTGTCTCGGCCTCGCGTTCCGGTCCATTGGGGCAAGCGCGAACGCCCTGGGCACGGTGGGCCTCGTTGCTTTCGTGATGGGCTACCTCATCCTACGATCGGCGGCGAACAGTGGTAGGCAGCGCACTGTGTTCAATCGGATCGTGGAGAAACAAATGCCTCCGGCCGCCAAAGCCCTGATCGATTTCCCCGAGCCGCTCAGCACGGCGCGCTCACTGTACGCGATGCAGGACACGCTTGGTGACAGTGTGCGGCCGGAATTCGATCGTGAGGCGGCGATGGAAGCCTTGCGCCGCGCTTGCTGAAACTCACCCGCTATTTCAACGTAAGGCGGGCGAAGCGGTCGACCGCCGTCCCGTCGCTCGCGAACATCGGCACCCGGTGATCCAAGCTCGAGTCCCCGAATGTCGGCGAGATCTCGCACTCCCGATTCGCTGTCTGGTCACGGCGCACAATATTGATGCGCCAGGGCTCTCCTCCGAGGTCCAACTCTTTCAATGGAATCGCCATCTCCGCCTGCCACCCGCCGTGGTTCGCGGCCGTGGATGCCTGAAATTCGCTATTCCACTCGCGGTCGGTTCCACTGGCATCGAGGAAGCTTCCGCGCGCGTTGACCAGGAATGTGAACGACTTGTCCCCGGCTCCGATATGTACGCGGACATGGTCATCTCGAATCGCCCGGCTATTGTCGCGCCCTTCGTATCCCTGTTCCGTGAGACCTTCCGGTGCTTCGACTCGGGCGCTCACGTAGAGCATGCCGGCCTTGTGAATTGCCCGAGCTTCGGTTCGCCGGACCGGCCAGTCGGCCCCCTGTACATCGATGAAGCCGTCGATCGGCGCGACTTGTTGCCACGCGGCGTCATCGAGGTCGCCGTCAATCGTGGGCGCGGATGCCGCGGCCGTTGCAGTGATCGTTTGATCCTTCCAAACCTTCAGCGGATAGAACAGAACGCGGTCATTCCGAAATGCCTTCTCGCCATCCGGCGTCCCGAACTCAAGGGTCGCCGTCGGCACCGGATGCAGTGCCTTGCCTTCGCCGCGCACACGGATCGGGATATGCAACGGCTGCCCCGGCTCAAGCATTTCGACCCGCCGCTCGCGATCAACGTGCCAGCCGTTCGTGCCGTTCCATTGGAAGGTCATGCGTAGGGGTGTCTTGAACGGGTTCTTGACCTCGATGGTGGTGTCGACCTCGACACTATCGCCGTCTACCTTGACAAGCGGCATCTCTCGAATCGCCTCGCCGAGGTCTCGTTCCAGCTCAAAGATTTCGTAGGCCATGAATTCTTCCGGCGAATTGACGGCCTGCTTGTCGATTACGAACGCATCGAAGACGTTCCCGTCAATGTCCACAGCGCGGCCGACGAGGCGGTCCCCCATGACGTCAATCGCCGTCACATGATGAATGCGCCGGCGAAACGCCGCATGCTCCTTCGGGACCATCGGATAGGTGTTCGCCCCGCCACCGCCTGAGATTAGGTGATAGATGCCTCGCTTCGGCTGCCCTTCGTAGCGGCCGATCGGGTATGAGCGCATGTAGTAGTGGTCGTGTCCGTTGATGACAAAGTCGATGCCGTACTCCTCGAAGAGCGGCTGCCAAACCCAGCGCTGTTCGCCGATGCCGCGCGTCGGATGCGAGCGGAACAACGGGTGGTGGAAGTAGACGAACTTCCAAGTGGCATCCTTGTTTTTCTTGAGGTCTTCGATCAGCCACTCGGTCTGTTTCTCACCTAATTCAAACGGCGCATCCCGCGAGTTGCTGTTGAGCGAAATAAAGTGGGCGTTGCCGTAGTCGAACGAGTAGTAGACCTCGCCCTGATCGTCGGGAAGCGAATGGTAGTTGTAGTAGTGGATTGCATTCCGTTCGTGGTTGCCCAAGCAGGGGAAGATGGGGATATGTTCCGAGACGCCGCGCAGGGGGTCGAAGTATTGTGGCTTCCATTGCTCGTATTCAGTGCCTTGTGCGACGAGGTCACCGGTATTGATGATGATGCCCGGATTGAGTTTGAGGATCTGCTTAACGTTGCGCGCGTGGGTGTCGGGGTTCGAGCGGTTGTCCCCGTAGACGACGAAGCGCCAATTCTCGGTGCCGGGCGGCGGCGCGGTCTTGAACGACGCTGGTACAAGCTTGGCATCGCCGTAACGGACTCGGTAGTCGTAGGTCGTCGCAGCCTTCAGGCCCTCGATGCGAATCTCATGAAGCTTGTTGGCTTTCGACTCCTTTACTTTGTTGTTGAACTTCCCATTCCGTCCGTATTCGACGATACCGATGGCGGGCTCGGTCGTCTCCCACATCACCGTGATGGCGTCGGGCGTGACGTTCTGCAGATACGGAGCGATATAGAGATCGGCAGGGTCAGCGTCGGCAGCCATGCCGGTGGCCGCTTGAAAGGTTACGAGTAGTGGCAGGCAACACAACCATCTGCCTATGCGCCGGAGTCGTCGTCTGTGGGTTCTCACCGCTCTAGAATACTACTCTGGAGTCTCGAATCCGTTACCACGCTGCATTGTGGACGTCGAGGATTGACGTCTCTCGTCCGCGGCATTCGCGGAAGCGGTTGGCTCGCTGTCAGCGAGGGCGGGTCGCGGGTTTGGAATGAAGAACGGCATCGACAACGCAACGAGGGAGCGGAGGGTGATCGGTGATGGATTCGGCTTGGATCGTCGCACGGTGGAAGAGTTTCTCCTCTACTAGAGTCTGCGCAGCCGGACAGAGAAAGACGACAGCATCGAGCCTGCTGGTTGTGCGATGCCATACATTTCGGTTGCTTTCGGCCATTTCGGTGGTTCCGCACCACTTGGTGAGTCGAGGGCTGGGCCTGTAAGGCATGTAACATCAACAACTTGCAGTTTGGAAGGCAGCTTGCAAATATATAGGCGGAGGTACATGCCATGAGACGAGCAAACCGGACTATTTTGGGAATCGCAGTGATCCTGCTAGCCCTACCGTTCGCCGGTCGGGCTCAAGAGGGGGAGGACGGGCCGGCCTTGGGGGTCGCTCGCGTCAGCCTTACCAATGGCGACGTCACGGTGCGGCGTGGCGAGTCGGGTGACTGGGTACAGGGCGAAGTGAATGCCCCGTTGGTTGACGGCGACTCGATCGCGACCGGACCCGGTTCGCGAGCTGAAGTTCAGCTTGATCATTCCAACCTGCTGCGCCTGGGACCGGACAGCGAAGTCCATATGGCGAGCCTTGGAAGCCGCCAGTTTCGCGTTCAGGTCGAGCGCGGCGTGATCACTTATAGCGAACTGCGGGGCGGGGAAGCGGACATCGACATTGAGACGCCGCTCGTCGCGGTCCGGCCGGGCAAGAACGGCCAATACCGCATCGAAGTGCATGGCGACGGCGAAGTTTGGATCATGGTGCGCCAAGGCGAAGCGGAAGTCGCTTCACCGGCGGGCGTCGAGGTTCTCAAGAAGGGCAAGCGCATGATCGTCCGCGCGGGCGTTGAGAAGGAGAGCGACAGCGAATTCATCGTCACCAAGGCGACGCCTCGTGATGAATGGGACGAGTGGAATCAGCATCGCGACAAGCGGCTGCGCAAATCGGAGAGCTACCGCCACGTCAGTAGCGATATCTACGGCGCGGAAGACCTCGACGATCATGGCCGCTGGACCTACGTCTCCGGCTACGGCAATTGCTGGTTCCCGCGCGGGGGCGCCGACTGGGCGCCTTACCGTCAAGGACGCTGGCGCTACATCGACTACTACGGCTGGACCTGGGTGAGCCGCGAGCCTTGGGGCTGGGCCCCATACCACTACGGACGCTGGTTCAACCACGCCAGCTACGGCTGGGGTTGGTACCCGGGCGCGCACTATAGCCGGCACTACTGGCGGCCCGCGCTGGTCGGCTTCTTCGGCTGGAACAGTTATAGCGGCCTCAACGTTGGTTTCGGCTTCGGCGTCGGAGGGCACCACTATCCCTACGGTCACGTCGGCTGGGTACCGCTGGCTCCGGGCGAACGCTACCACCCCTGGTACGGACGCCGGAACGGCGGTGGACACAACACCGTCATCGTGAACAACAACATCAATATCCATAACGGCTTCCGCAACGCGCGGGCCCGCAACGGTGTGAACGTCGTCGCAGCCGACCGCTTCGCACGCGGCTTGGCGAGTCAACCGCAGAGCCTTCGCGCAAGCGAGCTTCGCCGCGCGACGGTCATGCGCGGACAGATCCCGGTGGTGCCCGAATCGCAGAGCCGCGGCAACGTGGTCAGACGGTCGACACTGCGGGCAGCTTCGGGAGACAGAGGCACGGGCAGACAGTTCTTCAGCACCAACCGCGGCCGCTCGGAGCGGCCGGTACAACGGGCAAGCTTCCAACAGCAACGGCAGGATGTAACTCGCTCGATCCGTTCATTCTCCGAAACGGGTGGACGCCGCGCGGGAACGGCCGGCGGCTCAACCGGGACGGCGGGGCGTGTTGCCCGGTCGAGAACCGGCACGGTGAGTAGCGGTGGAACGGCAGCCCGCTCGGGCGGTGTGCGCTCAACAACGACCGCCGGGACCACTCGCGGTCAACGATCTCGCGGCTCGCAGGCAACGGTGTCATCCGGGACCGGTTCGACAGGATCGGTCAGAGGTTCCACTAGCGCCACACGGCGGTCTGGTGGAGCGGCTGGGTTCCCGAGCGCTTCAGGGCGGTCGCGCGGAGCATCGCCCGCAACGGCGAATGCGAACACCGGCTCACGGCGAACGACGGGCTCAACTCGGGCGACAACCGGCTCGGCTCGAGCCACGACCGGTTCGCGTCGCGCGACGACCGGTTCAACGCGCGCCACGACTGGTTCGCCGAGGGCTACGACATCGACCCGCCGCAGTGGAACCACAAGCGGCTCACAGTGGCGAACGTTCTCGGGGAGTCGGGCAGGCAGCCCGCCCGCGACGGTACGCTCAACACCGGACCGTTCGGCGACGCGCAACCGCACCTTCCGAACCGGTGATCCTCAGGTTCTCAACGGGCCTTCGGCCGGACGCACGGTCGCGCCTCGAACCAACTCACGGGTAGGACGGGGCGCAAGCCAGACCAACTCGTCGGTACCACGGACGAGCGCAAGACGCAGTGACTCGGGTACGTTCGCGCCGCGCACGCGCTCGCGAGCGAATACCAGTGTGCGGAGCAACTCGTCGAACGCCCGCAGCGGTTCGGGAAGCCGGTCGGCGGCGCCGCGTGTCAATTCCTCGCGGTCGAACTCGCGGAGTTCGGGTGCGGCTGTACCGCGCTCCAACTCGCGGGTACGGTCGTCGTCTGGTACGAGTTCGCGGTCATCGCGGGGCCGTTCGGCCCAGCCCTCAAGGCCGAGCCGCAGCCCTTCGGTTGGCCGCTCCTCAGCTCCCAGAAGGGCGCCCTCCGTATCGCGGTCGCCGAGCCGATCGAGTGGTTCTTACGGTCGCGCTCGCAGTTCCGCGCCGCGTAGTTCGGGTGGATCGAGCCGCGGTTCGATCGGCCGTTCCTCGGGTGGCGCACGTAGCTCGGGCGGTGGCGCACGTAGCTCGGGCGGTGGCGCTGGCAGCTCCGGTGGCTCTCGCAGTTCGAGCGGCGGCGCACGTGGACGGAGCCGAGGACGCTAGGCGGAAACAATCTCTCCCAGCAACACCTGACACCCTTCAGAGGCGGGCCGCCCAGCGCGGCCCGCTCTTTTTTTGCGTGAGGCGGCCGTAGCTCCAACTAACCCAAACTGTCGCCGACCTGTATCGTTCCACCGGTGACGACTTGGGCGCGAAGCCCTCCGCGGTGACGCAGACCTTGCTCCACCCCGCTCGCGGTTAGTTTTTCGAGATGGCCACAGGGCTCACAGAGCCGTATCCCTCGGAGGCTGACGGCACCGATGCGAAAGTCCTTGCCCACAAGGTGGTTCAGCGCAACGCCCTCGGTGACGAGATTGCGGCGGGTTTCAGCCGGGGATAGCTTGATGTCGTAGTCGCGCTCCAGGGCGGTGATCGCCTCAATCTCGACGAGCGTGACCTCGTTGGCTGGATCGCCTTTCGAGAACGTTCCCCGCCCTGCACAGTAGCGGTCGCCCTCAAGCCCCTTGCCCATTACGGCGGTGGCTTGCCGCGTTTCTTGGGGCTCGGCGGCCTTCTCCGATGCAACGTAGATCCCGATGAGACGTCCCATAGTGGAGATGATAAGGGACGCTGTAACAGCTCGCCCCAGTAGGGATGAGGTTCCCCCGGCTCGATAGGGCACATTTGGAGGTTTCCATTTTATTGGGAAACGTGTAATATCGGAATGCAGGATGCTCCCGCACACGGCATACAAGGGCCGGGAACGGTCAGTGGCACGGCGAAGACTTATCTTCGTTTGCGGGGTGCTCCTGACTGCGCAAGGCGCGTCCGCCCAGTACTTTAAGCCCGCACCACCTGCCTTCGGCGAAGAGGCTCCTTCCATGAGGGAATTCCCGCTGGATCTTGCCGAGAATTTCACCGGTTTGTTTGCGTCAGAGAACCTGATGCCGCTTCTGATCGGCACGGCCGGCACTTTCGCGGCGATGCCCCTGCAGGACAATACAAAGAACTTCTTCGAGAACGAGGAGCGCTGGCGGGGCTTTGCCGGCGCAGGTAGGGAGGGGGGCAAGTCTCAGTTCATCGGCCCCGCGATCGGCGTAGGGTTCCTGCTCAGCCGGACGACCAACAATACGAAGGCCAAGAAGTTCACTTATTCGCTGGCACAAGGGTTCATTGTCACTAACGTTGTTTCCGGCAGCATCAAGAAGATGGTTGGACGCCAGCGGCCGGATGAGAGCTCTAATGTCTCGTTCCCTTCCGGGCATACGGCCAACTCGTTCATGGTCGCCAGCGTCGCCGCCCATCACTATGGCTGGAAGGTCGGGGCGCCCGCCTATGCATTCGCGGCCTATGTCGGTTCGAGCCGCCTCAAGAGCCGCAAACATTTCCTAACGGATGTGGTTGCCGGCGCGACACTTGGCTACATCGTCGGCCGTACCGTGACCAGGCAAGACCGCAAGAACCGTGAGCGCCGCATCAATTGGGGCATCTCGGTACCGCCGGGCGGCGGAGCGGCCCTCGGCATGGGTATCCGGCTTGGTCGCAACTAGTGGCCGGTTTATCTCTCCTCAAACTCTTTGAACCAGTTCTTGACGACACGAACTCTGTCGGGAGCCGGATCGGTATCTTTGGAGAGGATAAACCGCTGGCCATCTGAAGACATCGCTGCTGCTCGGCCATCTCATCGCTCACGAGATTGGGCATCTACTACTTGGCTCGAACAGCCACTCGCGCAGTGGTATCATGCGCGTGCCGTGGAACCGCGCTCACGTCGAGCGGGCGTTGCTGGGGAGGCTCCTGTTTACCGCGCGGGAATCTGACACGATGCGCAATCAAGTGTCCCGGCGAATGGCCGCCGTGGAAAAGCTGACAGTACTTTCGGCCGCGGGCAGGGTCTCGTCTTGACGCCGTTGACCCACTGAGAACCAGCCGGCCTTCCGATGGGTGGCTCAAGCCGGTATCGGGAAGGACGCTAAAGCGCCCTGCCACGAGAGCGAGGGAGCAGAACCGGACATAGATGACCGGCCTACGCGCGCTTCGCGCGGAAAGCGCCTGAAGGCGGTTGGAGAGCATCGAGTTCTGACTGTTCCTCTGTTTATTGAGCGGGGCCCCTTACGGCTGTCCACGAGCGGGCTGACCTTGTGCAAACTGAGACTACGGCATCGAGCAGCGCTGACCCGAAACTTCGTGTTAATCTCGTGACGAAGAGGGCCCACTGTTCAGCGCGAGGGAGATCCAATCCTGGCGAAGGGCCGCACGCGGGAGACACACAGTCATGATGCAGCGGATGAGTGGTCGGACTGCCTTGTTGGTGCTTGCCTTGGTGGTTGGCTTCGCGGCGGTGCAAGTAAATGTCGCCATCGCAGCCCCGGCCGGCGCCGCCAAGGTGCTGAGCGGTGCGAAGGGACAGTCAGGTTCTCCTATTGAAGGGCCGGTTCTGGGCTATGTGTTCAATAGTGTCCAGCGAACGATCCATCCGATTCAGGGGATTACGGGCGCAGCGCAGGTTGGCCCGGCCGTTGCATCCGACGTGAGTTTCGCAACCGTCGCCGTTTCGCCCACACACACCTTTGCGCTTGGTGTCGAGGCGGGTTCGGGGGCGGCCTACTTTATGGAACTTACTCCTGGCGCGGCAACGACGACTAAGGTCAGCGCGGTCAACAACGGAGCGGACCGCATCGTGATCAGCCCCAGCGGAACCGCTGCGGTTTTCTACGACCGCGCGAATAGGGAAGCGCAAGTTGTGAGCGGCTTGCGTGGCGACCGGAAAGTGCGAGGCCCTGTTGCGTTGGGCGGCGTTGCGGGTGTGATTTCGGCGCTCGCCGTGAACGATGCAGGCGACGCGATCTTGGTTGGTGTGTCGGAAGAAGAAGGCGGATCGCTTTATCTGGCTGGGCCCTCGCACGACCTGCGCAGCCTTACTAGCATGGGCCGTGTATCGTCGGTGGCATTCCTTCCCGACTCGAACGATGCAGCGGTGGCGGACCACGATCGTAACGAGGTCATTCTGATGACGGACGTTGTGGGCGGTGGCGGGTCCACTGTGATTGGCGGCGAGCAAGACGGGGTGATGCAGTCTTCGGTCGTGGCGGCTTCGGCGGACGGGGTATCGATCCTTGTCGTGAGTTCGCAGCGCAGTGCGATTGTGCGACTCTCGACGTCCGGTGGTCTTCCGAGTTCCCTGGATTGCGATTGCCGGCCGAGCAACTTGCTGCCGCTTGTTGGCAATGCGGTATTCGCTGTGAGCGCGGCATCGGCGTCGCCGCTGTATGTCTACGACGGCGACCGGGAATCGAACGGGCAGTCAGAGCCGCGTATTGTATTCGTGCCGTCATCGGAAGCGAATCTCGTTGCGGAGCCCGCACCGGCGGCTTCTCGGCGGCTGCCGCGCGGACGGTCTCGCCGCTAACAACCGACGCTGCCACGCTGGGCATCGCGCTTGCGGTGTCTTGACGGCGACAACCCAGCAGACCGTGTGCTCATTTCTGATTTCGATTACGACCTTCCCGAAGAGTTGATCGCGCAGGCCCCTCTTGCGGACCGAGCCGCGAGCCGCATGCTTGTGGTCGACCGCGCGGCGGGGACTTGGTCCGACCGGTTGTTCACTGATCTGCCGGACTATCTTGAGCGTGGTGACGCGCTTGTTCTCAACAACACCAAAGTGCTCTCGGCTCGGCTATTCGGCCGGCGCTCGGGCGTGTACGCGACGACATCAAAGTCGGACATCACGGGCCTTGTCGAAATCCTGTTGCTGAAGCGCGTCTCCGAGGAGCCGAATCGCTGGGAGGCGTTGGCGCGGCCCGGACGGAAGATGCGCGTCGGCGAAGGACTTCAGTTTCCCGGCGGGCTGGAGGCGACGATCGTCGATCGGGGGGAGCGCGGTTTGCGAGTGATTGAATTCGCCCCGGTGCCGGACTTCAATGCCGTGCTGTCGCGAGTCGGTCACATGCCGCTGCCCCCCTACATCAAGCGGTCGGATGAGGTCGCGGATCAGGAGCGCTACCAAACCGTGTTTGCGAGTCGGGCGGGGGCGGCGGCGGCTCCCACGGCGGGTTTGCACTTCACACCGGACGTGCTTGAGCGGGTTGTGTCCCAGGATGCAAAGCCCGTCGAGATTACGCTCCATGTCGGCCGCGGCACGTTCCAACTGGTTGAGGTGGAAGAGATCGAGCGGCACGAGATGCATTCGGAGTGGTACGAAATCTCAGCCGAAACCGCCTCGGCGTTGAACGAGGCAGGCCGGCGAATCGCGGTGGGCACGACGGCTGTCCGCACGCTGGAGCACGGCATTAGGGAAGCCGGCGGCCGCTTCGAGGCGGCCACCGGCGAGACTTCGATCTTCATCTATCCGGGTTTCGAGTTCCGCGCGGTCGATGCCTTGCTGACGAATTTTCATCTGCCGCGGTCGACGCTGATCATGCTTGTCGCTGCGCTCGCGGGCAGGGAGTTAACCCTGGCAGCCTACGAACACGCGGTCCGCGAGCGGTACCGCTTCTACTCCTACGGCGACTGCATGCTGATCGTCTAGCGAGCGAGCAGGGTTCCTACACCAAGTAATTGTCGAGAGTAGCGAGGCAGCCGGTCCAGCCTTGGACATGCTTGTCGCGCCATTCCTGGTTGGGCATGAACTCGTGAGTGAGCACGACCTCGGTGGCGCCGTCTCGGTCGTGGAAGTCGACGGTCACCAAGGTGTCGGTCACCGAGCCGTCTTCCCATGACCATGAGTAGACGAGTTTTTCGGGCGCGACGATTTCACGATAGACGCCGACAGCGGTGTGGACGGCGCCCTTTGCGTGGGTGATCTCGATGCGGTATTTACCGCCGACGCGCAGGTCGACCTGCGCCTGGGCGCTATGCTCCGGCGTGGGGGCGTGCCACTGGCTTAGCCCTTCGGCTTGCGTCCAGGCCTGGAAGACTTTTTCGCGGGGCGCTTTGAAGGTGCGGCGGATTTCGAGAGTTGTTTCCGGGTTGTGCGCGGGTTGGGCTGTGGCCATGCGGTGGCCTCCTTGTCGTCGGTCATTTCTAGATAGGTTTCGAGAGCATCGAAACGCTGCTCCCAGAAGTGGCGGTACTGGGCCATCCAGCGGGCGGCTTGCGCCATGGGGCTGGGGTTGAGGCGGCAATGATGGACGCGGCCTTTCTTACGGCGGGCGAGTAAGCCGGCGTCTTCTAGAACGCGCAGGTGCCGCGAGATTGCCGGAAGTGAAACGGCGTAGGGCTTGGCCAGTTCGCCGGCGGTTGCCTCGCCTTGCGAGAGGCGCTGAAGAATGCCGCGGCGGATCGGGTCAGCGAGCGCCGAGAATGTGGCGTTGAGATGCGCTGAGTTATCGTTAACCATTATGTTAAGTATGAGTCCGTCGAGGTCCGGTTGTCAACTAGTCGTGTGGTGCCATTGATAGAATGGGCGCACCAGGGGGACGCATGACGGACAAACTTTCTAGGCGGAATTTCATCGGTGGCGCGGTTGCTTCGACCGTGGCCGCACAGGCGGCGACCGGTACGTTGCCGACGCGCACGCTCGGAAAGACGGGCGTTGAGGTGACGATCCTGGCGCAAGGCTGCGGTAGCCGCTTGCTGATGTATGAGGAAGAAGAGAAGGGCATTGAGGCTATCCATCTGGCGCTCGATCGTGGTGTTCGCTACTTCGACACGGCGCAGGCCTACGGGAAGGGCAAGAGCGAGACCTGGGTGGGCAAGGCTCTCAAGGGGCGGCGCGACGAGGTGTTTCTCGCGACGAAGATCCGCACTCGCAACCACGACGAAGCGCTTCGAGAGATGGAGCGTAGTCTGGAACGCCTCCAAACCGATCACGTCGACCTGTTGCACTGCCACAACCTTTGGTACGAGGAAGATCTTGCGGCGGTCGAGAAAGGCATTCTCAAGGTGCTTTACCGCATGCGGGATCAGAAGGTCGCGCGATTTATCGGTGTGACCAGCCACGTCGATCCGAAGACGCTGGCGACCGCACTCGAACGTCATGACTTCGACTGCACGCAGATGGCGCTCAACGCGGCGCTCCAAGGACGCAGTACGGCGGGTGTGAACCTGCCGCCGGTGCCCGCCAATAGCTTTGAGCGGGTGGCGCTGCCGGTGGCGCGGAAGAAGAACCTGGGTATTCTTGCGATGAAGGTGTCCGCGCAGGGCGCGCTCGTCGGTGAGGAGCCGGGCAAGGCATCGATCGACCCGCTGCTCCGATATACGTTGTCGCTGCCGGTGGCGTCGGCAGTGGTCGGGATGCCTGAGCTTGACTTCATCCGCCAGAATACTGATCTCGCCAGGAGCTTTTCGCCGATGCCGAGCAATGAGATGGATGATTTCTCGCACGAGATGTCTGAGGCCAACAAAGTGGCGCTCGATGCGCATTTCTGCGATCACGAAGACGTGTAAACTTATCGAGCTGAGCGATCGCGGGAACTGTTTTGAAACCGTGGCTCATGCACAATGAATAGCTTGCGATCCGCTCGCCGGTCGCCATTTCGCGCACGCCCCCATATTGCGCCTATCTAGGAGAACAAGAGCATGACACCCGAACTAGCCAAGAGCATGGCGGAGTCTTTCATTTCTGTGATTGAGATGGAAACACCGACAACCCGAAAGGTCATCGCGGCCGTACCGGAAGGTAAGAGCGACTATCGCCCTGACGAGAAGGCTCGTACGGCCCTCGAACTCGCGCGCCACATCCCAGTGGCCGACATGTGGTTTCTCGATGCGGTCACGAATGGCGAGTTCGCCATGCCCGATCCCTCTGCCGAGCAGGCGATCAATTCCGTGGCCGGCGCTTTGAAGATCTACGACGAAGACTTCGGCGCCGCGCTTGCGAAGGTGAAAGCCCTTGATGGCGCCGCATTGGCGAAGGAAGTCAACATGATGGGCGTGTTCGACATGCCGGCCGTTTCGTATCTTGATTTTCTGATCCGCCACACGGTTCATCACCGCGGTCAGCTCTGTGCGTATTTGCGGCCGATGGGTGGGAAGGTGCCGAGCATCTACGGCGGCAGCGCTGACGAACCCTTTCAGATGCCGAGCGGCGAATAGGTCACGTTCGTTTGCATGGTGATGAGTCGCAAGAGCGTAGTTCTCGTGGACACATGAGGCTGCCTCGTTTCTATCCCATCATCGACACCGCGTTTCTTGCGAAGCGAGGGATTGAGCCGGAAGACCTGGCCCAGTCCCTCGCCGCCGCGGGCGTACGAATTGCTCAGTTCCGCCACAAGGGCCCGTACACTCGCGATGCGCTGGCCCAGGCGGAACGGGTGGGCCGTATCATCAAGGGCGCAGGCGCGATGTACGTTATGAATGACCGCGCCGACATTGCTCTGATGGCAGGAGCGGACGTCGTTCACATTGGCCAGGGCGACCTGCCGCCCGAGGCGGTGCGCCGCATCGTTGGCAGCGGAGTCGCCGTCGGCTTCTCGACTCACAACGAAGAACAGCTTCGTTCGGGCGATCGAGAGCCGGTCGACTACCTGGCGTTTGGTCCGGTCTTCGGGACGGCGTCGAAGCAGAATCCCGATCCGACTGTGGGTGTCGAGGAACTGGCGCGGTTGCGTCCATTGACCCGCAAGCCGCTGGTGGCGATCGGCGGCATTACGCGCGCCAATGTTCGGCAAGTTTTCGAGGCGGGCGCGGATTCCGTCGCGGTGATCTCAGATCTCGTCGGGGACGATCTGTCGGGGCGCATCGCTGAATGGTTGGACCTCACCACCGCTAACTGAGACCCTGCGAGGCCCCGTCGTCTTCCGCCCGTGGCGCCCTGACGGGAAGGTCGGTGACACGTCATAATCTATCCATGCGGACGGCGGCGTAGCCGGGCCGATTGGCTAGGAACTTCTCGTCACGACTGCCGTACCTATCTGTAGGGAACACCATGCGATTTACTCGAGTCTTGCTGCCGGTTGTGGCCGGTCTTCTTCTGCTTGCGCCCGCCTGGGCACGTGGTACGCAAGATCGTGTTTCCTTTGGCGACGACATCGTGGTGGAACGAGGTGAAACCGTCGCCGACACGGTGTGTATCGGCTGCTCCATTCGGGTCGACGGGGTGGTGACGGGTGATGCCGTTGCGGTCGGTGGTCGCATCACGGTGGCAGGTCGTGTTGCCGGAGACTTGGCCGCGGTGGGCGGCTCGGTTGACCTGACGGGAGTTGTCGACGGCGATGTCGTCGCTGTCGGTGGGGGCGTGGCGATGGGCCCCGCGGCGGCTATCGGCGGCGAGACCGTAAGTGTTTTCGGTGACGTCGAAGGGGTGCGTGACGGACGCGTCGGAGGCCAGGTCACGACGATCCGTTCGATCGTGCCAATCGTTGCGTCCGGGTTCGTCGTCGTCCTCGTGATCTGCTTGATCGCGGCCCTCATCTTTCAGCCGCTTACGACGTTGCTTTGCGCGGCGCTGCTGGGCCCGCAACGGCTTGATGTGCTGGCCCGCACAGCGGCGAACCGTGGTCTGATCTCGTTCCTCGTCGGAGTCGGCCTGCTGTTCGCGTCGTTTTTATTTGGTGTGTTCGGCGTCTTCATCCCGTTCTGGGTGCCGGGCATTCACTTCCCATTTGTGTTGATTTTGTTTGTGCTGCTCGTGGTCGGTTATGCCGGGATTAGCTACTGGGTGGGCCGTGGGATGCTGCCGCGCGTGAGCCCGGTGCTCGCGGCATTTCTTGGCGGGATACTGGTGACGATTCTTCAGATGATCCCGGTCGTCGGCTGGATCATGGGCTTCATCTTCTCGATCATGGCTCTGGGCATCCCCGTGACGAGCGGATTCGGCACCGCTGTCAACTGGATGGGTGGACCATCGACCCGCAGTGCCAACTCCTCCTAGCCTGACATCCGTCGGCCCATGCGATTTGGGTTTGTGCAGCAATTTCGGAGTGGCGCAGAATACGATGCGGTGTTTGGGGGCCCTTCGGGTCTAGATCTTGCTTCTGTTCGTACAGAAGGAATTGAATGCGGGCTGCCCCTCAAAGGCCCCGAACTGCCCTCAAGAGCCTCTATTTGCAACCGGCCTTTCCCGTACGGGCGATCCGATATCCCTCTGCGATCCAAGGCTCTCCTCTCACGAGACTGAAAGGTATGAAGTCGGATCCCTGTTCAGTCGTGTGCAGACGAATTCCGACCATTCTCTGATACATACTGACTTTCTAGATTCCGCTTCTCTCCCCGCCGCCTTGCTCAAAATTGTCCAAGATTGTATGTCTTTCCCAATGGGTCTTCAAGAAGAACTTTCCGGAGGGGCAAAAGTGTGCCTCTGTAACAAAGCGTTTTCCATAGAGCGGGCCGCCCTCGCGGTGCGTGGTGAGGATCTTGGATCCGCGCAAATAGCGGTCGATCTCGCGAACTTCCCTGTCGTTTTCCGCCGCCAGCAGACTCACAATAATTGACGAAAACAACGTCAGGACCACAGCGAGTGATTTAACTTTCACGGTATACCTCCGACTTTTCTAAGAGTCAATAGCCTACCCCTCGGACTGCGCTGCAACGGTTTTCACCGCTGCCCCGGCTGGCGCGGCATTCCTCCAGGCCGCCGTGGGTGCAGAGCGCCCAGATCCGAAGCGTTACCAGTCTTGGCAAAGCCATCCCGAATGTCCTCATCATCTAGGAGTTCTCCGAGTCGACGAAATTTTAGCGCCAGGACGGGATCTGAAACATAGTCCGATAGAGCGATTACCCTCCTGCCAGTTAGCGGGTGGGTCGTTCCGGTCGGATATCCAGACCAGTGCGCATCCGCCATAAAGAAGACCAGAATCCCGAGGGGCGGTAGCGGCGTCCGACTCATCAATGCCGCAGCAAAGCGGTCCGCCTCGGTCTCATTCGCGATCGACACCTCAGACGAGACAGGCTTATGACGGTACATCGCATGAGCAATTTCGTGTGCCAGCAGAAAGGTTCTTGCTGTGACGAAATGGCCTAAAGCCAACTCACTTATCGCCGAATCCCTTTCGCGGGCATCCTTCGGTATCCCAAGCACATCTAGTGGCGCCGGAATCTTTTGATTGCGATCCCCGTAGGCAATAATCGCGGTGTACTCTGAGATCGTTTCTAGAGAGTATCCGCGAACTTGGAGCCAGGCGTACGCAGTGCAAAGATCGTCGAGAAACTTCAAAGAGAACACTGGAAAGACGATGCTCCGCCGATCAGACGGGACATAGAAG
>Ga0302123_10001345_pt1 | contig 17632 bp, 14 predicted proteins | sample CB21_321_MG_FD_203109 | JGI IMG/M metagenome (GOLD analysis project Ga0302123, IMG submission 203109) | Marine microbial communities from Western Arctic Ocean, Canada - CB21_32.1 | ecosystem: Environmental > Aquatic > Marine > Oceanic | place: Canada: Western Arctic Ocean | collected 2017-09-28 | reverse complement strand
CGGCTCGCTCCACTATGCAGCCGATCGCCGCAAAACGCTACCATCTTTCAGCGAATGGTTCCGTGTCCCTCTTTTCTTTGTCTCAGCCTTGGGGTGCACTCCAGACTGTCCCATTTTTTCACAGCCCCTCATGGAGCGGGCAAACCTCAAGCCAAGCGGGGCCAATCAGGGCCGAACCAACCAGGTTACAGTCGACCCGCAGCCCGAGCCCATGCCCTACGACCCAACTCATCTCGCGGAGAACTTCGCGGCGTCCACCCCATCCGCAACCCAACGCATCCGCCCAAAATCTCCCCAGGTGACAAAACCTGCCACTTTCCGCCGCCCAACAGCCAGTCCCGTTGATCCAAACCTATCTCTACTTGGCGAGCTTTGCGGTACTTAGCGTCTTTGCGAGAAACGCTTTTCGACATCACCCACTCAATACCTCAGAGGTTGTCTTTAAAAAACGCGAACATCGCATCGAAGGCGGCCATCGTGAACGAATGTTGGCCCGGTTTCTGGTGGACTACAAAAGCCGACGCCTTTCCCGCTTGCTCATAGGCAGGCCGCACTTTGGCCATGAACTGATCGACGGCCTCTTTCGGCATCCCGATGTCTTCCGTAGGAGCCCACAGCATCAAGGGCTTCGGAGCGATCGCCGCGGCGAAGTCAGCTTGGTCGCCCTTGGCAAGCATCCCCGGAATCCACCAGTACGTCCCGTGGTAGCTGATGCTCCCCTTACGGCCAAAGTAATCGACCGACCCCACGCCTCCACACAGCGGGGCCGCCGCCGCGATACGGTCGTCCATCACCCAGATGTAGAACGACGTGATGCCGCCGAACGACATGCCGGTCGCCCCGATGCGTTTCGGGTCTACGTCCGGCCGTGCGCTCAAGTACGTGACGGCCTGCCGGACTTCATGCATCACGGCACCCATACCGGTGCGCCCCTGCGTCAGCAGGACATTCGATTGCGTGTTGATCGCCGGACCGCGCCGGTCGAGTCCGCGTTGCGTCATGGACAGCACGACATAGCCGCGACGTGCAAGCTCCCGCGCCCAACCCAGCATGCGGGTATGTGTCCCGTCGCGCCCGTACCGCTTCCACTCGCCGGGACCAAACTCCTTCGTGACCATCGAGTCCCGACTACCACTCGAACCATGTAGGCAGATGATCGCGGGCAACCGGCCACTCGCGTTCTCGGGCCGCACGATGAATGCCGGAACCATCTCATCATCGAGCGCTTCCCAGGACACATCTTCGATTCGCAGACCTTCCTCGGTCCGCGAATCATGCTCCACGACTCGCACGGCGGGATGCTCAGCCGGTAGCTTCAGCAGGTCGATGAAAGTCTTACGGGCAACGCCGGCGAAAGGTTCGCTCTGCGCATACGTGGCTGAGACGGCAAGGAACAAGAAAAGGCAAAGTCGGATCATGTGAAAATTCTACCGTTATCTACCAGAGCCCCAAATCCGTCGGTAAGTATCGGACTCGATGCTGTTCAACATGCAAGCTCCGACATCCGGTCATCAATTGGCCCGTTCACGGGCCAATGTGCGACTCACCAGCCCGAAGCATAAAGATGCTATTATGTGTTTATGCGCACAACGATGGACATACCTGATCCGTTGTACGGCAAGCTAAAAGCCAAAGCGGCTCTTGATGGCACCTCCGTGAAAGACATCGTCGTCCGGCTCGTTCGCCAAGAGGTGGAGCCTCCAAAACGGGGAACCAGAGTTCGACTCCCCCTCATCAGGGCAAGAGAAACCCGCAAGCTCGACATCACGAATGCCGAAATCAATGAGATCCTTCTTAGTTGATATCAATGTCTGGGTGGCTCTGGCCTATGAAGGTCATGTGCACCACGAACGAGCAAATCGTTGGTTCGAGAGTACGGATCTTGAACGGGCGTTCTTCTGCCGCATCACGCAGATCGGGCTACTGCGATTGTTGACCAACCGCGCCGTGATGGGTCGTGACGTATTGACGCAGCGACAAGCTTGGCGCATATACGATCGGCTGCTCCAGGACCAGCGAGTCGGCTTCCTTAACGAGCCACCAGGCACGGAGAAGCGGTTTCGAGAACTAACTACCGGTTCTCTTCCGTCCACGAAGCAGTGGGCTGATGCCTACTTGGCGGCGATGGCGGGCTCGGTAGAGATGCCGCTCGCAACCTTGGATGCAAGCTTGGCGAAAACCGCCGGCCTCTCTGCCGTTTACCTAGGCTGATCGTCCAACACCGGACCCCAAGCTTGCCTACTCCCAGTTCGCGCCACGCGCACTCACGCTGAACGATCGCTCCGTGCCTCGCTCGGCCACCTTTATCTGATCGCCGGCGTACTCGACACCCGACGCACCGGCGAAGTCAGCAGGAATCTTCAGGAGGAACATCACGTACGACTTGGTCACTTGCTGACCGGTGTCGATGTGCGCAAACAACGGCCGGCCGAAGATCCGCCCCTTCGCCGCTAGCACCGCGAACGGTTGATGCAACCCGGTCGTGCCGAACTCCAGCCCGCGCGCCAGCGGCTTGTTGTTCTCATCAACGTGACGCCAGGCATTGAACCAGGGGTACTCATGCGTCTTCCAGATGTAGCCAAGCAGCAGTCCCTTCGCGGCGTTGGCCGCTGTCGTCCAACCAATATCTTCATCGATCGTGTAGGAAACAACTTGCGGCAGAGGGTCGTCGATGAGCCGCCGCATGTTGACCGGCGCACCGTCTTTCAGCGCCTGCGGCCAATGGGCCGAAGGAGCTTCGGGATTCGGTAACGGGCTGTCTTGCATGAAGCCCTTGCGCGCATTCGCATCCACCACAACACTCTCGTCGAGAAACGGCGGGCCGATCGTCGGATGCTGCACCCAGTTATAGATACGCCCGATCTTGTTGCGGTTCGTGACCTCTTCCCGCACGATCGCAACCGGACCGTCGTCAAGTACCCGTATCCAGCGACGCACATCCAGACCGGCCATCGGCAGCGACGCGCTCATCTCCGCCTCGACAGCCCCCTTCACGCTTCGAGGCTTCTGGTCCACGTGCCACTTCACATACGGCGCTTCGCCGTGGAAGTGCATGCCGTTGTTGATCTCAGCCTCGGACGGCGCTCCCCAGCGATCGAGGCACAGAAAGTGGCCCATCGGCAGCGGATCGGACTCCGCTCGCTCCTCCGCCCAAACGATGGGATTCAAACCCTGCTCCGGCAGCAGAAAGCGCACGATCGACCCACCACCGATATCAACCACCAACTTGGCCGATTTGCTCTCCAGGACAACCGACGGACGTCCCTTCACCCCATCCTGAGCAAGCATCGACATCGGCAGAAACAGAATAACGGCCAGCGTCCCCAAGGCCTTTCTCAAACTACGACTCTCAGTCATGCCGTTCCCCTCTCACCGTCAGGCCGGCTCGCGGCCCATCCATGGTCCAACGATTATCTCCGTCGCCCCTGTGATCGGCAACCGGCCTTCGATCAGGGTCGCTAGCAATCCTCAAGATTGGCCCGCGCCTCGTGCCTTTCGATGAGGACGCGGCGGGCGGTATAGATGATCCGGACTCCATACATCCGGAGTCCAGCGAAACCCCGCGTCAAAGCACGCCTCGACTTGAATGTCATCCGCTCGAACCCGGCATTCGCTGACGACGACGCCCACTTCGAACTCGCCGGCCTTCAACCGCGCTCGACTGCCCTCAGGGATCGGCTCTTCAGCGACGAATCGCACGCCGCCGGCCGATACCTCCTCTAGCAGCGCAACCCCGGTCTCGGAACTGGTTTCGGCAACAGCAACCGAAATGAGGTGCGAGCACAGCCACCATTCGACTTCACCCGGATTCGACTGTATAGGTTCCATGGACGATGAGCGCGGCTCGGAAACCAATCCGCTCGATTCACCAATCCTATCGGCCGACTCCTCCCCTGGCAAGGTCCCCACTCGTCAGCACCCGAGCAACCGGTTCCTCCGCAGTCGGGCGGGCTCGCGCGCGCGCAAGCCTATGTCCCCGTTGCGTGCGGGTGCCATTCCTGTAGGCGGCCAGAGCGTCGGAGATATAATAGGTGGCTCTGATGGCCAAGACCATCCTTGTCGTCGAGGACGACCAAGACCTCTGCAGTCTCCTGGAATACAATCTGAGCCGGGCGGGCTATGAGGTGCGCATCGCCAATCAGGTTGCCGGGACTCTTGAGATGGCCGAAAGTATTGGGCCCGACCTCGTTCTCCTCGACGTGATGTTGCCCGACGGCGACGGTTTCGACATCTGCCGCCTTCTTCGCGCCAGCACGGCCTTGGCGGAAGTCCCCATCCTTTTCCTCACTGCTCGCGGTGAAGAAGTAGACCGTGTCTTGGGTTTGGAGATCGGCGGCGACGATTACATCACCAAGCCCTTCAGTCCGCGAGAACTCATGGCTCGCGTCAAAGCGCACCTACGCCGCAAAGGCGCTCCCACCGCGGCTCTGGAACCCACCACTTCCGGCCCTTTAGCTATCGACGCAAACGCTCGAAGGGCGTTCGTCAACGGCAAGCAAATCGCGCTGACCGCCACCGAGTTTCGCTTGCTTGAGTTCTTCCTCGCAAATCCTGGCAAGGTCTTCAGCCGCGAGAAGCTCTTGGAGACAATTTGGGGGCATGAGCGGAATGTGACGCCTCGCAACGTTGACGTCCATGTCCGGCGTCTGCGGGAGCGAATCGAAGAGTCACCCAACGACCCCAAGTGGTTGCAGACGGTGCGGGGATTCGGCTATCGCTTTGAAATGCCCGCATGACGACGCGTATTTTCTTCAAGCTCATCCTCACGATGGCCGGTCTGTTGGCCGTCACCGCAATCGGCGTGCAGTATCTCGTGACACGAGTCACGGAGCGCTCCTACATGGAAGAGTTGGAGCGTGGCTTGGAATCGCAAGCCCGCATCGCGGATCTGTCCTTGCGCGCCTCGCCACCGGGAACCGTTGACAAGACCGTCCAAGAGATCTCTGAGCGGGCGGGCGTCCGGGTCACTGTCATTCGGCGGGATGGCAGCGTCGTGGCGGACACCGATGCCGATCCGTCCACGATGGAAAACCATGCGACACGGCCCGAGTTCGCCTTGGCGCTCAACGGCGCAACAGGTAGCAACATTCGTCTCAGCAGCACTGTGGGGAAGGAGTTTCTCTATGTGGCGATTCCGTCGGAAGGAGGCGCGCTACGGCTCGCCCTCCCCGTGCCCGAGATCGACGCGCGCACGCAGGAGATTCGTTCCAACGTTGTGTGGACAGCTCTACTCGCGCTCGTCCCCACGATCTTCCTGGCCGCTTGGCTGTCGCGGCGCGTCTCTTCGCAGGTTTCGGAGATCATCCGTTTCGCCCAAGACCTAGCAAAGGGCAACTTTGAGGGTCGTCGCCCCAGCCTGACCGGGGGAGAACTCGGCGTACTCAGTCGCACACTCGAGAGCGCGGCCCAGCAACTCCGTTCGACGTTTGAACAGGTGCGCCAGGAGCGTTCCCGGTTCGAAACCGCCGTGAACGGCATCGGAGAGGGCGTACTGGTGATCGACCGCGATAAGACAACGATCCTCTCCAACCCGGCCATGGAGAACATGTTCCCGTCAGAACCTTGCAGCGTCGGCGCACGCCTCGACTCGTGGTCGCGCAACGAAATCCGGGTTCTGTTCGAGGATGTATTTGAACACAACGAATGGCGCTCAGTGGACTTGACGACAACCGAGCCCGTCCACCGAGCCTGGAAAGTATCCTGCGCTCCCATCACCGACCCGTCGGGAGGAGTCCAAGCGGCCGTTGCGGTCTTTCACGACGTCACTGAACTCGAGATGGTCGATCGCATGCGCCGAGATTTCGTGATCAACGTTTCTCATGAGTTGCGCACCCCCTTGACCGCCATCCAGGGTTACACCGAAACCCTTCTCGATGGCGCGATCGACGAGCCGGAGAATAACCGCCGGTTCTTGCGCATCATCCGCCAAAACTCAGAGCGCCTGGCGCAGCTCACCGCCGACCTCATGGCGTTGTCGCAGATCGAGGTGAAGGCCCGCGAGTTCAGCTTCCTGCCCCATGAGGTCGCCGACTTGCTTTCCCAGGCTGCCGACGCACTGCACACGGTTACCGAGAAGAAGAACATCCAGATCATTGTTGAACCCGTTGAAGAGGATCTGCAGGTTGAATGTGATTCCGAGGCGATCCATCAAGTTCTGTTGAATCTCACCGATAACGCCACCAAGTACACCTCGGAGGGCGGAACCATCAACCTTGGGGCTTTCGTGAAGGACAACGAGATATGCTTCTTCGTACGAGACACCGGGATCGGCATTCCTCCCGAGCATATCCCGCGGTTATTTGAGCGCTTCTACCGTGTCGATAAGGCGCGATCACGAGCCGTAGGCGGCACAGGCCTAGGGCTAGCCATCGTCAAACATCTTGTCCTGGCGCACAACGGTCAGGTACGGGTGGAGAGCGAAGTCGGCAAGGGATCGACGTTCTATTTCCAGATTCCCGCCAAAGCAGCAAGAGAGCTTGCCGCCATGAACCAAGCCGTCCTCTTTTAGTCGCCCGGACCGACGCAGTCTTGAGCCGGGACCGCGTCGTTGCCGAACGCGCCCGCGTGTGCCGAGCGCATCTGCTCCGCTAACATGTTGTTTTGGCGTTCGCCCTCTGAGATAGGCCGCTTCGCATCCCGGCACAATAGCCGCACGGATGCGGCAGGGAGATCCACGATCGTCAATTTTCTCTGTTGAGCATGTCGCGTTCGAGCGAAAAGGGGTTTCTACATGGCTGAAGGTCAATTCGGTGTTGCCGGACTGGGAGTAATGGGGCAGATGGTCGCCCTCAATATCGAGCGGAATGGGTTTCCCGTCGTCGCCTACAACCGTAGCGCGGACAACGCCAACCACATGCGCGAGATCTCCAAGGGGAAGAAGGTCCAGGTGACCCAATCGCTCAGCGAGTTCGTCTCGCTCCTCGCGAAACCCCGCAAGGTCTTGCTCATGGTTACCGCCGGCGGGGCGACTGACGCCGTGATCTCGGAACTCAAGGAAATCCTCGAAGAGGGGGACATCATCATCGATGGCGGCAACGCGCATTTTCCCGACACGAATCGCCGGCAGGAAGAACTAGCCGGCACCGGGATCAACTTCATCGGCTCCGGCATCAGCGGCGGAGAGAAGGGTGCGCTGCTCGGGCCGAGCATCATGCCGGGCGGCAACAAAGAGGCCTACAAACTGGTTGAGCCGGTGCTCACCAAGATCGCCGCGCAAACCGAAGACGGTGCCTGCTGCACCTACATCGGCGAGGGATCAGCCGGCCACTACGTCAAGATGGTTCACAACGGCATCGAGTACGGCATCATGCAAATCCTCTGCGAGGCCTACGACGTGATGCGCAAGTCGCTCGGCATGCCGACCGCAGAGATCCAGAAAGTCTTCGCCAAGTGGACCGACAGCGACATCGCCGGCTTCCTGGTCGAGATCTCCGCCACCTGTCTCGACAAGATAGACGAAGAGACCGGCCAAGCGATTGTCGAGCACATTCTCGACACCGCCGGCCAGAAGGGCACCGGCAAATGGACGGCGCAGACGTCGCTCGACCTCGGAGTCCCGACTCCAACGCTCAGCATGGCCGTCCAAGCCCGCATCCTTTCGGGACTCAAGTCGCAACGCATCGACGCGTCGAAGATCCTCGGGGCCCCCAATGCCTCCGCCTCCGCCGACAAAGACGCCGTCATCAGCACCCTCTACGACGCCGTTTATCTCGGAATGATCACCAGCTACGCCCAGGGCATGGCGCTCATTCAGGAAGCGTCGAAAGAGTACAACTACGGCGTCGATCTCAGCGAAGTCGCGCGCATCTGGAAAGCGGGCTGCATCATCCGCTCGCGGTTGCTCGATCCCATCAAGCAGGCCTACAAGTCGAACCCCGATCTCGTGAACATGTTGGTTGACGACCACTTCAGTGCGATCGCAAATGACACAGTCGACGGGCTACGCAGCGTCGTCAAGCTGGCCGCCGAAACCGGCGTTCCGGCCACCTGCCTCGGTGCAAGCCTGGCCTACGTCGACAGCTACCGCAGCGAGTTCCTACCCGCCAACCTTTTGCAGGCGCAACGTGACCTCTTCGGAGCCCACACCTATAAACGTCTCGACCGCGACGGCGTCTTCCACACCGAGTGGGAAGACTAAGCGGCCCGGAAGACTTCATGCCTCGATACGACAAACTCGAACAGTTCCAACGCGAACACGACTTCTTCGTCGCGCTCGATTCCGACGGCTGCGTTTTCGATTCGATGGAGATCAAGCACAAAGAGTGCTTCACGCCCGCCTTCATCAAGCACTGGGATCTACAAGCCGCCGCGAAGTACGCCCGGCAAGTATGGGAGTTCTCCAACCTCTACTCCGTCGATCGCGGCATGAATCGTTTTCCGGTCCTCGTCAGATCCCTCGACCTGCTGATGGACTACCCCGAGGCCGCCCGCCGCGGCATCCAAATCCCGGATCTGAAACCGCTCCGCGACTTCATTACCTCCGACCTGCCGCCGAGCAATGCCGGTTTACAGAAACTCATCGAGACGAATCCCGACCCGCTTCTCACCCGCACCATGAAATGGAGTCTAGCCGTCAACGCCGCCATCTCCGACATCGTGAGCGGCGTACCTCCCTTCCCCAAAGTCGTTGAGTGCCTCGACCGCATTACCGCGAAAGCCGATCTCGCCGTCGTTTCGGGCACGCCCGGCGAAGCACTCCGCCGCGAGTGGGATGAGCACAGAATCGACAACTACCCGCTCATCATCGCCGGACAGGAACTCGGCAAGAAGACCGAACACCTCAGCGTCATGACCGCCGGCAAGAGTTACGCCCCTGAACGCATGCTGATGATCGGCGACGCCCCCGGTGATTTCAATGCCGCTAAGGCGACCGGCGTCATGTTCTACCCCGTCAACCCCGGCCATGAGGAAGATTCCTGGCAACGCCTCCACGACGAAGCCCTTGACCGCTTCTTCGCCGGCACCTACGGCGGCGACTACGAAGCCACCCGCATCGCCGAATTCGAAAAGCTCCTCCCCGAAACCCCACCCTGGAAACACTAAGCAGCCCACATCAATAGCCTTTCCTTCAACCCACTCAATCGCCTAACAACAGGGAAGGAGGCGCGGGTGTCAACCTGCGCGCTCGCGGGCGAAGCCTGCGAAGACCCCAACGGGGCCAAAGAAAGTAGCCCGCGGCGTAAGAGCCCGCGTGAAAACTCGCACAAGAAATGTAGGGGCACGGCATGCCTTGCCCAAGTCCCGAAGGGGCGCAAGATATTAACCCGGGGCGTGAGCCCCGGGTAGACCCCACCAAATCAACAAGCCCTGAAAGGGCGATAGAACATAACAACGCACCAACACAGAAGTGGTTCATCCGGTCCATACTGGTTGACAGCGACCACCGAAACTAAACGTCGCGCCACACAAACATCACCGAATCACTCGTTTCGGAAAGTGGAGGCCCCCGTGCCTACGAACAACCAACGATGAAAGCGCTCCTGCGAACTTTCGCCGTCGGCATTAGCTGCGCAACGGCCATAATTCTACTCGCCCAGGATGCGCTCCCCGTGCGCCGTCGCCCTCTCCCTACCGTCTCTGAATACAAAAGCCAGTCCTCGACCGCTCGATCCCAAGTAGGAGCCGAGTTGCTGCCGCGAAGCCAAGTCGCTCACTTCTTCACCCCGCTCCAAGATCAGTACTACGTCGTCGAAGTCGCCGTATACCCCTTGGGCCGATCCGTCCACCTCAAACGAGGGAACTTCCGGCTCCGCCCCGACGGTAAGGCCGTTAAGGCCCAGAATCCCCATGCCATCGCAACCTTTCTCACGAAAACCGCACCTCCGGCGCCCGGTATGGAAACCACTTCACGGAGAAGCGAGAGCATTGGCATCCGTAGAGAGACCGGCCGTCCCACCGAGATCTTCACCGAACAGCGCAGGGGAGTCGGCATCAGCAGCGGGCACTACTGGACACACGAAGACCGCGAGCGAATGTACAGCGAACTTTCCTCCCTAGAGCTTCCCGAGGGTTCCACGGCCGAGCCGGTTTCCGGGTACCTATACTTTTCCATCAAGAACAAAGGACCAGCCAAGACCATGGAGCTGATCTACCGCGACGCCGCCGAGAACGTGACCCTGCGGCTGCGGTAAAGGATTATCGATGCTACGACGAAGACCGAATCCTTGGTGCCACGCCGTTCTGCTACTGTGCTGCTCCGCCCCGCCCCTTCTCGCGCAACAAGAGAACGTCGAGCCCTCCCCGTCCGACCCCATCTTCCGGACCGAGACCGTCCTAATGGAGGTCGAGGTCAAAGTCACCGACAAGCAAGGCCAACCCATCCCCGACCTCAGGCCCGAAGACTTCACCCTGTCCGAAGACGGCGAGCCGCAAACCATTCGCACCTTCGAGTACGTGACCCAACCCGGTGGCGCCGAGATCAGTGGTGCCGAAATCACTACGCAGCGACCCGAGGCTGAGCCCATTCGCCCCGGCGAACCCGTTTCGAAAGCCGGCCTGCCTCAAGGGACAACCTGGGTCTACATCACCGGGCGTGTTAATCGAGAGGATCGCAAGCACGTCCGGCGCGAAATGACCAGGTTTCTCGATCAGACGTTGCAACCCGGCGTGCTCGTCTCTATTCGCGGCGACGCGTTCACCTCGAAGCGCACTCAGCTCAACGAAGCCCTGGAAAATCTCATTGAAGAAATGGGGCCGCCGGCATCTCCGGTGGATCTCGACTCAGGGCTCGACGACATCCAGTACGGAGACATCGAGTACGATCCGCAATACCAAATCCGCGTCGACAGCTTGAATGAGGCTTTCGCCGATTTGGCACGGCAACGCATGCGCTACTCCGGCAATTTCTTCCTCTACCAATACGTCGACATGGTGAAGTCGCTCAGCGTATTGCCCGGTAAGAAGATCGTTGTACTGTTGGTCAGCGGGCCCCTGGGGACGGCCTTCAACCAAGACGTCATGCGCCGCCTCGTCGAAGAAGGGGTGCGGGCTCGCGTGGCTTTCTACATCGTGGAAGCAACGCGGTTGAGCGCGAAAATCGGCTACGTTCCTGACTCAACGATTCCCGGCTACTCTCTTCCTCCGGGCGGGAGCGTCGAAATCGCCATCACTTCAGCCCCCCCGAAAAGGCCGATGCTCGACGGAAGACTGCCTCCCGGATTGCTTGCGAATCCGACCGGCGGCAAGGCGGCCAAGGACACGCTGGGGCTCGGCCGTGTTCTCACCGCGGCAACCCAGTCGCTCGGGAACTACTATGTATTGGGCTACACGCCGCCGGACCCCGACGCGGAAGGTCGACGCAAAGTTCGCATCCAGGTCAATCGTCCCGAGTTCAAGCTGTCGTACCCCGAACTCTATTACGACCCGGGCCGCTTCAAGCGCCTCACGCCAACAGAGAAGAAGATCGAACTTCGTCACTCCCTGAAGCACGAAGCCCCGTTTACCGACATCCCTCTGACCATGGATTACGACTACTTCCGGGGCGACGACGGAGAGCCCCAGTTCTACGCGAGCATTGGCATTCGCTCGGGCTCCGTTCCGGTCGTAGTGAAGGGCAACAAGTCCGAGGTGCGATTCATCGCGCTGGCCCATGCCCTGGATGCCGAGGGCAACAAAGGACCCGTATTCGCGGAGAAGCACGTGCGGGTTCAAGGAGGCGAAACTTACCTCGATGGCTTCCAACAAGACCCATCCGCGGTACTGCATGTACCGCTCGAGATGAAACTCTCGCCCGGCAAGTACGAGTGGAAGGTCGTACTCCGCGACGAGTTCACCGGTAATATTGGCAGTTATACAACCGAGATCGACTTGCCTGACTTGGGCACAGGCGAGCAATCAAGTTCTCTCCTTCTGACGGGCTGCTATTCCCAGGCCTCCGCTCCACCCAGCAAACCGGCCGATGTGGATTCCGCCGACGCGCCGACGCCCGACTACACGGAGGGAATCATCAGCGAAGGAAAGCGGTTCTATGTCGATTCGTCTCACACCTATCGCCAAGGCGATCCGATCTACCTCGTCTACGATCTCTACGGCGTGCAAGCAGAAGAGGAGAGCGCCCTACCTCCTACGAAGCTGATGCTCATGCAAGGGCAACAACAAGTGGAAGCGCCAACAATCTCCGCCTACCAATACCGTTGGCGTCCCGAGCACTCCGACGTGCGCTACATGCTATCGCTCGACAGCGCCGACCTGGAACCGGGTGCCTACCAGCTCCTGGCCGTACTGCCGGACGGCAAGAATGCGATCCACCGGGATTTTCGCGTGGTTAGTGCCAAGGCTCCCGATCTTTGGCTCGACCCGGAATACTCGTTGATTGGCTGTGGAATCCAATGAACCGAGCGATCAAACCTTCGCCACGAAGCGCGCATAACGGCAGGCTACCGGGTAAATCCTCCCGACTTCACGTCAAGACCTGGACCGCCTGTCTGCTCTGCTGCTCTGCCCTACCCCTGATAGCCCAACAGCCCCCAGTCAGAACCTCTCTCTCCGACCCCGTCTTTCGAACCGAGACCGTCTTGATGGAGGTCGAGGTCAAAGTCACCGACAAGCATGGCCAACCCGTCCCCGACCTCAAGCCCGTGGACTTCACACTCCTCGAAGATGGCGAGCCGCAAACCATTCGCACCTTCGAATACGTGACGGAACCAGGCAGCGACCGGTCCGTCAAGCCAGATAGTCGATCGACGAAGGCAGAGCCCATTCGTCTCGACACGCCTCTGCCTCGTGATGGATTCCCGGCCGGAACAACTTGGGTTTACGTAACCGGCCAAGTCAACCACGAAGACCGCAAACGCACCTGGCGCGAAATGAACAAGTTTCTCGATGAGAGCCTTAGGCCCGGCGTGCTCGTTTCGATCGAAGACAGCGGTTTCACATCGAACCGCGCTGATCTCCAAACCGCCCTGCAAGAACTGATGGAGAAACGCAGCAAGCCCGGATCGGCGGAACTGCCATCAGACCTCGACACGGTCGATTTCGGTAGTCTCGAGTACGAGCCGGAATTCCAATCACAAGTCGACAGTCTGAACGAATCGTTCGCCAACCTGAATGGACTCCAGGCGAACTACCGTGGCGACTTCTTCCTTTACCGCTACATCGACCTCGTCAGGTCGCTCAGCGTTCTTCCCGGCAAGAAGGTCGTCGTCCTACTCACACGATCAGCCCTGCGCGGACCCGGCAATCGAGATGCATTGCGGCGTCTGATCGGCGAAGCAATCCGGTCCCGTGTGACCTTCCATATTGTCGAGACACCTCGCCTCAGCGCGAAGCTGCGCTACGTTCCCGATTCGACGTTTCCCGGCTATGCTCTTTCCCCCGGCGGCAGTCAACGGGACACGATCAGTTCCGCTGAATACAACCTACCCTCGATCAACATGAACATGCCACCCTCGAAGCTCGCCAACCCGACGGGCGGCAAGTCGGCCAATACCATTATGGGGCTGGGCCGGGTGTTGACCGCGGCGTCCGAGTCGCTTCGCGGCTACTACTTGCTCGGCTACACCCCAACAGAGGCGACCGAAGGGGACTACCGTCGCAAGGTTCGCGTTGCAGTCAATCGTCCAAGCTTGCGGCTCGACTACCGCAAGACCTACTACGAAAAAGCACGGTTCGACCGCCTGAGTTCGATCGAGAAGGGCATCGAATTGAACCACTACCTGAAGTACGACCTCCCCGCCACTGATATTCCACTGACCCTGTCCTACGATTTCTTCCGGGGTGACGACGGAAAGGTAGTGCTCTACGCCAGCGTCGGCATCCACTCAAGCTACGTTCCGCTAGCGGTAAAGAAGAGGCGATCCGAGATTCGATTCGTCGTCGCCTCGCAGGCTACGCCGACGGATGCGGAGCAGAGCCCTGTACATGCCGGGAAGAACGTTCGGATCCGTGCGCGCGCCAAATTCCTCGACGGCTTCCAACAGGACCCCGCCGCGGTCCTGCACGTGCCCTTCGAGATGCAGATCAAGCCCGGACCGTACGAATGGAAGATCGTCCTTCGTGACGACACCGGCAGCGTCGGAAGCTACAAGACAGAGATCGTTGTCCCGGAGTTCACCGGCGAGGGCCAGTCCAGCTCCTTATTCCTAACCGGTTGCTACTCCCACGCCTCGGCCCCACGGGACGATCCGTCAACCACCATCCGCCGCCCAGGCGTCTCCCACCAAAGTGAAATCGAAGGCGTCATCGGCGATAGGAAACGATTCTATACCGATGCCTCCCATACCTATGGCCAGGGCGATCTCCTGTATCTCGTCTACGACCTCTACGATCTAGAGGCCGAAGACGAGAGTGCGCTACCCGCCACGAAATTGATGCTTCTTCAAGGAGAGCAACAGATGGGCGCGCCGGAAGTCACCGCATACAGATTTGAATGGAGCCGCAAGCAGTCAAACGTGCGTTACACCCTGGCCCTCAGCAGCAAGAATCTCGAACCGGGCGACTACCGGCTCCTTGCAGTACTGCCCGGCGACAAGTATGCCATCTTCCGCGACTTCCGCATCGTGCCCAATAAAGCCCCCGACCTCTGGCTCGACCCCGACCAAGCGCTCATGACCTGCAGCTCACGTTGAATACCCGACGGGGCCCCGCCCCAAGCCCCGAAGGGGCGCAAGATAGTAGCCCGGGGCGTGAGCCCCGGGTGAGCGCCATCAAAACAACAAGCCCTGAAAGGGCGACAGAAACCCTCACCCCTTGACACCGGGTGTACCCTGAAACCGGAAGCGCACCGCCGCATCCCAACCGATCCAAAACACAGGTCTGTCCAAAACAACCTGAGCCTACCGCCACCAAGCGGGAAGCCCGGGCCGGGAACACCTGCGTCCAGAATCGGGCCAAGAATACCCGTAGCGCGGTCCCCGCTTTTGGGGTCCGCGGCTCTTCTTTCACAGGGCGTAACCCGCCCAGGAGAACACCAATGACGACCAAGAAACAGATCGCGTCCAATCGAGAAAACGCAAAACAATCCACAGGTCCCAAAACCGACGAAGGCAAACAGCGTTCCGCACAAAACGCCCTCAAACACGGAACCTACGCCATCGAATCCGTCATCCCCGGCGAAGACCCGGCCGACTTCGACAAACTCTGCACCGAATTCGGCCAACGCTACGACCCCGACGGACCCTACGAACGTTCCCCCGTCCGCCAAATGGCCGACGCCGAATGGCGCATGCGCCGCAACATGCGCCTCGAAGCCGACTTCCTCAAAGCCGCCGTCGAAAGCGAGCGCAAGAACCGGAAAACGCGCTTCCCCAACGAGCCCGAACCCGACCTTTCCTTACTCCGCGGAGGTGCCCTACAAACCCGCACGATGGAACTCCAGCGCTTCGGCCGCTACGAAGCCGACCTCAGCCGGCGTCAGCGCCAAGCCTACAAAGCCCTCATGGAATGCCGCAAGCAAGAAAGCCAACAGGCCGCCCCGACATCCCGAAGCAGCGCGACCAACCGCCGTGTCCCGGACCATAGCAGTCCAAGAGAACCCTTCTACCACCCCGCCGGTGACCCCACCGTGCAACATAACGAGCTTCCGGAACGAACCCCGACTCCCCCAAGTCAAACAAAATCAACCATATCCGACCCACCAGGCAGCAACTCCTCCGACGAAAACGCAGCCTAACCCCACGTCGGAGCCAAGGCAACCAGCCAACAGGAGCCCAAATAGAGATCAACCAACCTGACAAAACCCGCCAAACCCAGCCACCCACCCACACCGGACACCCCACTTGCGTCCAGCCGCATCGACTCACGCCAGAAGCTCAGAACCGCGCCCGTCAGGGTGCGATGACCACCTACCACCAACCTCCAGCCCTGCCAGCCACCGCATCAACCCAAGCCGGCAGCAACAGAGCCGCGACAGTAATGGAGCGGGCAGAAACCGATCAACTCGCACGAGAAGCAACGGAGCTGCGACAAGTAGTGGAGCCGGCCCCCCGGGGCACAACACACTGAGAATCGCCCCCTTGCGTCTCGGCGCGGACTCCACGAAACTGAAGGATCGCAAAAACGGCGCTGAGCGTCACGCCGAAGGAATCCGCACATGATCCACGTACCTATCATCCGCTGGGGCGAGCCCTACAAGAGTTCTGACGTAGATAAGGTCGTCCACTTCGACACCGGCGAACCGGTCGCCGAAGTGAGCCAGGCCGTCCCCGGCATGGTCCGGCGCGATATGCGCAAGACGAAGAATGCGCGGGACATCCTACGTGAGATTCCCTGCCGCGATCTGGCGGCGATGGTCCAAAAGGCCGGCGAGATTTTCATGTCGGCCGAACTAACCCTTGGTGACGGCTCGCAGACGCCCGACGACTTCGTGCGCCAGCAATCAGCCACCACCGGCCTGCCCGAGCACATGTGTCGCAAGAACATGGACAAGATCGCGTTCGTGCTCAGCCAGATGGATCGCATTCTCGATTCACTCACCCGCGGACTCGATCTCGACATTCTCACCAAGGGCCACGGCCACGACGACGCCGGCCGGCTACTCAGCTATCAGGCGCAGACCGATGTCCTCGGCATGGTGCTGCCCAGCAATTCACCCGGCGTACACACGCTTTGGATGCCGGTCATCCCAATGCAGATCGGCCTCGTCCTCAAACCCGGCCCGCAAGAGCCCTGGACGCCTTACCGCATGAGCCAGGCGATGATTCAGGCCGGCGTCCCAGCGCAGGCCTTCGCCATCTACGCGGGCGGTGGCGATGTCGGAGCGGCGGTGCTCGAAAGCTGTCGCCGCACGATGCTTTTTGGGAGCCAAGCTACGGTGGATCAGCACTCGGGCAACCCCGGCATTCAGGTCCACGGCCCCGGCTATAGCAAGATCCTGATTGGCGAAGACGAAATCGACAACTGGGAGAAGTATCTCGACCTGATGGTCATGAGCGTCGCATTGAACAGCGGACGTAGTTGCATCAACTGCTCCGGCATCTGGGTTCCACGTCACGGCAAAGAGATCGCCGAAGCCATCGCGAAAGAACTGGCGAAGATCGAAGCTCTTCCGCCCGAGCACCCCGAAGCCGCCCTCGCGGCGTTCACCATTCCCGGCGTGCCCGAAGCCATCTCAGCCTCGATCGACGAGGACCTCAAGGCCACCGGCTCCGAAGACCTGGTGCAGAAGTTCCGGGGCACGCCACGCGCCATCACACGCGAGCACTGCGGCTACTTGCTGCCGACGCTCGCCTATTGCGCTTCCCACGAAGAGCCCATCGCGAAGAAGGAATTCATGTTCCCCTTCGCAACGGTCGTCGAGTGTCCGCAGGACGAGATGCTCGCCAATATCGGTCCGACACTAGTGTGCAGCGGCATCACCAACGATCCGAAGTTCCAGCAGGTGCTTCTCGATTCCGACGACATCGATCGCCTGAACCTGGGCGCCGTTCCAACAACAAAGCTCGACTGGCTACAGCCCCACGAGGGCAACATCGTTGAGTTCTTGTACCGAGCGCGCGCTTTCCAATCGGATTCGGCGACCTAAGCAGCGCCGCCAGCCGAATAACTCGCTTTTGTGCTCGTAGGAACGAAGGGGGCTGCTTCTATGAAGGCTATCCGGCGAAACTTGCACGTTGTTGTCGTCCTGCTGGCGCTTGTGCCCGCGCTCCTCGCGCCGTCACTTCACGCCGAAATCGCCGAGGTGAACGGCGCAAAGATC
>Ga0302123_10001343_pt1 | contig 17654 bp, 18 predicted proteins | sample CB21_321_MG_FD_203109 | JGI IMG/M metagenome (GOLD analysis project Ga0302123, IMG submission 203109) | Marine microbial communities from Western Arctic Ocean, Canada - CB21_32.1 | ecosystem: Environmental > Aquatic > Marine > Oceanic | place: Canada: Western Arctic Ocean | collected 2017-09-28 | reverse complement strand
TTGAGGTGGGCACGCCTGAGCTGGATGACGTTGTCCGCGTCGAAGACGACTACGGGCGGACGGGCCCCTAGCCAACCGGCGGGAGGCCCGTTATGCGCAAGCAAAGGGCCGGATGGGAAATCCCACACGGCCCTTTCTCTATCATCATTCGGCGTCGCGTCGGCGGCGTAAATCGGCCATCCTAGACTTCGCGGTATTCGCCCTCGACCGTGTCGTCACCTTCGTCGCCGCTGCTGCCGTCGGGTGTCGCTTCGCCCGCTTCCCCATCCGTGGGCGGCGCGTCAGCATTCGCCTCGGCCTGTTGCTGTTCGTAGACCTGCTGGCCGATTTGGGTGAGCGTCGCCGTGAGTGACTCGACCGCTGCCCGCATAGCAGCAGCGTCATCATTCGGTGGCTCCTGGGCCAGTAGCGCGCGAACACTGGCGATTTGGTCTGTAATCTCTTGTTTGAGGTCCGGGGTGATCTTGTCACCGTGCTCTGCCAAGGACTTGTCCGCCTGGTAGGCGGCGTTGTCAGCCCCGTTGCGCGCCTCGACAAGCTCGCGGCGCTTCGCGTCCTCGTCGGCGTGAGCCTCGGCCTCCTTGATGAGAAGCTCGACCTCGTCGTTGGACAGACCAGAGGACGCCGTGATGGTGATGCGTTGTTCCTTGTTGGTTGCCTTATCCTTGGCCGACACGCTCAAGATCCCGTTGGCGTCGATGTCGAACTCGACATCGATCTGGGGCACGCCACGGGGAGACGGCGCCAGGCCATCCAGGTTGAATCGCCCGATTGACTTGTTCTCGTTGGCCATACCTCGTTCACCCTGAATCACGTGAATTTCAACGCTCGTCTGGTTGTCTGCAGCCGTCGTGAACGTTTCGGTGTGCGATGTGGGGATCGTGGTGTTTCGCTTGATGAGGGGTGTTGCGACGCTGCCGAGGGTTTCGATCCCAAGAGACAACGGAGTGACATCTAACAGGAGGATGTCGGTGACCTCACCCTGGAGCACTCCGGCCTGGATGGCTGCTCCAACGGCTACCACCTCGTCGGGGTTCACTCCCTTGTGTGGCTCCTTGCCGAATAGCTCTTTGACCTTGTCGGCAACTGCAGGCATGCGCGTCATGCCGCCGACCATGACGATTTGGCCGATATCCGCTTGCGTGATGCCCGCGTCCTTGATCGCCTGGCGGCATGGGTTCGCGGTGCGCTCGATGAGGTCCGCAGTGAGCTGCTCCAACTTCGCGCGGGTTAGGCTCATGGCCATGTGTTTGGGGCCGGACGCGTCGGCGGTCACGAACGGGAGGTTGATCTCAGTCTGGGCAACTGTGGAGAGCTCGATCTTGGCACGCTCGGCAGCCTCCTTTAGGCGCTGGAGCGCCATGCGGTCCTGCTTCAAATCGATGCCTTGATCCTTCTTGAACTCGTCGGCCATCCACTCGATAATCCGTTGGTCGAAGTCGTCACCCCCGAGCTGAGTGTCTCCGTTGGTGGATTTGACCTCGAACACGCCGTCACCAATATGGAGGATGGAGACGTCGAATGTCCCCCCACCTAGATCGAATACAGCGATGAGCTCGTCCTCGTTCTTGTCGAGGCCATAGGCGAGCGAAGCCGCAGTGGGCTCGTTGATGATGCGAAGCACCTCGAGGCCTGCGATCTGTCCCGCGTCCTTGGTGGCCTGACGTTGGCTGTCGTTGAAGTACGCAGGAACGGTGATGACTGCCTGGGTGATCGTCTCACCCAGCTTGATCTCGGCGTCAGATTTGAGTTTCTGCAGCACCATTGCCGCGACTTCCGGTGGCGTGTAGTCGCGGTCGCCCATGCGGACGACCGCGTCGCCTGCGGCGCTGGCCTTGATCTCGTACCCGATGGTCTCGATCTCATGCTGGACCTCGGCGAACTTGCGGCCGATGAATCGCTTCACTGAGTACACGGTGTTTTCAGGGTTGGTCACTGCCTGTCGCTTGGCAACCATGCCGACGTATCGCTCCCCCGATTTGGGGTTGAGGGCAACGACAGACGGGGTCGTACGCCCTCCTTCTGAGTTTTCAAGGATGGACGGTTCGCCCGCCTCCATTACAGCCACCGCCGAGTTGGTGGTACCTAGGTCTATCCCAATCACTTTCGCCATACGAGCCTCCTCGCCCTACCTTCAGGAAGGACGGACATTGTCATTGATTCAGTTGCCGCTGGTCTCAGCGTTATCTTCGGGTGCTTTCGCCACCACCACCTGGGCGGGCCGGAGCACACGGTCTGCGGTGCGGTACCCGGGGCTGATCACCGAGAGCACCGCACCGGGGAATTGATCAGTCGTCGGCTGGTAGTAGAGAGCCTCTTGTTCGGCGGGATTGAAAATGTCTCCGGGAGTCGGTTCATACTTGGTCAGGCCTTCGGCTTCTCCGATGGCCTGGAGGTTCTGGAGAACCATCTTGATGCCATCTTTCCAGGAGTCGGGGGCATTTTCGGGCAGCGCTCCGACGGCACGTTCGAGGTCGTCCTGGATCGGGATCAGACGGCTGAGTACATGGCTCGAAGCGTTGCGCACTAGCATTCCACGTTCCTGGTCGGTGCGCCGCTTGTAGTTGAGAAAATCGGCTTGCGTGCGTTGGGCGATCGCTTTGAGCTGGTCTCGCTCCTGCTCCAAGGCAGTCATTGGATCGGTCGGCTCTTCGGTCTTGTCTGGAGCCTCGTCCGGGATCTCGGATGAGATTTCTGGTTCTTGGGTCGTCATCGAGCAAGTGTCCTCTGTGGTGTGATCGCTGGGCCTGGTTGTCTACTGTCGTTGGGGTCCGGCGAAGAGCTCCATAATCTGATCGAACATGCGATCGAACGCCTGGGCGGTGGCTCTTCGGTTGGCTTGATCTTGGTTCATCTGGTCTCGGGCGGCGGATAGACGGTCGAATACGGCGATGGCCATCTCGACGCCAGCCAAGTTCAGCCGAAGTTCATCTACAAGCCTTTTTATCACGCGGAGCTTGGTGATGTCCTCCTCTGAGTAGAGGCGGAGCATGCCGACAGTTCGGGATGGCCGAACGAGGCCCACGCGTTCGTACTTGCGCAGTGTCTGGGGGTGCATAGAAAGGATGCGGGCAGCGACACTGATGATGTAGAGGCCTTCGGCCGGTTGCTGCGCTTCCTGCTCTTGTCGACGAGCGGGAGGGGGACTAGCCCCGGCCATCTGACCAAAGAGCATGTCTTCGAATACCCCGCGTGTATGGCGGACTTGAACTCGTCGTCTGTTTTCTTGCATCGGGTTGAATCCCCTGGGCCGATTCAGGAGACGTTTCTTGCGGAACGCCGTACCGCTTAATCATAACACAGTTGATACGAAGAGTATCATTTGCTCTGATATGATATTTGCTGAGTGAAGCGTGATTTCGTTAAGATTTATGAACAAATGTCGAACGAAATCCTGGCACCATGATCAGTTCTACGTCATCTAATGTAACGAAGCGGCGAAGCAACGCTCACCGCGGACTTATAGCAGAGTGATGAGATCGGATAGAAAAGAGACAACGATGATGATGTGCAAGGCGTGCTCATGCTGCTGCGGCGACCTTCGCGAGTCGGCCGACATCTACGGCAGTTACGTGTCTTGCATCCAGTGTGGGCATAGGGCTGATATCCCGGATGCGGCGCCGGTAGCGCGTCAGGTCGTCGAGCAGCAAGACGTTGCCTGAGACGCAGGGTGGAACCGATCGAGCAGAGCGTTCCTGCAGTACGTCGGGACGCTTATTTGTTAACCGGCGTTAAGTGAACCACCACCGATCCGGGTTGCGGTGATGTGAGCCACGGCGCTAGCCCATCCCGTAGCTGCGCGATGTCGATTCCGGCGTACGCGGGAGGCAGCGGTGCGAGGCAGCGCTGGGCGTCACGGACGATCTTGGTGGCGGTGGTGAGATTGCCACGCTGTGCGTGGGCGAACGCGGCGCCGAGCTTGGAGAGCGCGAGGCTGAGGAGCCGCTCCGGGTAAGGCGTTTCACGCCACGCACGTTCGAACGACTCATGTGCGTCGAAGAATCTTCCTTGATTGAATTCCGAAACCCCGTTGTGGAACGAGACTAGCCCCGCGAGTTGCTGGCCGTCGCCGGGGTCGCCTCCTGCTGTTAGATGTTCAAGCCAGCGGACGTCGAGCGTTTGTCGCCGGCCTTTGGTGTGCTCCTGGGGTGGTGGCTGGGAGGCCAGGAGGGCGGCTTAGCTTTCCAGCGCGCTGGGAATCGGCTGCATCGGGTTTTCGACTTCCAGTGCCTCGTACTTCGACGGGCACTTGATCAGCACGCTGTCACGGTCGACGACCAAGACACCATCTGCACCGTATTCGCCGCCAAGGACGATCTCCGAGTGCGGGTTGAAGAACAGGTCAGGCAGAACACCGTTGTAGGTGGCGTCGACGACCGCGCCGCCTTCTTCAAGCTGGAAATGGGCGACCAATGAGGTGTCGCTTTCCCGCTTGAACGTGTAGGGCTTGAGGGCGCCTTTGACCTGGACGTAAGTCTCTCCTACGACGGGGCCACGCTCTACCAACTCGTCGACACTGAGGTAGAAGGAGGTGGCTGCCTGGAACGCGGTGAAGGCGAAGTAGCCAAACGCAAGGAGTGCGATGGAGCCGAGGATGATGGCCTTGCGGCGTCCAGTGAGGACGGAGGCGATCCCGGTGGTTTCTTCCGCGTGTTCCGGGGGCTCGGCCGGGGTGTAGTTCATGCTTGTTGCCATATCTGTTCATTCTACGGGCAGGGGGGGGAGCTGAACAACGCGCCCGATCCGTGTGCCGACACGAGAACTACGTGTGGTCGGCTCACATCGGATCGGGCGCGCTGTTCGTGACTGCTGGACGCTGTTGCATGGGGCTTTAGCGAGAGTCGAGGTTGGGGATGAAGTCGCCCATGCGGGAAGTGATCCCACGCTTGGTTAGTTCTTCTGCGAAGAGTTCGTGAATGCGTGGGTCTTCGTCTTCGTACTCGACCTGCATCCCGCCTTCTGCCTGTGACTTGTCCATGTTCTCGTACGACCACATCTTAGAGTCGAGGACGGGGTAGCGGGAGCCGCCGAAGTCGAACACGAGGTAGCGTGATTGGCCTTCGGAGACGTTGAAGTGCTGGTGGTAGGTGGGGCCGTCGGGCGGCGCGTAGAGCGTGCCCGGCTTCCAGTCGACGCGCACGGTGTCCACGGGGTTCTCGCCTTCCTTCCACAGGAGTGAGTAGCCCTCGCCGGTGGCGCAGAAGATGTGGGCGCCTGCGTTGTGCTTGTGGGCCTTCTTGTAAGTGCCCTGGAAGAACTGCGAGATGTGGCAGTGCATGGAGGAGTCGCCGAGGAGGAACTGGATGTTGTTGCCTGCGGCTCCTCGGGCGATCCAGGGAGGGAGCTCGAAGTTGACGAGGTCGGGGACGAAGTTGGTTTCCCACTGGTGGCGGCCAGGTTTGATCTCGCGGAACTCACCTTCGCCGTTGTAGTAGCGCTCCACGGCGGCCCGCTCGTCGAAAACGACGGGGTTGTCGTAGATGAACTCTTTCTTGTGGAAGATGTTGAAGATTATGGGGAGATCGGTGACGGCGGCGAGGCGTGCAGGCTCGGTGCCCGAGCCGTTGAAGATCTGGTGTTTGGCGTTCATGGGGATGGCGAAAATGGCGGATGGTCCCCATTCGAACGAGTGCTTGGTGCCATCGCTCTCTTCAATGACAGTTGCGCCGCGCCCCGAGATGACGTGGATGAGCTCGTCGTGCATGTGCTGCTCAGGGTTGAGCTGTCCGCCCGCGGGAATTTCGACGACGTAGGCTGAGAGATAGTCGGATCGTCCGACCAAGTGGACGTAGGCGCCTAGGCCGCCCATCCGCTCCCAAGGCTCAAGCTGCAGCGTGTTGCAGTCGACGGCATACGCCTCGTGAACGGGGATGCCTTCTTCTTTCACGAAGTCGTGGTAAGGGAATACGCCGTAATACGGATTGAATTCGATCTCGTCGCCCATGGTTTATCTCCGGTGAGTTGATAGGCAGAGGCTACCCGTACTGGCACGCGGGTGCAACGGTTGCGCGGCCGTAGTGTCCTGCGGTGAGAACCGTCTGCGGCCGTGTCGTGGGCGGCCTACGTTCCAGGCCGAACGAACTGGCGCATCTTGGAGGCGAGGCCTCGGGCCTTGAGCTCGCGTTCGTAGAGGTCGAGAATCGCGGGATTTTCGTCTTGGTACTCGATCTGGTGGCCGCCATCTTTGGCGGAGATATCCATGACTTCGAGACCGTTGAAGGTTGTTTCAAGCACAGGGTAGCGGGCGCCACCGAATGCGAAGACGAGGTAGCGCGAGGGGCCGTCAGCGACGTTGAAGTGCTGGTGGTAGGTGGGGCCGTCGGGCGGCGCGTAGAGAGTGCCTGGCTTCCAGTCGACACGGATGGTGTTCACGGGGTCCTCGCCCTCGAGCCACAATAGCGAGTAGCCCTCGCCGGTGGCGCACCAAATGTGATAGCCGGCGTTGTGGCGGTGGGCCTTCTTGTAGGTGCCTTGATGGAATTCCGAGATATGGCAGTGCATGGAGGAGTCAGCGAGTAGGTACTGGATATTGTTGCCTGCCGCACCGCGGGCGGCCCACGGCGGCAGCTCAAAGCTGGTCACGTCGGGGACGAAGTTGGTCTCCCACTGGTGGCGTCCGGGTTTGACCTCGCGGAACTCGCCCTCTCCGTTGTAGTAGCGCTCTACGTCGGAGCGCTCGGGGAATGTCATGGGGTTGTCGAAGACGAACTCGGGCTTGTGGAAGATGTTCAGGATGATGGGGAGGTCGGTGAGGGCTGCCAGGCGGGCAGGCTCGGTGCCTGAGCCGTTGAATATCTGGTGCTTGGCGTTCATGGGGATGCCGAAGATACTGTTCCGGCCCCACTCGAACGACTGCTTCTTGCCGCTGGCGTCTTCAATGACCGTGGCGCCACGACCGGATACGACGTACATGAGCTCGTCGTATAGGTGCTGCTCAGGCTTGAGCTGACCTCCAGCGGGAATTTCGACAACGTAGGCTGAGGCGTGGTCGCCACGCCCTGTGAGGTGGACGTAGGTGCCAAGCCCACCCAGCCGCTCCCAAGGCTCAACGGGCACGGTCGTGCAATCGACGGCGTACGCTTCTACGACGGGGATGCCTTCGCTCTTCACGAAGTCGTGGTAGGGGAATACGCCGTAGTACGGATTGAATTCGATCTCGTCGCCCATGGGTGTGGAGTCTCCTGTGTTTCGTGTGGTGATGAGTTTACCTGGGTGCGGTCATAGGCGGAACAGTGAGCCATCCCTTGAGCAGTCGCTACTGCGCTTGAATCAACTTTGCCTCGTCTTTGAGGAAAGGGATGATGTGCTCGGCGATCTCTTCGCCCGCGTCCTCTTGCAAGAAGTGCCAGGGGCCTTCAATGAGATGGAATCGCCCGTTGGGGACCATCGCGGCGATGGCCCGCCCCACGTCTGGCTTGAATGCGAGGTCTTTGCCTGAGAAGCAAACGAGCACGGGAATGTCCCAGGTTTTGAGTGTCTGTGAGATCTCGGAGATGTAGGCGGCGTTTTCGTGCTGCTCGTTCATCGGGCTGAGCTTGGGCAACGTGGCGATACCCCCGAGGACGGACGCATCGGGGTGAGGCATCTTGTACATCGTCATTACATTATTCGCTATGGGGCACCTGAAGATCGCTTTGAACGCTCCTTTGCGCAAGTCGGTTTCCTACACCTCAAGCGCGGCCAGCGCTGCGATCATGATGGGTAGCGACAGCATTCCTGCTCCGGCGCAGACCCTGACCCGGTCGTTCGTATTCATGACACTTCTCTCACGTATGGATATTTACGTCTTGGGTCTGTCATGGGTTTCGTAGCTCGCCCATTCCCTGGCGGATGCGATCGACAATCAACGTGGGCTTGTCGCGGGGGGACTGGGCCCCCCGCGATCATGTGGGTGCAGGGCGCCGCCCTGCTAGCTGCGGGGGCCGACGAACTCGCGCATCTTGGAGTTGAGGCTACGCTTGGACAGCTCGCGCTCGTAGAGGTCCAGGATCTTGGGGTCCTCGTCGGGGTACTCGATCTGGTTCCCACCTTCCTTGGTGGTCTTGTCCATGTTCTCGTAGCTGGTCATCTTGGTGTCCAACACGGGATAGCGCGCTCCGCCGAATCCGAAAACAAGATAACGCGAGGGGCCATCGGCGACGTTGAAGTGTTGGTGATAGGTGGGGCCGTCGGGGGGCGCGTAGAGGGTGCCGGGCTTCCATTCCACTCGGACTGTGTCGATGGGATCCTCACCCTCGCGCCAGAGGAGGGAGTACCCCTCGCCGGTGACGCACCAGATGTGCGCGCCTGCGTTGTGGCGGTGGGCCTTCTTGTACGTGCCCTGCTGGAACTCGGACAGGTGACAGTGCATGGAGGAATCGCCGAGCAGGAACTGGATGTTGTTACCGCCAGCGCCCCGTGCTGCCCAAGGGGGAAGCTCGAAGCTACGCACGTCAGGGACGAAGTTGGTCTCCCACTGGTGTCGTCCGGGCTTGACCTCGCGGAACTCGCCCTCGCCGTTGTAGTAGCGCTCGACTTCAGAGCGCTCGCCGAAAGTGAAGGGGTTGTCGTAGATGAAGTCTTTCTTGTGGAAGATGTTGAAAATGATCGGCAGATCGGTGACTGCCGCGAGGCGCGCAGGCTCGGTGCCAGAACCGTTGAAGATCTGGTGCTTGGCGTTCATGGGGATGCCGAAGATCGAGCCTGGACCCCACTCGAACGAGTGCTTCCTGCCGTCGGGCTCCTCGATGGAGGTGGCGCCGCGCCCAGAAACGACGTGGATGAGCTCGTCATGCATGTGTTGCTCGGGGTTGAGCTGGCTGCCAGCTGGGATTTCGGCGACGTAGGCCGAGAGGTAGTCTGAGCGGCCTACCAGGTGGATGTAGGCGCCGAGGCCGCCCAGTCGCTCCCATGGCTCGACCTGCACGGTGTTGCAGTCGACGGCATAGGCCTCATGAACAGGGATGCCTTCTTCCTTCACGAAGTCGTGGTAAGGGAACACGCCGTAATACGGATTGAATTCGATCTCGTCGCCCATAGTGGTGCCTCCTCCTGAATGGTTGCGCCATTCTACCCCGGGCTCGTTGGTAGGCAAGGCGCGTGTGCCATGGGCTCGCTGGACTGAAGGTCGCTCGGCGCTCTGGGGAGAGAGAGGTACTTCGACTTTGCTGCGCTCAGGAAACAGGGGGCTTGTTGAGCTGGGCGCGGAGATCGTCAATCTCGCGGCGCATTTCGTTGGTCTTGCGGCTCATGTAGAAGGCGTAGGCGAAGAATCCGGCCCAGACAATGAGCTCGCCAACGAGAAGGAACCCGAGCTTGCTTTCGCCAGGAGGGGCGTCCTGAGCGGACGCGGCGGCGAGGGCGGTGCCAGGCAGGGCGAGGATGGCGAGGATGGCGATGCCAATGCCGATGCGCGCGCGTTTGCTGATGTGGGAGATCTTCACGAGGCCACCTCTCTGCGGAGCTCTTCGATGCTTTCCTCGATCCCGAGCTGAGCGGTGCGTTCGGCGACGAGGGCGATGAATAGAACGAGGAACGTGAGGAGGGAGAACATCAAAGTGAAGAACATCTCACCCTCTAGCGAGCCTTGGGCGGCAGGGCCCGTAATCCGCTCGGTGTGGAGGCCCTCCCACCAGTCGGCGGCCATGTAGACGAAGGGGACGGACGCGGCGCCGAAGATGGCGACGACTGCTGCCCAGCGGCTCCCGCGTTCGACGGTGGGTGCGTAGGAGCGGACGATGAGGTAGCCGATGAAGACGAGCCACAGCATGAAGGTGAGGGTGCCGTTGACATCCCACACCCACCATTTCTGCCATACGGGTTTTGCCCAGATGGCGCCGGTGGCGATGGCGACGGTAAAGAAAACGGTGCCAACCTCGGCTGAGGCCCAGGCGACACGGTCCCACTTGCGGCCGCGCTTGGTCAGGTAGACCACGCTGGCGACGGCTGCCACGGCGAATGAAATCATGCCGAGCAATGCGCTAGGGACGTGGAAGTAGAAGATGCGCTGGACCTGGACGCCGAGCGCTTCAGATGCGGTGGGGGCGTACTGGAAGATGAGGTAAAGATCAATGAGGAAAAGGAGTGCTGCGACGCCCAAGAGGGCCTGTCTAACACCCATTCCACCGCTCCCCATCGCTACTCCTCCAGGACGAAATCGAACGCCCAGGATGATAGCACAAGGAACACCAGATCAAAGGCCACGATGAACTGCAGCCACTTGCCGACACCGTCCCAACCTGCCCCTCCCAACGCTGCCGATGTGCTGGCGACGGCACCGATGATGACAGGGAGAATGATGGGGAGAAACAGCAACGGTAGCAGCACTTCGCGGGCGCGGGTGTGCGCGGCAATCGCGGCGAAGAGCGTGCCGACTGCGGCGAAACCCACAGTGGCTGCGATGGTGACCAAAGCGAACCAGATGTTGAAGAGGTCGAGATCGAATAGTACCAGGAATACGGGATAGAGGAGCACTTCCACCAACAGCATGATCGTTGTGGTACTAGCGAGCTTGCCAGCGTAGATCGCCTCGCGTCCGACGGGTGCGAGGAGCAGTCCCTCCAGTGTCCCCCGGTCGCGCTCTACTGCGAAGGTGCGGTTCATGCCGAGTATCCCGGTGAATACGTAGGCGACCCACACGATGCCGGGGCCGACCAGCGCTACGACGCTGGGGCTGGGGTCGAACGCGAAGCCGAATACGAATGCGACGATCACGGCGAAGGCGAGGACAGCGCTGAACGTCTCCTTGGTGCGCGCTTCGAGGCGCATGTCCTTCGCGTAGACGGCGATGGCGGAACGCAAGTAGCCCGTCATTCGGAGGCCTTTGGCGTGGTCTGGCCCTCCAGCGTGGGCTGCGCCTCTGGTTTGCGGAGCACGGCGTGCTGGATTGCGTTCACGCTCGTTTCGGGCGACGCACAGGTCATCGTAACTCGTCCGTTCGACAGCACGAGGGCCTGCTCGGCGAGGGCGAGGCCGAACTCGATCCCGTGGGTTGCCATTACGACGGACGCGCCGCCCTGTTTCACGGCGGTGACGACGGCGCCGAGGAGCTCAAGGCCACCTTGGTCGAGGCCGGTTTCCGGCTCGTCGAGCAGGAGCACTCGCGGCCGGTGGAGCAGCGCTCTGGCGATGGCAACGCGCTTCTGCATGCCGTTGGACAATACACGCACCCGACGACCGGCGTAGGATGTCGCACCGACCTCGGCCAGTGAGTGCTCGACGAGGTCGTGGGCATCAGGTAGTCCGTACATCCTGGCGTAGAACCGCAGGTTTTCTCGTGGGGTTAGGTCGTCGTATAGCAGCGATTGGTGGCCGACGTAGCCAATCACCGAGCGTATTTGTGAGGCCTGGGAGTTGCAGTCGAAACCGGCGATGCGCACCGTGCCGTCGTCAGGCCGGATCAACGTTGTGAGAGTACGGATCAGCGTGCTTTTGCCGGCGCCGTTGTGACCGAAGAGCGCCAGGCTTTCGCCGTACGTGAGTTGGAGGTTGACCTGTCTCAGTGCGGCCGTGCGGCCGAAGGACTTCGATAGGCCTTGGACGTCGATGGCGAGAGATGGCGCAGCTGGGGTGGAGTTGGTAGTCATGGCTGTCGGGCTGGTGACAGCCCGCCCGGGAATGATAGCGTAGCCGGGCCGAAGAGCTCCCAGAGAGGACAGGCATGGAGATTTTCAGGCGGATGAGCAGCATGTTTGGGTACCGGGGTATCCCAGAAGAGATGCGCGAGCGCGTGCCCGCAGGTCAGTACGTCACGCCCAAGATGCCCGTGATGAACCTGCGGTCCGCGCCACGGGTGTCGACGGCCGATTGGAAGCTGCGAGTTACAGGACTCGTGGAGCGTGAAGTGGAGCTTGACTGGGACGCCTTCCTGGCGCTCGCGGGGACGTCGGAGGTGGTTGATTTCCACTGTGTCACGCAATGGTCGCGGCTCAACGTGGCGTGGGAAGGACTGGCGGTGTCGACTGTCCTCGATCTGGCGTCGCCGAAGCCGGAGGCGCGTTACGTCATGGTGCATAGCTCCGATGGATACACGACGAACTTGGACCTGGAGGCACTGCGCGCGCCTGAGGTGCTATTCGCGCGCAGGATGGATGGCGGCCCTTTGGAGCCGAACCACGGCTATCCGGTGCGCTTGGTAGTGCCTGCACGCTACGGCTGGAAGAGCGCCAAGTGGGTGACAGGGATGGAGCTAATGGCCGAGAACCGCCCCGGCTTCTGGGAAACGAACGGCTATCACATGCGTGGCGACCCGTGGCGCGAGGAGCGTTTTTCCTACGCGTAGGGGCTACTCGTGAATGATAAGTCGCGCCGAAGGCTGCTGCCGTGAAGCTTTCATGAAGGGACGCTTGGGGGACTGGAGGTGGCCAAGGAGGGCTTGCCCATCCTGGTCGAGCCCTACAAAGATCGAGGAATCATGACTCTAGCTAGCGCAGCGCTTGTGAGTAGAGGACGATACCGACGGCGACGGCGAGGTTGACGCTGCTGACGCCCGCTTTCATGGGAAGTCTTACACGCATATCGGCCATCTGTTTGAGTGGATCGCTGAGGCCTTCACGTTCCGTGCCAAACGCGAGGACTGGATGGGCCGGTATGGTGGCGGTTGTGATGTCGTCGCCTTCCGGGTCGACGGCGATGATGGGGCGTTTAAGGCCAGCGATGGTGTCTAGATTGGCGACGGGGATGGCGAACTGGAGTCCGGCTGCTCCTCGGATGACAGCGGGCTCCCACGGGTTGGCGTCGCCGGTCAGCAACACGCCTCCCGCGCCGGCCGCGGCTGTGACGCGAATGCAGGCGCCTATGTTCCCGCTGTTCTGTGGGTTCTCCAGCAGCACGACAGGGTCAGGCGATGCGAGGATGTCCTCTACCGTGTAGCGCGGGCGTCGCGCGACGCCCCAGACGCCGGTCCAGTGCGAGCGCATCTCGCCGATTTTCTTGACGTCTTTTTTGTCGATGGATTTCGCCATGCTCGTGAGTTCGCCTGCGACGTCGGGTGCGAGGGAGTCGGCGAGTTCTTGGAGTTTGGCTTCGCTGGCGCACGCCACGAGGCCGATGTCGGCGCCGAAGCGCGCAGCGTGCTTGACGGCGTGGAAGCCGTCAAGGAAAACCAGGTCGGCGTTAGTCAGAGACGACCTGAGGAGATCCAGGTCGTCTGGAGTTATGGGTTGCATGTGATCTAGTCCTTGGATGCGAGCGCGGAGGCCTTGAGCGCGGCCAAGACCTTCTCTGCGGTGATGGGTAGGTCCTTGATGCGGACGCCGACGGCGTCCGCGACTGCGTTGGCGATGGCAGCGGCGACGGGTGTGATGGGGTTTTCACCAATGCCTTTGACATTGTAGGGGCCTACGCCACCGGATGGTTCTAGGAGGACGGTTTTGAGTTCAGGCAAATCACCGGTGGTTGGGAATTTCACGTCGGCGAAGTTGGTGGTCGTTACCTGGCCGCCCTCGACGCATATCTCCTCCATCAGCGCGTAGCCTACGCCCTGCATGACGCCACCGTTGATTTGACCCTGGTGGCCGATCGGGTTAATGATGGTCCCGATGTCGTGGGCGGTCGTGAATTTTAGCAGCTCCACTCTGCCGGTTTCGGGGTCGACCTTGACCTCCGCGACCTGCGCGGCGAAGCCCGTCACGTCGGGGCGGGCGGTGGCGTCGGCGTAGGCGTCGGCGCGAATCTCTAGGCCAGCCTCGTCGAGCATGTCACCCCAGAACCGACGTTCGCCGGTGTCGTCGCGGATCAGCTCCTTGCCATCGAGGAGTACGTGGCCTGCGGGCCATTCGAGGAGCGAAGCGGCGAGCGTGAGCAGCTGCTCCTTGGCGTCCGTGGCGGCCATGTGGCCGGATGTGGTGGTTATGCGGGTGCCGCGGCTGCCACCGATGCCGGAGTCTGGCCCCGTGACGTCGGTGCCCATGACCTGGATCTCGATGTCTTCCGGTGGGTAGTTGAGGGTTTCGGCCACGACGACACGGAGGGTGGTGTAGGTGCCGGTACCTGGTTCGTATACAGGGGTTCCGATGACCACCTCGCCGCCGGGCTTGAGGAACACGGTGACGGACGATTCACCCGTGCCTGGCGCACGGTAGCCCATGGCGACGCCACGTCCCACGTTGGCTGGCTTGGCTGTGCAGTAGCCAGCGCCGTCGACAGCTGCTTGCAGTGTCTCGCTGGCGCGGACGTCGCGGTACGCCGCGCCTGAGACCAGCAGTTCGCCGTCCTTGACCATATTTTGCATACGGAAGGCGACGGGGTTCATGCCGATAGCGCGGGCGACAGAGTCAATGTGGGATTCGCCTGCGAAGAAACCCTGGGGCTCGCCGGGAGCGCGGGCTTGCCCACCGGGGATGTTGTTGGTGTAGACGCGCCGCACGCGGAGCTTGGTGTTCTCCATGCGGTAGCAGCCGCCACCGTGGGCTGCGCCACCGAGCTGTGGGCCGGGCCGCACTCCACCGTAGGCACCGCCGTCGAACACCGCATCCAGTTCGTGAGCGACGATAGTGCCGTCGTTCATGACGCCTGTCTTGAACCGCAGCGAGCCCGCGTGGCGGGGCGCGGCGACGGTGAACTCGTCGTAGTAGCTGAAGACGTGCTTCACGGGCCGAGCAGACTTGATGGCCAGCAGACAGGTCAGGGGTTCTTCGAGGGTCGCACCCTTGCCACCGAAATCACCGCCGACAGTGATCGGGTTGAGCTTCACCTTGTCGGGATCCATGTCTACGGCGATGGCGATGGCGCCCTTCACTCCATGGGGGTTCTTGTTGGGCGCCCAAACCTGGAGGATGCCGTTGTTGTCCAGCCAGGCGACGCAGCAGTGGGGTTCCATGTAGCCCTGGTGTTGGCGCGAGACGGTGAATGTGTTCTCGATGATCTTGTCGGCCTTGGCGAAACCCGCGTGCACGTCTCCACGCCCGTGGAGCTCGTCGACGAACACGTTGGATACGGGATCGAGGATCTCAGGGACGCCTTCGTAGGTGTTGACGTCCGGGTGGATGAGCGGGGCGTCGCCCTCGGCCGCAGCGAAGGGGTCGAAGACGCCCTGGAGTTCGTCGTATTCCACCACGATAAGCTCGGCGGCAGCCTCTGCAATCTCCTTGGTCTCGGCGGCGACGGCCGCGATACGGTCGCCGATGAACCGGATGCGTCCATCGGACAAAACGTTGAGGTCGCGGTAGCGGCGGCCGTAGCGAACGCCTGCGACATCGGCGCCGGTGACGACGGCGTGTACACCGGGCAGAGCGATCGCCTTGGAGGTGTCGATACACGTGATGATGGCGTGGGGAACCGGGCTGCGGAGAACCTTGGCCCACAGCATGCCGGGCAGGTTAACGTCAGGGGTGTACTCGGCCGAGCCGGTGGTCTTGCCGTATGACTCTGTGCGGGACGTGAACCGACCGATCGCTTGGTACTGGACCATCGTTCTCTCCATGAGGGCGCCGTTGTATCGTCCGCGTAGTGGCCGGAAGTATAGGGTGTTAGCGCGCTGGCGTGTTCAGTTGACGAGAGCTAGCACGAAGTCGTCGTAGCCTTTGCCGCCGACGGTTTGGATGGCGGTGGCGTCGAGGCGTGGGTTCTAGGCGAGGAGCTGGATGAACCCACGGGCGCCCTGCACTTTGGGATCGTCGCTTGTGGAGTTAGGCACAGCGCCGTCTCGAACGATGTTGTCGCCGACGATCAAGGTCCCAGGCCGCGCGAGCTTCCGCATGATCGCTCACGAACGGAAGGATTACGGAAGGCGGTGAGAGATCCTTCGCGGGCTTCGCCTTGTGTCAGAATGACGGAAGAGGAGCCTCCCCGCTCGCGTCAGAATGAGGCTAATTAGAACCGGGCCAGGCTGACCAGCCTGGCCCGGTTCTAATGCAGTTGTGAGGTCGGGTGCTAGAGGTCGAAGGTAGCGAGCTGGGCGTCGGTGGCCTTCTGGACGTTGTTGGCCCGGATGGACACGAACTGCTCGTCGAAGGACGGGCGAGAGTTGTCTTGGTAGACGACGCCAATGGGGACTCCGCCTTCGGCGATGACCGCCTGCGCCGCGCTGCGGTCGGCGGGGTTGTGGTCGGCTGGGATGGACCATGCAGTGGGAGAGATGCCAAGCTTGGCGCTGCCCTTGAGCTGCGTATAGGTGTCGTTGTAGGTAGTGCAGGGGGAGGCCACGTGCACGATGGAGAACCCCGGGTGCTCCATGCCGCGGAGGATGAGGTTTGCCAGATCCTTGGGCTTGGATGAGTAGCCGGATGCGATGTACGTGACGCCGAGCGTCAGGTAGAGCTCCAGCGGGTTGACGGGAGCCTCGACTTTGCCGAACGGCGTCGAGCTGGTGACCGTGTCGTGGGTGGTCGTGGGTGAGGCCTGGCCCTTGGTGAGGCCGTAGACGCCGTTGTCCATGATGATGGCGCAGATGTTGAGGTTGCGCGCGGCTTGCGGGGCGATGTGCTCCATGCCTATGCTCAGGAAGTCACCATCGCCAGCAACGGTGACGACGTTGAGCTCGGGGTTGCTCATCTTGACCCCCATGGCGACGGGGAGCGATCGCCCGTGGATGCCGTGGAACCCGTAGGGCTGCTCGCCTTCCAGGAGATGGACGGTGTTGCCCGAGCATCCGATACCGGCTACGACAACGTTGCTGGTCATGGCCCGCTCGGTCTTGATGTTCAGGTCTTCCATCGCGAACTCGAGGGCTCTGCGGACGCCGAAATCACCGCATCCCGGGCACCATAGGAAATCGTATTCGGGGTTCTTCTCGCTCATACGTTGACCACTCCAGTGGGCTGGCCGATGCCAGCTAGCAACAGCTTGATGCGCCCGGCGAGGTCGCTGGGGCCGAAAGGCAGACCGGTGTACTGCGTGATGGCTTCTGCTTTGATCCCTTGGGATCGGAGGTTCAGCGCCATCTGGCCCTGGAAGTTGAGTTCCGGGACGATGACGAGATCTTTATTCTTTAACTCTTGGAGCATCTTGGCCGGGAGGGGACTGACGTACATGGTGTAGTACCAGCCGAGGTCGACGCCTTCCGCGAGCAGCAGGTCGAGGGCCTCGCGGACAGATCCCTTGGAGCCGCCCCAGGGCATGACCGCGATGCTGGCGGTGACGTTCTCCGCTTCGTAGTCGCCGTCTTCCAAGAGCTTGAGCTTGCCGAATCGGCGCTCTGTCATGTGGATGTGGTATTTGGCGAGGTGAGTGGTGTCGCCGAACACATCGTGCTCGGAGCCGTTGGCTATGTAGGAGCCGGGACCGCCGGGCGAGGAGAACGGGGAGACTTCGTGGGCCTCGTAGCGGAGGTAGCCGTTGCTCCCGGTGTAACGGATGCGCTCTTCGACCGGCACGTTTGCTAGGTCGGGTTTGCGGATGTTTTGGGCGCGCTCGGCAAGGGAGTGCTCGGTGAGCAGCATCACGGGGCCCTGGTAGCGCTCAGCCCAGTTGAAGGCCATGACCGAGCCGTAGAAGCACTCCTCGACTGTGCCGGGTGCAATCACCGGCATGCGAGAGTCGCCGTGGGCGGGGTAGATGGCGGTGAGCAGGTCGGACTGCTCAGTCTTCGTGGGCAGGCCGGTTGCGGGGCCACCGCGCTGGACATCGACGACAACTATCGGAATCTCGGCCATCCAGCCCAGGCCGATGCCTTCCTGCATCAGCGTGAAGCCGGGGCCGGAGGTGGCGGTCATGGCCTTCTTGCCGGCGAACCCGGC
>Ga0302123_10001341_pt1 | contig 17655 bp, 17 predicted proteins | sample CB21_321_MG_FD_203109 | JGI IMG/M metagenome (GOLD analysis project Ga0302123, IMG submission 203109) | Marine microbial communities from Western Arctic Ocean, Canada - CB21_32.1 | ecosystem: Environmental > Aquatic > Marine > Oceanic | place: Canada: Western Arctic Ocean | collected 2017-09-28 | reverse complement strand
CCACCGGTTGAGCCATTGTTGACAACGAAGCAGGCATTGTCTGAATAGAGTAGCCATGTTCCAGTTGCATTGACCAATTCTAGGTCAGCATTGAAGCAATAATAGCCAGCTGCAAGGCCAGAGATATTCATGTCTTCATGACTCCATGAGTTAGTACTTGTCCAATTCTGCATTCCACCGTTGACCCAATTGCCGTTCGATGTATCATTTACCCACCAATAAACACTGTAATCACTTCCGTTGACCAAATCAAAGGAATCAGTAGTTGCGCTCATATTGTCACCGACATTATACATGGTTTGACCTACACCAGCAATGATGTATTCTGACATCCCACCGGCTGAGCCATTATTGACATTGAAACAAGAAGTATCAGTGTCAACGGCTGAGAAACCGTTACCAGAATCTGCTAGTAGGATGACAGTGAAGCAATAGGAGGTAGCAGTTAAACCAACAATGGAGAAATTTTCGTAACTGTGATTATTCACACCTGTCCAGTTTCTCATAGCGGACCACACTACGGTAACACCATTTTCAATCCAAGCATCGATACTGTAATTGGTTCCATTTACTAAATCATAGGAATCGGTCCAAGCGTTGACTGTGTCACTTGTGTTATATGTCGTGTAGTCGGTTCCAGCGACAATCCACTCATTGCCACCACCAGTTGAGCCATTGACTACATCGAAGCAGGCATAGTCTGAAGAGAGTAGCCATGTTCCAGTTGCATTGACCAATGAAAGTTCAGCAGTGAAGCAATAATCGCCGGCTGCAAGGCCAGAGATATTCATGTCTTCATGACTCCATGAGTTAGTACTTGTCCAATTCTGAATACCAACGTCGACCCAATTACCGTTCCATGTATCATTTACCCACCAATAAATACTGTAATCAGTTCCGTTGACCAAATCAAAGGAATCAGTAGTTGCGCTCATAATGTCACCGACAGTATACATGGTTTGACCTACACCAGCAATGATGTATTCTGAAACGCCAGCGGTAGCATTGTTAATCACAAAATCACTGAAATCACCATCGACAAACCATGTTCCGGTTGTATTGGTAAAGTGGAGATTAGCATTGAAGGAATATTGACCATAGCCCAGTCCCTGAATCGTCATGCTCTCTCCACTTATGCCGGAGTTTGCAGTCCAGTTGCGATAGCCATCGTCGACCATTCCGCCGTTTGATGTATCATTTACCCACCAATAAATGACATAGTCTGTGCCATTGACCAAATCATGAGAATAAGTCCAAGCGTTGACCGTATCACCAACAGTATAGGAGTACTGGCCACCAGCGTCAATCCACTCATAGCCATTGCCGGTGCTGTTGTTGGCAAATATCTCGAAGGAGGTGCTGTGATTGGCATACGAGGGATTTGGCGATTCATAGGACGGATCCAGTTCTGAATAGAGGGTGTAATTCCCTGCAGTCAACCAAGACCAGCCTTCGGAGAAACCATGGAATCTACTACTGATAACCAAAGGTTGGTACCAGGCGTTAGTGCCATTATCGACCATCGCTCCAGAGTCGTCATCGTACAAATCCCAGTTGATGCGATATGAATGATTGTGCTCGAGATCGTTGACCCCGATGTCTGCCGTTACATAGTCGCCTTCGTAGGTAGGGCTGTTCATGGCAGAGGTGTTCGAGTTCATCCATTCCTGAATATCGTTGGCTCCGTCGACAGCAAACTGAACATTAGTGCTCACATTCCATCCCGATGTATAATCTCGCAAGGTTGTTGCAAATTTGTAATTTCCATTATTGATACTATTTGTGTTGGCCCATGATGGACCGGTTTCTTGAATAAATGTATAATCTCCATTTTGGTCTCCAATTATTTGGTATCCCAAATTAACAAAGGTACTTGGAGAGGTATCATCACAATAGAGATACCAGTCAATGATGAAAGTATCTCCTGATTGTAATCCTGTGACATTTACCACAATCTCGATATCTTCACCGGGATAAGTAGCGCTGTATGAAGACTGATTTGTATAGCCCCAGATGGTGATATTGTTGGTAGTGCTGTTGATTACATCAAAGCAGGCATTGTCCGAATCGAGATAGACGCTGCTGCCATTGGCGAGCATTCCGTAGAGATCGACATTGAAGCAATGCCAACCCACAGTCAATCCGGAGAAATAGTAATCCTCATGGCTCCAGTTATTCATCGCCGTCCAGTTGCGATGGCCATAATCAACCTGCATTGCACCAACAGACAAGGTCCAAGAGATGGAGTAATCGCTACCATTGGTCAGATCATACGAATCGGTGGTTGCATTGACAGTATCCCAGGTCTCATATGTCGTGTAGTCGGTTCCAGCGACGATGTCCTCGTTACCAGTGACAAAGAGGAGCACATCATCTGAGAGTATTTCAGGTTCATTGAATGTCGCCATCATCGCCGAGAGGCTTGAAACCATCATTAGGGCGGTCAGAATCAGGCTACGTGCAGTAATCCAAGGGGTGGTCTTCGAGACATCTTGCATGGCTGCGCCTACACATACTTATTGATAATACCTACTAGTAGTAAAATCCGCTCAAATCGCGGTCGGAGCGACATGGCCATCACTCTTATCGTCGGGTTTGCGCACTCTGCTCCAAACCCCGTTCATCAACTCGTCGTGATGGTCACCACAATAGTGGAACCTGCGATATGCCTCGCGAAAAGAGTAGGCTTTCTTACCCGTAGCAACTAAGTAACCTTCAGGTGAGAGGCGGCTGATAATATCGCCTCCATTTTCGCAGCCGGTGAAATCACAAGTTGGTTTTTCACTCATCTTTTTCACCTTCTTCAGTATGGGGCTCGATTACGACTAGGGGGATATTCGCCTCTATCGACTGACCCTCCTCGCAGTTTACCGATATGACTATTCCTGAGACAGCGGCCTGGATTTCGTTTTGCATTTTCATCGCTTCTAGGATCAAGATTACCTGACCTTCCACCACTTCATCGCCTTGGGCGACCTCTATTGTGACCACTTTACCCGGCATATTTGCTGATACTGTTCCGCTCTTTTTGGAGCGGCCCCCTGATCGCTTTTTCTTGGATGCGGCAGAGCCGCCTGGAATTTTTATTTCGAATGATTTACCCTCTATTACCGCGGTCCAAATGTCGCCTTCGTTTTCGAGTTCGACCTCGAATTCGACTCCGTCGACAATCACCTTACGAGATTCAGCCATCCACCTCACCTCCAAGGTGCCCTCGCACTTTTTCTCAGTAGCAGTGACGACGAGCCAGTGACTACTCTTCGGTGATCTTGAGACCATGATTCACCGAGGCTACGACCGATTTGAGCAGGGTCGCTTGCGCCCATCATCTCATTGAGAACAGCCATTATCGCGGCCATTCTCAAAATCGAATCATCGGTCACTTGCTTTCACCTCAGAGGGGAATATTACCGTGTTTACGGGCTGGTCGAATCTCTTCTTTGTCCAAAAGCATATCCAGTGCTCGACACAAACGGTCTCTTGTTTGATTTGGTTCGATAACATCATCGAGATAACCAAGTCCTGCGGCCTTGTAGGGATTGGCGAATTTATCCTCAAAATCCTCGATTAGTCTCGTGCGTTCTCCCTCGGGATCTCGCGCACCTTTCAGACGATTGCGATGGATAATCTGTACTGCACCATCAGCGCCCATCACCGCTAACTTGGCGCCGGGCCAGGCGACGTTATAATCGCCTCTGATATGCTTTGAACTCATCACATCATAGGCACCGCCGTAGGCCTTGCGTAAGATGACGGTCAATTTGGGTACGGTCGCCTCGGAATATGCATAAAGTAATTTGGCGCCGTGGCGAATAATCCCTCCCCATTCTTGACTGATACCTGGTAGGAATCCTGGCACATCTTCGAAAGTGATCAGTGGGATATTGAAGGCATCACAAAAGCGGACAAAACGTGCAGCTTTGTCGCTGGCATCGATGTCGAGACAGCCGGCGAGGTGCTGTGGTTGATTGGCTACTACGCCGACGGTATTTCCATTAAGATGGCCAAAACCGCAGACTATATTTAGGGCCCAATCTGCTTGGGTTTCCAAGAATGCACCGTCATCGAGCACCTCGTTAATGACCCCCTTGACGTCATAGGGTTTGCCCGGATCTTCGGGCACAATCGAATCCAACTTTCCGCACGAGCGATTTGGAGAATCACTAGATTTCTTCACCGGTGGTTTTTCTAGATTATTGAGGGGTAACATGTTGACCAACTCGCGTGCGGTATTGAGGGCATCCTCATCGCTTTGGGCGGTGAAGTGTGAAACCCCAGAGCGTGAACCATGAGTATTGGCTCCACCGAGGTCTTCGAAACTGACATCCTCATTGGTGACGGTCTTGATGACTTCAGGGCCGGTGATGAACATGTGTGCAGTCTTGTCAACCATAATCACGAAGTCGGTGATGGCGGGAGAATATACCGCGCCTCCAGCGCATGGCCCCATTATCACACTTATTTGTGGGATGACACCGCTGGCCCTGACGTTGCGGAAGAAGATTTCAGCATACGAACCGAGACTTGCGACCCCTTCCTGAATCCTCGCTCCACCACTATCATTGAGACCGATGACCGGGCGTCCGGTTTTGAGTGCCATGTCGAGAACCTTGCATATCTTCAAGCCATGCATCTCGCCTAAACTTCCACCATAAACCGTAAAGTCCTGTGAAAATACGAATACCTCACGTCCGTCAATAGTGCCGTGTCCAGTAACCACACCATCGCCGGGAATGACTTTCTTATCCATGTCGAAGTCTCTGCATCTGTGTTCGACGAGCGAATCCATCTCTTGGAATGAGCCGTCGTCGAGCAGTACTTCCAAACGCTCGCGCGCAGTCATCTTGCCGCGTTTATGCTGGGCCTCGACTCTAGCAGTACCTCCTCCTGCCTCCGAACGAGCCTTGCGTGCTCGAAGGTCACTGAGGCGTTGTTCTGTACTCATTCGCTCTTCCTCAAGTAGGCACAGGTGGTCTCTGTCCTTATGACTTCGCATCATCTTGGGCGATGGAAGTGCTGATAGGGCGGACTGATTTCGAAGACACATGGCTGGCCGTCAGCGAATCATCGTTGCTAAACCAGGCCTCGACGGCCACGACCGTGGCGCCAAGGTGGTTGCTCGTGCCTTGCGCGATGCTGGCCACGAAGTCATCTATACCGGCTTGCGCAGAACCCCTGAGCAAATAGTGCGCAGTGCGATGGATGAAGATGCAGCCTTCATCGGTCTCTCTTCGCTATCGGGTGCGCATGGCCATCTCTTTCCCAAGGTTTGTCAACTCTTGCGAGCTGCTGGAATGAACGATATCGTGGTATTTGGTGGCGGTATAATCCCCGAGGTGGATAGGGCGGCATTGTATCAGGCGGGAGTGCGAGCGATTTTTGGCCCGGGAACCGCAACCAGGGAAATCGTCGCCTTCATCGACCAAGCGAGTGAACGTGAATGCGGAGTTGGCGCAAGCGACTCCTGGTTTTGGCAAGGGATGTGATTATCTGGATCGGCGTGCTCTAGCCAAAGAGATAACCTCAATCGAAGAAGGGTTGCTTAAGCCCGAAGTCGGCCAAGGGCTCATTATCGGCATCACCGGTGCACCAGGGGTTGGGAAATCCTGTTTGATAGATGCTCTTCTCCATCGCTGGACTCCTGAACTCAAGGTTGCGGTTCTTGCAGTAGATCCATCTTCACCGATCAGTGGTGGAGCCCTGCTTGGCGACCGTATCAGAATGACTGCACTCGATGATAGCGAGCGCAGCGAGAGTATTTACTTGCGTTCGATAGCCACCCGCTCTGCTAGTGGTTCAACACCATATATCGTTAGTGATCTTTGCTCGCACCTTTTGGCAAGGGACTTCGATTTAGTCATCATCGAGACTGTCGGTGCCGGTCAAGCCGAGATTCGCTGTGCAGCCATAGCAGACCGCATCATCGTCATCGAAGGGCCGGGTCGGGGCGATGGGGTACAAGCAGAAAAAGCAGGTATTCTTGAATTGGCTGATTTGGTCGTTGTCAATAAATGTGATTTATCCGGAGCTGATGTGGTGGTTAATCAATTATCCATCTCTCTAGATTTAGATATAGAACCGCCTGCTGTGCACAAGGTCAGTGCTCTAAAAGGAGATGGCATCGAACAACTCGCCAAGACTATTCTCACGCTCAAACAGCGTACAACTTCAGAAAAAGCCCGAATACGTGAACGTCTGATGATAGCTAATGAACGCAGATTTATAGAAGGCATAGATTTCGAAGCAGCGATTAATTCGATTCACTGTGGTCAATCTACAATAGAGGGTATTATGGAGCGGTCGAGATGAATATAGATCCCGTCGGGCAATCAGTAGGCGGCTTGAAGGCCCATGTACTGCGTCGCATATTCCATTTATCGATGGCTTTCATCCCGTGGATTTTCTATCAATATGGCGACGAAATTGGGGTTGAATGGTCAATATCAAAAGAGCGGTTCGCCAGTTTGGTAGTGCTGGTAATAATCATTGGAGAGAGCCTACGCCTGAAACTTGGTTTAGTGGTATTTGGCCAGCGCCAATACGAAGCGACTCAGATCAGTGCACTGGCTTGGGGTGGTTTTTCGGTCGGCCTTGTTCTATTGATGTTCGAGGAAGCCAAATACGGCTATCCATTGATATTTTCACTTACCTTCATCGACCCCTTGCTCGGTGAGGCTCGAAGAATGGGTCTTGACAAGACCAAAGTCAATCTTATCGGAACCACAGGCGCAGCGCTGATTTGGCTGCTGTGTTGGTATCTAGTCGCAACCCCGCTGGTATTGGTGGCAATAATGGCACCTTTGGTCGTAGCTGCCGAGAGTCCTCGCCTCAAATGGATTGACGATAACGCTACCATGCTGCTGATTCCAGCCGCCGTCTTGCTAATCATCAGCGTCTGGTTGTGAATGCTCACGGCAAATATTGAAATGGCTGTTCGCTGCCCCTTGGTCTGATGAGGAAACATGAGTGAGGAGCAGGACAGCAACGACCCGCCACAGAGCGTCTATCTCTTCGCCTTCATTTCAGCATTCATTCTGCTGGTGATCACCATGTTCGCTTGGCCGATCTTTTGATGGCTTTCTCATTGTTGTGATGGATTGAAATGTGCGGAATAGGCGGTATGCTCGGTAGTCCCGATACACGTATTCTCAATTCTATGATAGATTTGCTAAAACACCGCGGACCCGATGGTCGCGGCACTTGGCTTGATGACCACTGCGGATTGAGCCATGCTCGTCTTTCAATTTTAGATATTGCAGGCTCGCCGCAACCCATTTCATCAGACCATCGGGCGATATTGGTGGCAAATGGAGAGATCTATAATCACCTTGAGTTGAAGGATGATTCATATCCCTATCGAACCGGTGGCGATAGCGAGTCGATTCTCGCCTTGCATCGCTCGCAGGCTGGAGGTAGCGCAGCAGCGCATGCAAGTTGGCTCTCACAACTGAACGGTATGTTTGCATTCGCCCTTTGGGATGAGGTAAATCAACAGCTCATCCTCGCCCGTGACACCCTAGGCATCAAACCTCTTGTGCGGACGATGGTCGGTGATTCTCTGCTCTTTGCTAGCGAGGCCAAAGCCTTGCGCGCTCATGAAGGTTATACCCCACAAATTGACGATTTAGCTATGCGTGCCCGCCTCGCTTGGGAGTATCCGCTCGATGGAACCACCCTCTTCCTCGATGTCCATCAAGTCCGCCCGGGCACGGTTGAGACTTGGTCGTTAGATGATGGCAAGGCAGTGATGACTGGTCGAGCAACCTTTGCTCGGCAATTGGTCGAACCGGCAACCGATTGGTCGCAGCCCGAACATCTGCTTGAGACCTTCATCTCCAGTGTCGAGGACCGACTGATGGCTGATGTCCCGGTTGGCATTGTATTGTCTGGTGGTCTCGATAGCAGTCTTGTCGCCGCTGTTGCCAGAGAGGCTTCCACTCGTTGTGGTCAGCCGCTGCCAGCCTGTTGGACCGTGGCTGAAAGCGAGGATAATCCCGATTGGCAAGCGGCTGAATTGGTCGCTAGTAGTCTCGATCTTATCCACCATCAGCATTTGCTTGAGCCAGAGGCATTTCACAACTCTTTACCCGCTCTAGCCTGGCATGGTGAGGACCTCGACATCTCGGTTTTATTCTTTCAACCCCTATTCGCAAAGATGGCTGAGTCGGTAACGGTTGGTCTTTGTGGTCAAGGCGCCGATGAACTTCACGCCGGTTATCCGCGCTATCGTAATTTACCAGGTCATGCTAAAACAATCGACCGTCGTCTTCGCCTGAGTGCTAGCGACCTTTCCTCGCTGGAGGGTGAGCAATGGTGGAGTGAAAATCACAATCCACAAAATCATTGTTCTTCCTTGGAGAGGTTTTTGCAATTCGAACTCGACCACGGCCAATTATCCAACTTTCAATTGCGCTTGGTCGACCGTCATTCGATGGCCCATTCACTCGAGGTTAGAGTGCCATTTCTTGGGCGAGCTCACCGCCAAGCCGCAAGTAAATTACCCATGGCTTGGCGCTTGAGCCCAAAAATGGAAGAAAAAGTAGCCCTGCGTCGTGCAGCCGACCTTACCGATTTACCGCCAGAAATCGTGCGTCGACCCAAATTACCTGCTGGGACTGCAACTTCGCCTAAATTACTCAATGAATTGATGAGCGAGTTGGCGCCAAGAGCAAAAGTAATCGCTGAACAAAGTGGAGTGTTGAAAAAGGTCCTGCTCGACCAGCCCGACATGGCCATAGGATTTGGACTGTTCAAGGCCATGCACATATTGGATGGTGCGAGGTCGACAAAGAGTGGCGATGTTTGCGCCCTACTCGACGAGGTGATAGAGTGAACTTCCTAGCCGATAATGGCCTTCTTCTCGAGCAGAAGCGAGAGCAGATAACTCAATGGTTTGTCGATAAGAGAGCACAGATTCCTCTCCCAATCTACGGCAGTGTCGATATCCGTGATGCCGATTGGAAGGTTGCGGTGGTCGACGCCAATCACTTTCCGGCTGGGTTCAACAATATCTCGGCCGAGGACGAACCCTTGATCACCCAATTATTAGGCAATCACATCAATCGCCTGCACAAGGGTTGTAGTTGGGTTCACCTCTATCCTGAAAGCCATACTCGAAATCCAGCCTATGCCGAGAATGTTGCGACCATCAAGCGCTTGTTGGAAGCGGGTGGATTTCGCTGCACAGTCGGCTCACCTGAACTAAATGGCCACGGCTCGATTGACACCTTGAGTGCCCCGCTCAAACTGGTCGAGGTCGAAACCGTCGACGATGGTTTACTCATCGGCGGCCAAAAGCCCTGTTTGATCTTACTCAATAACGATCTCACTTCAGGAATCGTGCCCGGCCTAGGGGTTCAGCAGGTCAGTCCGCCACCGCAAATGGGTTGGCATACCCGTCGTAAATCAGAGCATTATCAAGCATTACAAGCCTATGTCGATGAGATGGCGGATTTGCTCGGCATCGACTCTTGGCATCTGATGGCAGATTGGTTCGTCTCCAAAGAGAAGTGCCTCGACCGTGAGAGTTGTCGTATCGAATTAGCGGCCGAGGTCGACGAATTTATCGCTCGGATTAAACAGAGATATGTCGAATTGAATATCGAGAGTGAACCGGTGGTCTTTGTCAAGAACGATCGTGGAACTTACGGGCTTGGTATTTTGGTGATTTCCAGCGGTGAGCAATTGTTGCAATTATCAAATCGCAAGATGAAGAAATTGATGTATGGTAAGGGCGGTGCTGATGTTGAGAATTTCTTAATCCAAGAGGGGGTTCCTACGGCATTGAAAAGCGAGGAGGGTCATCCGGTTGAGCCAGTGGTCTATCTGGTCGATGGTGAGGCTGCTTCGTGGTTTTATCGCATCAATAGCAAAAAGGGTAATCTCGATAATCTCAACACCCCTAGTTCCCATTTCCATACCTTTGAGGAAGTTGGTGGATTATATGGTCAGCGTGCCCATGGTTGGCACGCTCTGGTCGCCGAGTTGAGTATGTTAGCGATGGGCAGAGAAGCCCAACTGCGACAAACAGAGGTTTGAAGGTCAAAAGGCCACAGCGCTGGCCGATGACCTCACCTAGTGACCTTGTTGCTCGAAGGGCAGCAGAGGCTAGTAGAATCTCGGCGGCACTAGCGAGTGAGAAGGGTTTGCGCTTGGACGCTATCGAAGAAGGCGAGCATATGGTCGCCTTTGTCACAGAGAAACTCTGTATCGGTTGCGATCATTGCACCATCGCCTGTGATGATGATGCGATTGAACTCTATCACCAGGACATGGCTTCGCCGATGATGAATGTTCCTTCAAATCGTAAGGCACGCATCTTACGTGACCCTTGCACTGGATGTAGGCTCTGTGTCTTAGCCTGTCCAACCGATGCTATCGAGATGATTGAGAGGTGAGATGATGGTTGATGAAGAGGAGTCTGAACCGCTACGTTTCGGTGGTGAGTTTGGCCCCAAGCGTGGTGTCAATAGCACTGGGGTTTCACTGTCGACCTTCAAGACCCTAGTATGGGTGTCCAATATAGGAGGTCTGTTGTTGGTGGTGATCTCTCTTGAGTTGATGTTTGTCCAAAAGCAATTCGCCTGGGGCTTAGCCTGCTTGGTAGCAGGGACTTTAATCGCGCTTTTCCCTTCCAATTATGAGATTAAAGGTATGGGTGAAGACGATACTCCGCCCAAGGACTCAAGCTGAAATCCTCTCTCGTGCATCGGCCTCGATAGTATTCTTTGCCTTGCGGGCTTCTACTTGCCTAGCGAGGAAACTAACCACATCGAGGATCTCGATATCGTGGCGCTCATCGCCTTCGAACTTCAAGCACTCAAAGTGAGATACACACTTAGGGCACGAGGTCAGCATCAAGTCGGCACCGGTATTGCGTATCTCTTCGAAGCGCTCTACTCTCAGGGCTCTTGCGTTCTCATTACACGACATCATCGATGAGACTCCACAGCACATGGCGTCCTCGCCACTGTGCTCCATCTCGACCAGTTTGATATTCTCAACACTTTCGATCAGTTTTCTTGGCTCATCATAAATACCCATCTGTCGGCCTAAACGGCACGGGTCGTGGTAGGTGATAGTCAGGTCCTGTTCGGACTTAAGTTTCTCGTCCCAGCCATTCTCTAGCAGGTATTCAGTGGTATGCATTACCTTGATTCCCTCCAGTTCATAATCACGGGCAAAGGTGCGGAAACACTCAGCACAACTCGAGACCAGAGTATCTATACCACTAGCTTGAATGCGCTTTTGGTTGTAGGCTTTCAACTTGTCAAAGACCTCAGTTAATCCTTGCCACTTCTGGTCGTGGCCACAGCACTTGAGGAAATCACGGCCCAGATAGGTAACATCGGTTCCCATCTCTTCGAAGAGGGTGAATGCAGCACTGGTAGAGTCTCCAAGGTCCATCGTGCCGTGGTTGAGGTGACTAAAGACCATCTCTTGGTCGAGATAGTCGACGCATCCAGGATAGTATCCTACATTGGAGACCTCGCCCAACTCCTCTACCGAGATGAAATCATCATCTGACTCTTGCTCGGCTTCAGCAGCGAGCACGGCTTGTAAGGCCCCGTGTGGGATTTCAGCAGCAGGACCGCCTACTATCAGGCTGCGCCTGATGTCGACATAGGAATCGTAATCCACCAGTTGTGGGCAAGCATTGGTGCAAGCGGTACAGGTTAAACAGGAGTACATCGGCACTCCGTCATCCTCGTTATTCCAAGTATTATAGATGATATTGAGTTTATCACCACCGGTGAATAAACGCACAGGGCAAGCATCGTCACAGAGGTCACAGCCATAGCACTTATTCATCTCGAATTCATATCCTCTCGCCATGTAGCGCAAGAGCACCCATACCATTGCACCAAAGGTCAGACAAGGGATGAACATAGCATAGATCAACTTAGCATCGAGAGAGTTAGGATTGACGTGATAGCCGGGGTTATCGATTATAGCGAATGCACTACCGGTTAGGGTCAATTCCCCGGTATTGGAGAGATTGACACTATGCCCTCCAAGTCCGCCAGCAGCATCGTCATCGTAGATCAGTAGTGGTTGGAAGGCTTGGATGGTCATTCCAACCTCGACCACGATAGTATCGTTGGCTGCTAATGGGCCGGTCGAGTCAACCTTGAAATCGTAATTATAGGTGCCAGCGCCTAGTTCCACAGCCAGTGCACCCGCGCACTGATTGTGTTGAATGACGGTTTTACCCGAGGTGTCGGCGATTATCAATGAGGTTGTGATATAGGTGGTCGTCAAGATGTCACCAATTTTTCTAGCCGAGGAATCGACTCGATATTCACAGATAGCATCGAGCGGAACCGTGCTCATACCGCTGACCCAGTAATCATTGGTAATGGTGAAACTACCGGTCTGCCATAAACCGTCTTCACCGCTGTAATTATCGGCATAGGCTACTGCATTGACTGAAGACGCGGCATCTTGGTGGCCATTGACATCGGTGAAATCGATGATGTGTTCCCTAGTTGGTTGGAAATTTTCCCACTGCATCCAAGCAGCAGCAGGTACCAGTTGATCTTCAAATCCTTGGCTGACCATAAATTCATTATCGCTATGAACATGAGTATCCAGAGGCTGGCTACGCATATCGTGCAGGTCATCATAATCGGCGAGTGTATTGATTCCTTTTGCATCCCAGAATCCATTATTGTAGATGGGAAAGGTGTAGACACTGAGAAGGGTCGCTATCAGCAAAGAACCGATGACCAGACGTTTGCCGTGACCGGGGGTAAACCTCGCCCCCCATGAATTGATGAAGAACCAACGGACGACAAAGTAGAGCATTATCCACAAAAGAATTCCCGTCAAGACCCACGGTATGGCATTGAATATATCGGCGATCCATGGTTCACGGACGCCGCAAACCAAATCGCTATGACTGTCTAACTTACAATAATCAGAGCGATTATTACCATACAATTTGAGGAAGATGTTGATACTGAAAACCGAGATGAACCAGATATGTGCGAGGTAAATTACTCCAGCAACCGCAAACCCGGGGTCTTCTACTGGCCTCTTCTCTCGACCTCCAAGGAAAGGTGGTAGGGCGAGGATTCCCACGGGGATGCCGGTTAGAGCACTACCCCACCACGCAGCACTCCACGGGAAGGTCGGTTGACCGAAGAATTCCCCCACAGGTCCGAGAGGTACGTCGAATTGTGGCAGATATTCACCCCAGCGCAAGTAGCCATAGCTGAAGAGAACATACCAATCTGGGAAGACGAAACCGGCTTGAGCAAATGGGTCAGCCGCATTATGAAGTGGGGGTGGGATCAACCAACTATAGAAAAGTAGAACCGCGAGAATTGCGGCGAAGATGATACTGTCACGTAGCACTTCTTGTGGCCAGAACCCATGCCCGGACCTAGTACGAACCCGCTTGTCATCAGCGCTGATCAAACGTTCTTTTTCAGTCATGTACGTGTCGGCTACCCGCCCTAGATTTTCCATTAGACCCATATATTTCACCTCCTCAATGTGGCTCCGCAATGCCTTGTACCCATACTATGAATAGATGGACGATAATCAGTGAGGTGACTATCACTGGTAGGATAAAAACGTGGATGAAATACATGCGGGTTACGGTTCCACCACTAAGGGAGGTGCCACCGAACATTACGGTAGATATCCACTTTCCAATCAACGGCGAGGCATTTGCCATATTGATGCCGATGGTCGCAGCACCGAATGCCAAACTATCCCACGGTAGGAGATATCCCGAATAACCAAAGAAGATGGTCAAGAACATCAAGGCCACCCCAATCAACCAATTGAGTTCACGAGGGTTGCGATAAGCGCCGGTGAAGTAAACCCTACACATGTGCAAGAATACCGCTGCGACCATGAAATGGGTTGCCCAGTGATGGACTGAGCGGATGATGTAACCAAATGGCAACTGGGTCATGATGTAGGTCATGCTAGCATAAGCTGGTGAAGGGTCACCAGTGCCGCCGGGGACGTAGTAGATTCCAAGCACGGTTCCAGTCAGTACTAGAATGATAAAGGCGAGGAAGGATATTCCTCCTAGGCAATATAGGGGATACCAATACCAAATGATACGAAGTTTGTATTTTTCAGCGTGAGTAAGGGGCATCTGTCGATGCATATTGTAGTAGGCACCCTTGCTCATATTCCAGTAGTCCTGGATGCGGAATCTGGTGTCGAGGAAACTGAATACCCAAAGGAATGCCTTTTCTGCCACGCCCATCTTACCCGAGGTCTCGACCGCCCGTAGAATCTCTCGACGTGGAATTTCGTCGTTTTCCTTGCGCAAGGTAAATGCTACCAAAACGACGATGAAGGCGATAAAGAACCAAAGAATCCAGAATAGTGTACTCATTTTTTCACCTCAGTCGCAATAGGTTAACCAATCGATATATGTTGTCAGTCCTTCGATCACATCGACATTTACTATCAATGGGATTATGGGCAAACCGACCGGTGCTGGGCCGCCAATTCTAGCGATTCCTGCATACTTGAAGGTTTGACCATTGGAACGGTTACGATTGGTGTTCATCTCGAGGACGGTAGGATTGAATCTGCTCGAGTGGCAGATACAGAACATCTTGCTACCCTTAACGTCACCACCGCCAGGGGTCCACGAATCCTCAGTATAATCGTTGGCAACCAATTGCCAACCGGGGATACAACAGAGGTGGGTACAACGTGAAAATACCATCACTAGGTCTTCACTAGGGAAGAGACTTGGGTCAGCATCGGATAGGTCTTCAAAGTGACCGATGACCTTTCCGGTTGCATCTTTGCCTTCGGTGAGTTGGAAACGGGGGACGTTATTAGACAGGGGTTTGCTCGAGTTCTTCGAATGAGGAACATAGGTGACGTTGACCGGCAGACCATTCCATACACCTTGGGCGCCGGACATGCCGACATTGGAAGTCTTTGCCTGTTCTACGAAGTCAGATTTTTTCATCGGCTGCAAATGATTTGCCCCATACCAAGCATCATCCTCTCGACCCTTGGCCCAATATTTGACCGAGAGGTCCCCACTACTGCTATCACTTGGTGGCATGAGCACTGAAGCGAAGCCTAGTGCGCCAAGGGTTACGGCGATTACTCCGGTTGCAGAGTTTAATCCGTAGCGTAAGAATTTGCGACGGTTGATCATATTGGCGTCATTTCCTACTAGGTCAGCATGGTCGATAGAAGGCGCAGGTCGTAGTGTTCTATCCATATTTTCACCTCCTTGCCAGTTGTCTCAAATCCGATAATCCTGCCAATCTTTGGCGTGTTCTGTAATATATTTGTTCATGCGTTCCTTGACTATTATCTTGTCTGGCAGGACAAAGCGCAGATAGATCACTCCCATCATTATCAAAGTGGTGAGTGCCATTGCTAGGTGATAGGAAAGTTGCTCTTGACCCCAGTGGTTGAATAATCCGTAGAGAGTGGTCGCCGCCCAATACAAGGTCCAGAAAACCGCCCATACGAAGAAGAAGATTGTCAGGTAAGATGCGCCTGATGGTGCGAGTGATGCTGAGATAACCGTGCCTGGTTCTGCCGGGTTGAATACCCCGTGGTCGATCGCCGCCTCCATTTGTTCCTCGGTTAGAGAGGATTCGGATAGTGCTGCTCTTGCATCTTTGATGCTGACCTCGCCACGAACCACTCTTTCGAGTAAATCAGTGATTACATCCTTAGCCATCACTGGTCACCTCGGCGTCTGATCTTGTAGCGAAGACGCAACTGATTGCTGCGTCCAGCATAGGAGGAAGAGAACCCATAGCGCAGTAATAGGCCAGAGAATACAATGACGATTATCACTGAGAGGAAGCCCAATAGACCAAGCCAATGAGCACGTAATTCCGCACCCATCTCATGCAATTCAACACCGTGTTCTTCCGCCACTGGAGCACTTACTTGACCGTCGCCAGCGAAGATGGTTCGTGTGCCTAACCCTGAATCCTCATCGGATTCGCCTAGGAAGAAGAATAGCTGATTCCACGAATCCTCGCCGATATTCAAGCCATCGCCATCGACGCTATTGCCGGTGATCCAGAAGTCGACATTACCGGTGCCATTATCGGGTGCAATCCAAGAAATTTCCCACATCCGGTCATCGGTTTTCGCACCATCGGCGTTGTGGGTCAAGGTCTGAATATCGCCATCCCAGTTTTGAGTTAAATCACTCTCGGCCAGAGAGCCAGCACTCACTCGCATCGAGAATCCACTAGTGGTGCTGCCTGTATTGACCTCTGGTCCACCGATTAGTTGCAAGCGCAAGGGATACGTTTGGCCAGCTACCCACGAATAAGGAACGTCGTCGAGAACGATTTGCACCGAGTTGGTAGCAGCAGCAGAATGGCAAAGGCAACCTTTCTTGGCGACATCTGTGATGTCATTTGCACCATCACCAGTGCTATCCTGTTCCGATCCGATACCGGTATTCAGCGCTTGGCCGATACTGGGAAGCAACAACAGAGTCACCAATGAAGCAATGATTAGCAGCCTCATTATGTTGCGAGTCTTAGACAAGGTCTCACCAGCGTTGATGCCACCGTAAGGTGTCTTATGAACGTTGCTTGGTCACCTCTCGTAGAGAGGTTGCAAAGTAGGCTCGGCTACTGCACTTATTCAACACTATCACAAGGCGGAAGAATCTATGGCCTTAAGCCTACAGCGCCCCTTGATGTCTGATTATACCTTTGAAAATATCTACGATCTTTCACCAGAGCAATTGCAATCCCTAGACGACGCCGAAGCGGCGATGCTGCGGGCTGATTTTGGCAAGGCAGAAGAGATCCTATTGCAGATGCTTGCAGAGGAGGAGGAGTGTATTCCAGTTCTCAACAATCTCGCCCATCTGATGGGACGCCATTTTTCTGATTTTGAAAAGGCGGTCGAGATATATGATAAGGTGCTTGAACTAGAGGCCGACAATGCTTGGGCGAGAGATGCTCGGCGTCGTTATCTGCGTTATGTTGACCGCGATTGATTGAAGAACCCTCTGTTTGATGAGGGTTCATGGACGGGGCACAACTGCTTATCGCTGGCATCGGCGGTTTGGGTAGTTCATGGGCTCTCAAGGCCCATGAAAGGGCGGGGAATGATGTCGATTTAGTGTTGGTTGATGCCGATGAAAACAGTTTTTCCAATGATGTTCAAGCCCATATCATACGCCTTGGTTCGGCCGACGATGCCAGTGGTTGTGCTGGATTGCCGCCATTGGGCGAGCAACGCATGCGTAGTGCAGCCAATGTCACTCGATTATTACTAGAAGATGTGGAATTGGTAATCCTCCTGGCCGGATTAGGAGGGGGGACCGGTAGCGGAGCAGCACCTGAGTTTGCCCGCCAAGCGAGATTGGCGGGTGCGGTGGTGATTTCTGTCGCAGCTTATCCATTCACCGCTCAGCCATCGCGGCGAGCGATAGCAGAGGCGTGTTTGACTAAATTGGAAAAACACAGTGATGTTTGTGTCCGTCTTTCGCTCGATCGCCTCGCTTGGCAAGCACGTGAGCGCGGTAGTGACTGGCGCTTAGGTGCAAGTTGGGTTGAAGAATTAGTCGATGGCTTAGTGCGTACTCTACTTAGACTTGGATTGATAAATCTCGACATGATGGATCTCAAAGCAATCGTTGGCCACAAAGGGGCATCTACTCTGCTGGTGGCCCAA
>Ga0302123_10001337_pt1 | contig 17672 bp, 13 predicted proteins | sample CB21_321_MG_FD_203109 | JGI IMG/M metagenome (GOLD analysis project Ga0302123, IMG submission 203109) | Marine microbial communities from Western Arctic Ocean, Canada - CB21_32.1 | ecosystem: Environmental > Aquatic > Marine > Oceanic | place: Canada: Western Arctic Ocean | collected 2017-09-28 | reverse complement strand
GGCAGTGGTCATGGAGCAGCAGGGGTGGAGGGTGGCGTGGGTCACGATCGGCATCATTACCTTTGTCATGGCAGTTCCGGCCAGTTGGTTGCTCTTGACGGCCCGTCCCGAGGATGTGGGGCAGCAGGTGGATGGTGACCGCACTGAGGAGGAGGCCCAACGGATTTCCACGCTGGGGAGGTCCGCCGGGACCGAGGTGCAGTGGACCCTGGCCGAGGCAATTAGGACTCCCACGCTGTGGGTGCTAGTGATGGGCATGGCGTTGCAGGGGATCGCCACCAATGGCGTGACGGTTCACATGGTGCCACACCTGGAGCAGCAGGGGCTTTCGGTGACCCAGGCGGCGATAACCTTTACTCTGGGAGGTACTGCCATGACCTTGAGCGGGTTTTTCTGGGGGCCTGTGGCCGACCGCATCCACACGCGCTACCTCTTTGGCACCTCCACCTTGGTGCTGATCGGTTTCGTGGTGATGCTCATGCTGGTCAGTTCGCCATGGATGGTGGTGCCCACGGGGATACTCATGGGTCTGGGGTTCGGGGGGTTCACCCTAGTGACGCGGCTCGCTTTCGCCAACTACTTCGGGCGGAGTTCGGCGGGTGCCATTCAAGGCTTTGTGACGCCCATCCAAGTCGTCGTTTCAGGGTCAGGTGCGCTGATGGCGGGAATCGCCTTTAGCATTACCGGTAGCTACTCGTGGCCCTTCTCGGTGTTTGTCGCGGGGATGTTCATCGCCATCGTGATTGTCTTGCTGGTGCCAACCCCGGTGAAGAAGGGTGGCCCGACGCCCCAGCCTGTCGGCTCTGCGTGAGTTGAGGACAGCAGGAGCCAATGTCGGCGGGATGGGTGCGCGCCATGGGTGTCGCTAGGCCTAGGGCTTGAACGGGATGCGGCAGATGAGGGTGGAGTTAGGCGCTAAGAAGGGTTTAGCGGACGCGCGGCACGTGGGAAGCGCCGTTGCTGATCGGCTCGTTTAGATAGACGTCACCGTTGCGGATTTTTATATTGAATCCGCAGTCAGGGTTGGTGCATACCCAGGCCTTGAAATGGATGGGGGCACCTTGACTTCCAAAGTCAGATAACGGAACTAACTCTCCTTGGTTGCACTTCTGACATTTAGGCAGCGTTGTCTCCACGTTCGTCCCCTCCCCCCCCATCCGGCGCGGCGGAGTATAGCATCGGCGAAAACCGCTGGCAACCGCTGAGAATAGCGCGGGTATCTGCAATGCCAGTCATGCGTTTGCACGCCGAGGTTTCGCAAGAAGTTCGTTGACGTGCTTTGAAGTGCCGCCCTATACTGGTTTTTCCCTGAGTAATGGGCGGTTAGCTCAGTTGGTTAGAGCATCGCGTTGACATCGCGGAGGCCATTGGTTCGAGTCCAATACCGCCCACCATCCAACCCAAACGGTCCATCGAGCGTAAAACCTTGGATATGGCTGTTTAGGAGGACAGGCTGAAGTATCGCATTGGCTTTGCAAGTGTTTTGGTCTTGGTGCCCTTTCTGGTGGCGGCGTGTGGAGGTGGCGGTCAGATAGCGTCCGGGCCTGCGAATTCTGACGGCGTTAGTCAGCACTACAGCGGCATCTTGGCCGCCACCGAGTTCCTGGTCGGTCGGAACCGCTTCCCTTTCAGACTCAGCAACATGGACGGAGCGGAGCTTGAAGACGCTACTGTTCAGGTGCAGTTCTTCTCTCTTAACCAGGAGGAGCCAGTCTTGAAAGGCGAAGAGACCGCCGTCTGGCGACAGATTACTAGGGTAACGCCCCACACTCACGCCGACGGTTCCACTCACGGCCATCACGAAGTGCGCGGTGTCTATGTGGTGGACGAGGTGGTGCTGGAGGAATCGGGGATCTGGCGGGCCCAGTTTACGGTTACAGCCGTCGGTGGCTCGAAGCCACAGGTCGAAGGTCTAGCCTTCCAGGTGGTGGAGACATCCGTGGTGCCTTGGTTGGGGGACCGAGTGCCCGCAACCCAGAATCTGACCATCCACGATGTCGCGAGTTTCTCCGAGGTCTCCACGCGTCAGGTGGAAGACCATCTGCACGACATCTCGGTGGCCGGGGCGCTGGCGGAGGAAAAGCCTTTTGTTGTGGTGTTTAGCTCGCCCATGTTCTGCGTTAGTCGGATGTGCGGCCCCGTGACGGACATGGTGGCCGGCGTTCAGGAGCGCCACACAGGCAATTTCCACTTCATCCACATCGAGCCGTGGGATATGGACGCTGCTCGAAACGACGGTAGGCTGGTCCCCGCTTCTGAGATGCTGGAATGGCGGCTGCCTACAGAGCCATGGCTCTTCGTGGTTGATTCCCAGGGCCGGGTATCCGCCCGGTTCGAGGGACTGGTCACGGCGGAGGAACTGGAACGGAAGCTGCAGCCCCAGTAACTCAGTTGATGCCGATGCCCACCAGGCGTCCGATGAGATTTGCCGCGATCACGGCCACGCCTGCAAAACCCACCATTTCGATAGCTTTGCGCCAGACCTTGCCGTTGGTCAGGTAGGCGCGCCATGCGCCCATGCCAAAGAGGGCTGTGGCCGTCATGCCCACCGAGGCCAACAGCGCGGGATTGCCGTCGAGGAAGAGGTACGGCACCACGGGAAAGAATGCTGAGAGGGCGAAAGCGCCGCCCATGAGCGCTGCGGCGAAGACCGGACGGGGCGGCAGGTCGGAGAAACCCAGCTCGTCCTGCATCATGGTTCGAACCCATTGGTCGTCGTTGGCGGTTATCTGGTCCACCACGGCATCTAGGGTGGGGCCGCTAAGGCCTTTTTCCCGGAAAATCTGCCGTATCTCGGCGCGCTCTTCGTTGGGCATATGGATAATTTCCCAACGTTCCCGCGCCTCTTCGGAGTCCCTGAATTCGCTCTCACTTTTGGTCGAGATGTAGGCCCCCAGGGCCATAGAGATAGCGCCGGCCACCAATCCTGCAACGCCCCCGAGGAGGACGGTGTTCGAATTGGCGGTACCGCCAGCGATTCCCGCCACCAGCGAGACGTTGGAGACCAGTCCGTCATTGGCGCCGAAAACTACTTCCCGGAGGAACGTTCCTGCTTTGTGAGCCTCCTCGTGGCCGGGCGGACGCCGCATGCTCCAGGGCGTCATGATTTGGCGCACACGGTTGAGGGTATGTTCTAGTTTGGCCATGGGTGGTTTCCGCTGCGGAGCGTCTGATTAAGTGGGCTTGATCCAGCCCACCAAAAGCTCGTCGCCTTCGATCTTGCACTCGTAGGCGGTAGTGGAGTGCCCTCCTACGTGATCGGGCATGCCCGAATTGGCCAGGAATGTCCACCCGTGCCAGGGGCAGGTGACTATGCCATTTTCGATGGTGCCTTCGCTCATGGGCCCACCCATGTGGGGACAGACATAGTTGAGCACGTGGAAGGTGCCGTTTTCGTTGAAGACTGCTATGGGCTTGCCTCGTAGACGTCCTGCAGCGGGTCGGGCCATTTTCCCCTCGCCCGGGAGAAAATCCCTCACCTTGCCTATGGGTACGAAATCGGACTCTTGACGTTGGCTGGTCACTGCGCTCCTTATTAATACGACCTTATAAAGGGGCTCGTGGGGCGAAATCGAGTTTAGCAGTGAAAGCCCAATGCCAGCAAGGAGAAGGCGCTTTCACGAGTATCTGGGCTCCTGGAGATTTCATCGAATAAAAGCTCTCCCGCTGCTATAATCGCTTCGGCCATCCAGGCTTAGGAGGAGTGCATTGGCGAGGGATCGGACGCGAGTACCTATCGAGCGGAATATGGCGATGGAGTTGGTGCGGGTCACTGAGTCGGCGGCGTTGGCCGCTGCCCGGTATATGGGCATGGGGGATAAGGAGCTGGTGGACCAGGCTGCGGTGGATGCCATGCGGTTCACCCTGGACGGGGTCGCTATGAGTGGTGTGGTCGTCATCGGGGAAGGGGAGAAGGACGAGGCTCCTATGTTGTACATCGGGGAGGAGATCGGTGATGGGTCGGACCCGGGGGTCGATGTGGCTGTGGACCCTATCGACGGGACCACGTTGCTCTCCAAGGGGCTTCCCGGCGCTATCGCGGCACTGGCACTCTCGGCCAGGGGCACCATGACCGTGCCGCGCGAGGTCTACTATATGGATAAGATTGCCGTGGGCCCTGAGGCCAAGGGTGTTATCGATATCAACGCCTCGGTGGAGCAGAACCTGGGACAAGTGGCCAAGGCCATGGATAGAAAGGTGGAGGAGCTGACTGTGGTGGTACTGGACCGCCCTCGCCATCAAGACCTGTTGGTGGAAATTCGTGAGGCAGGCGCCCGGGTGAAGCTGATTACCGATGGTGATGTGGCTGCCGGTATCCAGGCTGCCCTTCCCGAGAGCGGCGTTGATGTGCTGATGGGCATTGGTGGGACGCCTGAGGGGGTGCTCACGGCGGCGGCCATTCGGTGCATCGGTGGGGAGATCCAGTGCAAAGCGTGGCCTCGTGACGATAAGGAACGGCAGGCAGCGTTGGTGGCGGGGCTGGACTTGGAACGTGTCTACACGGCCACGGACCTAGTGGCTGGGGATGATGTCTTCTTCGCTGCCACGGGGGCCAGCACCGGTGAACTGCTGCAGGGTGTGCGCTTCTTTGGAGGCGGCGCCCGCACTCAATCGCTGGTGATGCGCTCACGCTCAGGGACCGTGCGCTGGATCGATTCGATTCACGACTTCAACCGGTTGGATAAGGTCCGCTTTGCCGATGCCAGCCGCTGATGACAGGTAGGCCCCGGATCAGCGTAACTCCTTGACTCCACAAGGCCGCCCGCCACCGGCATGAGTCAGCCGAGACGGGATGGTTATCATCTTCGCTTAGGGGCATGCGGACATTCGCCTTGGGGATGGTTGGCGGCGAAGTCGTGGAAGGTGCGTCAGTGGGGTGCTGGCCCGGGAATCTTACACCATGTCGGCAGTGCGACCGGAAGAGAGGGTCGTTAGGGCCAGTATCCACATGATGGGACGCAACGTAACCGGTGCGGCGGGGCCTTCTGCCGCGGCGGTTACGTTGCGTCTACGGTTTCGGCCAGTTCGCCCGTCATCGCGTCCGGCCTGGTAAAGACGGGATTTAATGTGGCGCTGTTTGTGATGATGCGAAAGGGGAAGCCGCTCCCGGAGCGAGCGAAGGGGTTGGATGAATCAAAAAATCCGTACCCTAGCGGAACGGTTCCCTTCTGATTCCTGGCGGTGGCAGCTTCTCTAAGGGAGTGAGGGAAGCATGATTAGACCTCATTGGCCTCTTTCTCCATCTCTGGGGTGTATCTGCCTTGCCGCGCGGCTGCGGTGACCTTGGCCCGGTGGTAGAAGGCTTGCTGCGCCTTCTTGACGTTTTCACTCTTGCCTGCCCAGGCCTTTTGGGGTGCGCCCTGAAGCCCGCGCCCGTAGGAGAAGGTGATCTGCCACGGGGCGTGTATTGCAGCGGCGCGCTTGCTGAGGGCGTTCAGGTTGGCCGTGGCCTCCTCGTCGCTTTGGCCGCCAGAGAGGAAGGCGATGCCCGGCACCGCGGCGGGGACGGTGCCCTGGAAGCACGCGATGGTCCGTTCGGCCACTTCGGACGCCGCCCCGCGGTGGGGGGCGGCCGTGCCCGAGAGCACCATGTTGGGCTTGAGGATGATGCCCTCCAGCGCTACGTGCTGACGGGCCAATTGCTGAAAGACCTCGCGAAGAGTAATTTCCGTGACTTCGGCGCAGCGGTCGATAGAGTGGCCGCCGTCCATCAGCACCTCGGGCTCTACGATTGGCACCAGCCCGGCCTCCTGGCTGAGGGCGGCGTAGCGGGCGAGGGCGTGGGCGTTGGTTTCGATGCAGTAGGCGCTAGGGATACCTGCGCCGATGGTGATGACGCCGCGCCACTTGGTGAAGCGGGCCCCCAGTTCCCGATATTCGGCGAGCCGCTCTCGGAGGCCGTCGAGCCCCTCGGTAACGGTTTCACCATTGGCGCTGGCCAAGGGTTTTGCTCCGGTATCCACTTTGATGCCGGGGATGATGCCTTGGCTGGTCAGCACCTGCACCAGCGGGATGCCATCGGCGGCCTCTTGGCGAATGGTCTCGTCGTAGAGGATGACGCCACTGATGAACTCGGCGGTCCCTGGCGTACGGAAGAGCAACTCACGGTAGTCGCGGCGGTTCTCCGCGGTGGACTCCGCGCCGATGGCGTCGAACCGGCGCTTGATGGTGCCGGTGCTTTCATCGGCGGCCAGAATGCCCTTACCTGGCGCCACCATGGCCTGTGCCGTTTTGGTTAGCTCGTTTATGTCCATGATGTCTGTTTCCTTTCTAATTTTAGCGGGCTGGAAGCCAAAGGGGCTGGCATCGGGGGCGGAGGATACCGTATTTTTCGGGGGAGTATAATAGCCTTCCGCCGCCGCCAGCAGGCTCGCTCTTCTCCCTGAGTTTATCGTGTCTCTCCGGTCTGGGCCAGTCCGCCTTGGGCCTAACGGATAGTCGGAGGACGGACGAATTTGGAGAGAAACAGGTCGGGGTTGATTGAGTCCCTCTCGCTTTCTAACTCTTGAGGTGAACAAACGTGGATAGCCTTGCAGTTGCGCTGCCGATCTTCCTTATCAGCGGTGTGCTGGTGGTGGTGGCGGGCATCGGGCTAGCGCGCTTCGGTGAAGACCTCGCTGAGCAAACCGGGTGGGGCCAGTTGTGGGTAGGTACCATCCTGGTGAGCGTTGCCACGTCGCTGCCGGAGTTGTTGACGAACGCTTCGGCAGTGCTTATCGACGAGGCCCCCCTGGCTTTGGGAACCGTCTTTGGGGCCAACATGAAAAATATGTGGACCGTTGCCTTGGTGGCGGTTTTCTTTGGGGTGAGCAAGCTGTTTGCTGGACAGGGGAGGGCCACCCGGCGCCTGGCAACGACTGCGGTGGTGCTGGGGGCCTTGGCGGTCGGCTTTGCGACCGCAGGCGATTTTGCGCTCGGTCCCTTCAGCCTCGGCGCGTTGGTCATCGGCGTCGGTTATATCATCGGCATGCGCCTGGTGTTCAGCGCTACGGTGAGCGATGGAGCTGAGGCGACAGGCGAGGATACGGCGGCAGAGGAGGTCGCGGGAGGCGCCGCACGCGCGTGGATAGGCTTCTCGGGGGCTGCCCTGGTGATCGTTATGGCCTCTCCGTTGCTGGCCCTTAGCGCCGGCGGGATCGCCGATGCCACGGGCCTGGCCAGTAGCTTCATGGGCGTAATAGCTGTCGCGGTGGTGACGACGCTTCCGGAGGTAACGGTGAGCGTGGCGGCTGCGTTTCGGCGCTCGTATGGCTTGGTGCTGGGAAGCATCTATGGAAGCTGTGCGTTCAATACTCTCGTCATTACGCTTGTGGATCCGTTGCACGGTAACGAGCCGATCCTGAGAGCGATGGGGCCGGAGCACTTCGTGGCGGGCGGTACGGCCGTGGGGCTTATGCTGGCCGGGTTGCTGGTGCTCCAGAGCTATCGGAACCGCTCCATCTCGTTCCTACGTGGCCTGGTCCCGGTGATGGTTGTGGCCTATCCCTTGAGCCTCGTGTGGGTGTTCGTCGCGGCCTAGGCTCAATCTACTGGACCGGGGGCTGCTTGAGGATGTGCTGCCCGATTGCGCGGCGCATGGAGTGGGGGTTAAGGCCTACAGCCCTTTGGCGCCGGGCCTTCTGAGCGGTAACTATCGGCAGGTCGCTGGGTTTGAACACGGCGATGTCAGGGCGCATCGACAGCACTCCCCCCCCCCGTAGGGGGTTCGCCGAGGCCCAGCAGGGGTTGCATTGGTTGAACCGGTTTGCTTTCGTCTACCGTGTGACTATGGCACATGTGGCGTCGGCTTGGATGCCGCACATGCCTGTGGCCACGACGGGTGCTAGTTTTAAGGAGGCGACCCAGGCGATGGAAAACGCCGCCGCCGCCGACCTGCAGTTGCCCCGCCATGAGGTGAATGTGTTTACAGACGCGTTCCGGCATGCCTGGGTCTTGGGGCAGCCCAGCGCCGAAGCGACGAAGGATGCCAAGCCTGCTCTGCATCGGCCTAATCGGTCATTGTGCCCTGTGCCTCGCGGCTTTCCTGTTTGCGTTGCTCGGTGATCACCACGTAGGCCAGCACGATAAGCAGCGCCGACAAGAGGACCAGGGAACCGGGCACCCACATGAGAACGCCGCCTATTTGCTGGTCCTCTTGGGCGCTAAGGCCCCATCTCAGATTCTGCTCTATGTAGAAGGAATACCACGGGTTTTCTGAGAGGGTGATGAATGCACCCAAGACAAAGTTGGGAACGGTGGTGAGGAAAACGTAGGGGACGCGGGCCAGATAGGACAGGTTCGCCCGCAGAGGGACGGGGTTGATGACGTTCCACCAGAAGAGGATGGCCGCGAGACTGAAGCTCAGGTGTTCCAGATCGTGGGCCAGCCCGTTACGTAGGGCAAAATCGTAGGCGTTGGGGGTGTGCCAGGCCACGATGGCGCCGACATAGAGGGCCCAGGCGAGTATGGGTAGTGAGATGAGTTTGAGGGGCTTGCGTACCAGGGGGCTACGGAGGAATGGCACGACCACCGCCCGGCGGACGGGGCGGGGAATGCCCCGGAGGACAGGAATCATGGGGGCGCCGAGAAGGATGAGCGGAGCGGCGGTTATGGTGAGGAGCAGGTGCTGGATCATGTGCATGAAGAACAACTCGTCAGCCAGGTGGTCGAGCGGGCTGATGAGTGCAAAAAGAAGGGTTCCCAGGCCGGTGTAGTAAAGGACGGGTCTCCACCAGGGGTGCAGGCGCAGACGGGCTTCGGAACGATGGCCCAGGCCACGAGTGTACAGCAGGCCTGCTGTTAGCACGATGACGATGACGATGGGGTCAAAGTCCCACGATAGCCAGAGGGGGTTGTTGCCGCCGGTGGTATGTAGGGCGATCATGCGCCACCTCGGACCTTAGCGGGTTGGCGCGGGCTCATCAGCGAGCGAGGGTGAAGATTGCAAGGAGGACAAGCGTGATGCTAAGCATGATGACGAGAGGGGCGACTAAGAAAAAGCTGAAGCGCCAGTCATCGAACTTCAGGTGCATAAAGTAGCCGACAACGATGATAAATTTCGCTAAGGAGAGCCCCAGAAGGGTCACCACTAGAAACCACGGAGTGAAGGCAAGGGTGTCTTCGGCGGCGAAGGCGACCACTTCCAAAGCGGTGAGGATGGCCAGAATCACGCCGATGATGACGTATTGCTGGGGTCCAGGGTGAGATTTCGCGTGGGTGGTTGCGTCTGTTTGGTGTGCCATATGCTTTTTAGATCATCTGCCGTATTGCTGAATGGATAGGTTCAACCTTTTCGGCGCCGAGGGCCCCGATGAGATAGACCACACCAAAAATCACAATCCACACGATGTCGACGAAGTGCCAATAGAGTCCGGCGATCTCCACATCCAGGCTGGTTTCTTGCTTAATCTTACCAAAGTAGGAGGACACCACCAAGGAGGCGAGCCAGATGACGCCGATGGTTACGTGGGCACCGTGGAAGCCGGTCATGATGAGGAAGGTGCTGCCGAACAGGTTCGTCCTGGGCGTGAGCCCAAACTCTCGGGCAAACTCGGTGAACTCTACCATCTGAAATCCGATGAAGATGGCACCGAGCAGCGCGGTGGCAGATAACCAGAGACGAAATCCGCCGAGGCTGCCGCGCTGGATGGCTGCCAGCGCCAGGACCATCGACAACGAACTCATGAGTAGGACAAAGGTGCTGATCGAGGTGAGCGGGATGTTGAAGACGCCTTCGGTCGGTGTCCCTGGCAGGCTCTGGCCCCGGTAGATCAGGTGGGTGGAAATCAGGGTTCCAAAGAACATGACATCGGAACCTAGGAACGCCCACATGAGTAGTTTCCGGTTGTTGAGACCTGTGGAGGTGTAGTTGTGCTCGTCGATGGGCTGTGCGGCTTGTGCCATCTTAGTGGTGCCCTTCCGCTTCGTCGGCGAAGGCTGGCTCCAAGGCCCAACGGTAGATGCTGTAGAGGCTGACGAGACCAGAGAAGGACATGATGGTCAGCCCGTAAATGACGTGCCAGTCCCAGACCAGTAGACCCGACGCGACGCCGAGCAGCCCTGTCGACACCATGATTGGCCAGTACGAGGGAGCTGGCATTTCCACATGGACATCTCCGTGGCCATCGGTCGAGTGCTCGTCAGTGTGGGCGGCACCCAGCGGGCCGCCCTCGTGGGCTTCCCACAGGGGCATTCGGCTGGTCACTCGGGGGATGGTCGCGAAATTGTAGTGGGGAGGGGGAGAGGAAATGGACCACTCCAAGGTGGCCGCGTTCCAGGGATTTGTACCCGCGGGTTCTCCTTCACGCACGCTTTTGATGAAGTTGTAAATAAAGACCAAGATTGATATTGCGATAATCACGGAGCCAGCGCTGATTAATGTATTCCAGCTTTGCCAGCCCTGGTCCCCGCTGTAGGTGTAGATCCTCCGGGGCATGCCCAGGATGCCGACGATGTGCATGGGGAAGAAGGTCAAATTGAATCCGATAAAGGTCAGCCAAAAGTGGAGCTTGCCTAGGCCCTCTCCCAGCATCCGGCCTGTCATCTTGGGGAACCAGTAGTAGACGCCTGCGAAGATGCCGAAGATGCTCCCGCCGAAGAGTACGTAGTGGAAGTGGGCGACGACGAAGTAGGTATCTTGTTGTTGGGTATCCACCGGTACGCTGGCGTGCATGACGCCGCTTAAGCCACCTAGCATGAACATGCTGATGAAGCCCAACGAGAAAAGCAAGGGTGTTTTGAATTCAATGGCCCCGCCCCAGAGCGTTGCCAGCCAGTTGAATACCTTCACCCCCGTCGGAATGGCGATGAGCATGGTGGCAACCGAGAAGGCGGAGACAGCCCACGCACCAATCCCTGTGGTGAACATATGGTGGCTCCACACGCCGAAGCCTAGGAAGGCGATGGCAATGCCAGCGAAGACCACCATGGGGTAGCCGAACAATGGTTTCCGAGTGAAGGTGGGCAGCACGTCGGAGACGATGCCCATCGCCGGCAGGATGAGGATGTAGACCTCCGGATGCCCGAAGACCCAAAACAGATGCTGCCAAAGCAGCGGGTCGGCCCCTGCGGCAACGCTGAAGAAGGTGGTCCCAAAGAATCGGTCAAAAAGCAGGAAGGTAATGGCGATGGTGATGACCGGAAAGGCAAAGATAATCAGAAGGGAGACGATGAGGGTCATCCAGGCGAACACAGGCATTCGCATCAGTGTCATGCCAGGAGCCCGGAGGTTGATGATGGTGACGACGAAGTTGAAACCGGCAGCCATGGAAGCAACTCCGAGGAGCTGCAGGCCCATAATCCAGTAGTCCACACCGCTGGTTGGAGAGAATTGGTTGCTGGTCAACGGTGCATAGGCGAACCAGCCCATGTCCGGGGCGTTGTCGGTGAGGAAGCTGACATGCATCAGAATGGCGCCGGACAGGAACATCCAGTAGCTAAAGGCGTTGAGCCGTGGAAAGGCGACATCCCTGGTTCCGATCATCAACGGGATCAGATAATTGAAGAATGAGGCACCCAGGGGCATGACCACCATGAAGATCATGGTGGTGCCGTGCATGGTGAAGAGCTGGTTGAAGGTTTCAGCGCTGACCACGGTGGAGTCGGCACGGGCCAATTGGGCGCGAATCAGCAGAGCCTCAAGGCCGCCGATGAGGAACAGGATGAAGGCCGTCACCCCGTAGAGCACACCGATGCGCTTATGGTCGATGGTGGTTATCCAGCTCCACAACCCCGTGGGGGCGATGGGCCGGGCTATGAAGTCGATTCGCGCTACCATGGTCTTTCTCTCGTTTTCCTTCGGGCCGCGCCTAGTATAGCCTGGCCGATGGAGGACTCAACGGTACCTCCATTTGGTAACTATGGGGCTGTTCCTACTGGCTCAGCCGCCAGCGCGTTAATGGTCAGCCCCTGCAGATAGGCGCTGAGGTCTGAAACGTCTCGCTCTGTAAAGCCCGAAAGCCCGAAAGAAGGCATGAAACTGATGCCCCCATCATCGGGAATCGGCTTGAACTCTCGTAGGTCGGATATCCACCGCTTCAGGTTATCGTCGGTGTTGTCCATCATGCCTGAGCCCAGGGTGAGGCGTTCGCCGAAGAGGCTGAGGTTTGGCCCAACGGTGCCCTGTATGGTGTGACCCGCAATGGCGTGGCACCGGGAGCAGGAGATATCGAAGAGCTGCTTGCCCTGGGAGGCCTGTGCCGGCAGGGTCTCGGGGGCGGGGTTCTCCAGCGCCAGGAGCCACGCTTCGAAATCGGCCATGGGCTCGACGATGACGCGGAAGCGCATGAGGGAATGGGCTACGCCGCAGAATTCGGTGCACTGGCCGAAAAACACTCCCAGCTCCTTAGGCGTGAATGGTTCCAGCCGGTTATCGCGATTGGGAACGGCATCAGTCTTGCCTGCGAGTTTGGGAACCCAGAAGCTGTGAATCACATCGGCGGACTTCAGCAGAATGGAGGCTTGCTGGCCCACGGGCAGGTGCAACTCATTGGCGGTCACCACTGCCGAACCGTCGGTACCAAGGCCGTCGTACTCTATCTCCCACCACCATTGATGGCCCGTTACCGTTATATGCAAGGCACCGGGGTCCGGGTCACGGTTGGCTTCCGCCCAGGCGAGCACCGATGGGATGGTGATGATAAGCAAGATTCCTACGGGAAGAACGGTCCAAGCAATTTCCAATAGGGTGTTGCCGTGGGTCTGGGCGGCGACGCGTCCGGGTCGTGCTCGGAAGTGGATGAGCGTGAAAATCATGACACCAAGGACACCAGCGCCGACAATGGATGCCAGGACAACAACGAGGATGTAGACGGCGTGGATACGCTCGGCGGCGTCCGACTGGGGCTCAAAGGTGGTTTGGGGGGTACTACACCCGGCCAAGCCAACGAGGGCAAGAGCCACGAAGGCAGCGGCCAAGAGTGACCGGGAATTTCGGCGGAAGGGCGCCATAGTCTCCTAGAGAGCGGGTCAGTTTAGCCTGCGGTGGCAGTGCTGGTGTAAAAGCTTGTCATAATTATCACAAGACCCTGGGGGCGTCAAGAACGCGCACCCCTAGTTTTCCAAGGATTGGGCATTGGGACCGTTGCGCGGGAATGAGGAAAGACCGGTAGGTCAAGGCGCGCTGTTTTTGCCCGCGGCAGGCTGGCAGCGGAGCGATACGCGCCGGTGTGCCGGGACAGTCGCGGTGGGGATAGCGGTGAATGCGCGTGGAACGGGGCGATGCCGCCTTGACAGCCTCTTTGGTCAAACCTATACTAATCTGCGCCTAACCAAAGATGGATGGGCCAAGCACAGGGTTGTTCAATACAACCTGCGCGTTAAACGGTAAGGCTAGCCCCAAGGATTGTCGACTTTGAATAAAAGGCGACGGTATGGGGAATCAGTCGCCGTCTTTGCACGTTAACAAGGGAATATCGAGCGAGTAAACGAGCATTTGATAACAAAGGCAATTGAATCGTTGGGTCAAGCTACTAAGGGCCCACGGGGGATGCCTTGGCGTCAATGGCCGATGAAGGGCGTAGCTAGGCTGCGATATGCCTCGGTTTGCTGCCAAGCAAGCTTAGCCGGGGATGCCCGAATCGGGGAACCGACGCCGGAGAAACCGGCGTGCCCTTTGCCGAACACATTAGGCTTAGGGAGGTAAGCAGGGGAACTGAAACATCTCATTACCCTGAGGAAAATAAAGCAACCGCGATTCCCCAAGTAGCGGTGAGCGAACGGGGAACAGCCCAAACCCACATGGCTTCACGGACTGGGGTCCCATGCCATGGGGGTGTTGTACGGCGTATCAGCACAATCCCCAGAGAGTGCGCAGAGTTACAAATCCACACTCTAGCCGAAGGCACCTGGAATGGACCGCCATAGCGGGTGATAGCCCCGTAGGCGAAAGAGTGCGGACTCTGGATGCGATACCGTGAGTACCACGGGACACGAGAAATCCCATGGGAAGCTGGGGGGACCACCCTCCAAGGCTAAATACCATTGACGACCGATAGTGCACAAGTACCGTGAGGGAAAGGTGAAAAGAACCCCTAAAGGGGAGTGAAATAGATCTGAAACCGTGGGCCTACAATCAGTCGGAGCCTCGATTTATCGGGGTGACGGCGTGCCTATTGAAGAATGAGCCGACGAGTTACTTTTTGTGGCGAGGTTAAGGGATCTAGAAGTCCCGGAGCCGTAGCGAAAGCGAGTCTGAATAGGGCGAATTAGTCGCAAGGAGTAGACCCGAAACCGAGTGAGCTACCCATGGCCAGGGTGAAGCTCCGATAGTATCGGAGTGGAGGCCCGAACGGGTGAATGTTGCAAAATTCTCCGATGAGCTGTGGGTAGAGGTGAAATGCCAATCGAACTCGGAGATAGCTGGTTCTCCCCGAAATGCATTTAGGTGCAGCCTCTAGGGGGAGGGACGGAGGTAGGGCTCTGAATGGGCTAGGGGGCGTGAGCCTACCAAACCCAATCAAACCACCAATGCCGTTCAATCCATGCCTAGGGAGTGAGACTGTGGGGGATAAGCTCCATGGTCGAGAGGGAAACAGCCCAGACCGCCAGCTAAGGTCCCTAATTCCAAGCTCAGTGTTAAAGGAAGTCAGGTCGCCCAGACAGCCAGGAGGTTGGCTTAGAAGCAGCCATCCTTTAAAGAGTGCGTAATAGCTCACTGGTCAAGGGGCTTGGCGCCGACAATGTACCGGGGCTTAAGCTTGGAACCGAAGCTGCGGCTTCTCGCGCAAGCGGGAGGGGTAGGGGAGCGTTCCCTGGGCGTCGAAGCTCTGGTGTAAACCGGGGTGGAGCGCAGGGAAGTGCGAATGTCGGCATGAGTAGCGAAAAGATGCGTGAGAATCGCATCCACCGAAAGCCTGAGGTTTCCTACGCAACGTTGTTCGGCGTAGGGTTAGTCGGGCCTAAGTCGAGGCCGCAAGGCGTAGACGATGGACAGCTGGTCAATATTCCAGCGCCACCTATGGATCGTTTTAAGGTTAAGGAGGGACACGGAAAGCTAGGTAGAGCGTGCCTATTGGACATGGTACGTCTGACCCTGTAGGCCATCCTGGGATAGGAAAATCCGTTCCAGGGCTACGAGTTGAGGGGGAAAGCGACTTTAGGGTTCGCCCTAGGGAAGTCCGCTGATGCTATACCGGCAAGAAAATCTTCGTAACTAGAGTCATAGGTGTCCGTACCGCAAACCGACACAGGTGGGCAAGCATTAACGTGCTAAGGTGGACGGGAGAACCTTCCTTAAGGAACTCGGCAATCTAACTCCGTAACTTCGGGATAAGGAGTACCCTGGAGGGTGTAGTCCCTCGCGGACGAAGCCTCCTGGGGTTGCAACAAAGTGGCCCTGGCGACTGTGTATCTCAAACATAGGTCTCTGCTCAAGTCGCAAGACGACGTATAGAGGCTGACGCCTGCCCAGTGCCGGAAGGTTAAGGGGAGTGGTGCAAGCTACGAACTGAAGCCCCGGTGAACGGCGGCCGTAACTATAACGGTCCTAAGGTACCGAAATCCCTTGTCGGGTAAGTTCCGACCCGCAGGAAAGGCGTAACGACTGGGGCGCTGTCTCAAGGAAGGGCCCGGTGAAATTGCATTACGAGTGAAGATGCTCGTTACCCGCAGCAGGACAAAAAGACCCCGTGGAGCTTTACTGCAACCTGACATTGATCTGAGGGTCGTGATGTGTAGTATAGGTGGGAGACTCGGAAGTGCTGACGCTAGTTGGCATGGATATGTCGCAAGTGAAATACCACTCTTCTCGGTTTTTGGCTCTAACCCCTGAACAAGCAGGGGGACCGTGTTTGGCGGGCAGTTTGACTGGGGCGGTCGCCTCCCAAAAGGTAACGGAGGCGTACAAAGGTCCCCTCAGGGTGGATGGAAATCACCCGTAGAGCGCATTGGTACAAGGGGGCTTGACTGTGAGGCCTACAAGCCAAGCAGGGACGAAAGTCGGTCAAAGTGATCCCACGGTCCCGTGTGGAAGGGCCGTGGCTTATCGGATAAAAGCTACCCCGGGGATAACAGGCTTATCTTGCCCAAGAGTTCATATCGACGGCAAGGTTTGGCACCTCGATGTCGGCTCGTCGCATCCTGGGGCTGAAGAAGGTCCCAAGGGTCCGGCTGTTCGCCGGTTAAAGCGGCACGTGAGCTGGGTTCAGACCGTCGTGAGACAGGTCGGTCTCTATCCGCTGTGGGCGCAGGAAGTTTGAGGGGAGCTCTCCCTAGTACGAGAGGACCGGGAGGGACGTACCTCTGGTGTTCCGGTTGTCCCGCCAGGGGCACTGCCGGGTAGCTATGTACGGTACGGATAAGCGCTGAAAGCATCTAAGTGCGAAACCGGCCCCAAGATGAGACTTCCCATCCCTTAGTTGGGGGTAAGGCCGCAGAGAGACTATCTGCTTGATAGGCCGCATGTGTAAGCACGGCAACGTGTTCAGCTAAGCGGTACTAATCGGCCGAGGACTTGACCATATTTTTTCTTCCTTAGCCTCCGTTTTCTCGCTCGATTTCCCTTGTTAGCGCGCAAAGGCACGCCATCGCCTTGTCGGCTGCCCGGGTACGTACCGCAGCAGCCGGCACGATCGGCAAACGTTGCGGGGTGGAGCAGTGGCAGCTCGTCGGGCTCATAACCCGAAGGTCGTTGGTTCGAGTCCAACCCCCGCTACCAAATAACACACAAAGGCCCCTCATCCGAGGGGCCTTTTTCTATTACGCCCCCAGAATATTCTGGACAGCCGCCGCACTTCTCCTGTTTCCCACTAGATAGGCCCTTGCCTGCTCGCTGGACTACTGCAGCATGTGCGAATAGAGACCCGATAGCAGAACGGCCAGAATATTCTGGCCCTTCGCAGGGCCTATCCCATCGCGCTACACTGTCGCGAAATCGCTTCCGTAATCGGCACCCACAGGAGGGCCATGATGAGCACCATCGATCGCATCGGCCACGTCGTCCTTCGCGTCTCCGACGTCGACGCAGCCGTCGACTTCTACCGCGACGCGCTTGGCATGGAGGTCGTCAGACACGACCCGCAACGAGCCATGGCGTTCCTCTCGTTCGGCACGCAGCACCATGACATCGCCGTGTCAGCGGACCGTGGCGACGGCTCACGTGGGAGCCTGGGTCTCGCGCACATCGCCATGCACATGCCAGGCGGCGATGCCGAGCTCGTTGCTATGCACGACCGGCTGGTGGCTCGTGGCGTGCCCATCAAGACGACGACTGATCACGGCGTCAGCCATAGCGTTTATTTCACGGACCCTGACGGCAACGGGCTTGAGATATTCGTTGACACCATGGCCCCTGAAGACGGCATCGTGGAGATGCGAGAGCGGGGTGGTGGCGCGATCGCGTTGGACCTTGCGAAGATCGTTCGCTAGCAGAGGCAGTCGAGGAGACAAGTGATGGCACGCATCGATCGAGTCGGGCACACAGTGCTCTACGTTTCGGAGGTCGCGAAGGCAGTCGCGTTCTACCGCGACCAGGTCGGCATGGAGGTCAACCGCTGGGATGAAGTGCCTGGCGCCTTCATGTCCTTCGGTCGCCAGCACCACGACATCGCGCTCTTCAAGGTGCGCGGCGAGCCCTCTCGCGGCACGCTGGGCCTCAGCCACGTCGCCTTCGTCATCGAGGGTGGCACGGAGGAGCTGAAGGAGCTCCACGATGGTTTCGTGGAGCGCGGCATCGAGATCCTCGAGAAGATCGACTA
>Ga0302123_10001335_pt1 | contig 17678 bp, 12 predicted proteins | sample CB21_321_MG_FD_203109 | JGI IMG/M metagenome (GOLD analysis project Ga0302123, IMG submission 203109) | Marine microbial communities from Western Arctic Ocean, Canada - CB21_32.1 | ecosystem: Environmental > Aquatic > Marine > Oceanic | place: Canada: Western Arctic Ocean | collected 2017-09-28 | reverse complement strand
GGCGAAGGCCAGCTTGCCGACGAGATCAAACGCGATTCCTGGTATCTGATCAACGGCCAGGGCGACACGATTTTCTGTGACGATTCATCGAATCACTGGCGGCGGGTCGTCCGCACCATGGGGGATGGATACGAAATCCTCGCAAACTTCCCCGACGACCCGCGACTGAACTAGTAAAGGCCGCGATTCCTTTCCGCATACAACGGCGCCAGGTACCCGTGCTGCGAAGTTTGCCGAACAAGCGTAGATGTTGCCCGCTACCCGAGAAGTAGTCCGACTATTTCGCCCGGTTCTGGGAAACGGCCCACTTTGTGCTTCGAAAAAATCTGCTCGCCATCTACAGTGACGTCGAATACGCCGCCACTGCCAACCTCGAATTCGACGGTTACGTCAAATTCCTTTTCGAGTTCCTCTGCCAGACCGGCAGCCGTCGGCTTGTAGTTTCAAGCGCCGCAATAAAGGATGTGCACGTTCATCGGATGCCCTCCTGAGTGGTCGTACAAATATACACTCAAACGACATTGTAAGCACGCCGCTCACGCCCCAGGGGGATTATCCCACCCACGACTGCACCAGTTGGATGATGCGGTCCGCGTGTCCGTCGCCCGAGGTGCCCCAGATTTCCCGCAGTGTCGCTTCGACACCCGATGCGGTGATCTCGGTATCCGGCTGCCGAAATCTTAAAGCCGCCAGCACGCCGCGTGCCATTTTGAGGGGTTCGACGCCCTGTGTCAGTGCCAGGTGCATGGTGCCGACCAGGCGATCATCCCAGGACAACTTGCGTTGTGGGTCGCGGCAAATTCGCGCCACTGCATCCTGCAGAAACGGATTGTGCATGCGGATGAGCAAATCCTCGGCATAATCTCGAAATCCTGGCGGCGTGAATAATTCGTCACCTGTACCTGCGTACTTCCCAATCAATGCGGCGCCGCACTCGTCGATGAACGCCGTCCGTCCGATCTCCAGCAGCTCGCTGTCGGCAGCGATGTCGCTCATGGCGCTGTAGCCGCGCTCCGCTGCCAGGTATCCGAGCAGCGCGTGAATGGCGTTGTGCCCGAAGAGTTTTGCCTCTTCGAACGGCAGCAAGTCCGCCTTTTCCTCGAACACCGGGATCCCCCGGGCGAAGCCGTCGAGTCTGATGCGATCGATCTGGATGGCGTTGAACGCCTCGACCAGCACTGCTTTGTCACTGCCCGGTGTCATGCGGACCAGTCCCAGCTCCTCGATCGTTGCGCAGTCGGCAATGACGCCGCTCATCTTGCCGATGACGGTGTTGAGAATCTGAAAGTTTGCAGGGAGGCTCCCGGACTTGGCAATCGCATCATTCAGGTGGCGGGCGGCGTAGTTGTTGTTTTCGCAGGCGTAGAGGATCCGCGGCTTGCTGTCATCGATATTCGCTGCCAGCGTCTGGGCGATCCCCTTTTCGTAAAAGTCCACGCTCGGCACGGCGGTTGCCAACTCGTCGGCTTCGCGAACGGCCTGCGCGAGTGCGGGACGGTCTGCCTCGACCGTCGGGTTGAGCAATTGCAGCTCGGTCAGGTCGGCGGGTTCGACGCGATCGGCGTGGGCGATATTGATGTGCACCGTGCTGTCGTTGGCGCGCACCGAGTCGACAAGGCCCTGATCGACCTCGGCAATCGTCAACGACGAAAAGTTGCCGGAGCACTGTGCCTCATAACCGACCAGCGCTGACTGGATCGGACCAAACCCGAAACCGACGAAGTTCTTGTCCATGCAATTTCCGATGTTGGACTATGCCGAAGCTGTCTTCAGCAATTCTGCCTCCGCTTCCGAGCACCACTGGCCGTCGTTGAGCTTGGCGGCGACCGTCGGAAAATGCTCGCCCAGCTGGCTCAGCGGGATTAGGCCGATGTCGTGGAGTTGCGGATAGACGATAATCTTGCCGGCCATCGTCCGGTTTTTGACTGCATCGATACCGCCGGTGGCACCGGCCATTCCTGAGATGGCGTCTACGGAGGTGTTGGTGTTGAGCTGGCCGTCGGTGACCTTTTGCAGGACGATCTTCATGTCGCTAATGGTCGAGCCGCTGGTGCCGAACATGTACAGGTCGTTGGCGATGTAGGTGTCCAGGTCGAGATCGTGTTTTACCGGTGCCGGGATGCCGGCGAAAATATTGATCAGCGCGTTCGGTTTGCTGCCGGCGATCGCCTGCTCGACGAGTACCGAAATCGGCGCCATCAAGGCCCAGTAACTGAAGGTGTTGTCGAGCTGTTCGCTTTTCGTGTTGACCATGCGCAACGTGACGTTGTTGGTGGCTGCAATTGTCTCGCATTTGCGCGCCAGGGCCTCCAGTCGGGTATCGTCGAGGTCGGTGGCGGTCACTGAAAGATCGCTGCGCCCGGAGCAGATGTTGCGGATCACGTGCATCTGCCCCATCGGCCCGCCGGCACCGATCACAACGACACTGTCGCCGTCGCGCACCTCCGGATGCTCCGGAACCCGCTTGTACCCCTCGGAGGCGTCGCTGCCTGTCGTGCCGACCCAGCGTGTAAAGCCGTAGTGCACCCGACCAACGCCGACGTGGACCCGTTCACCGATGGCTTCGCCGCCCAAAACGATGTTGATGATGCCGCGTACGGCCAGCTTGTCGTTCAGTGCATCAAGGTCGGCTTTGCTGCTGCCGAAGTAGATGACGTCGTCGAAGCCTTCGTCGGCAACGTCTGCAACGCTGTCGGTGAAAGTCACATCGCCGAGTGCCGAGACAGAATCGCGTTGCGACTCGTCCGTGATCGCCGTGATCGTTGCCGGCGGAGCATTGCCGTAACTGGCTTCGACACCTTGGATCTCATGTCCCGCTGCCGCGACGATCAAGAGACGGCCGCCGGGCAGGACCGTGGTCCGCTCGACGACGACGTATGAGTCTTCGACGCAGGCCCACGGCTCGACGAGCGCTGCCTGCGAGGCGCCGAGATGTTCGGCGACCGGGATAAGAAAACGCTCGCCGTCGCGGTCGATGACGACGCGTTCGTCCAGCAACACGTACTCCTGCAACGCCCCTTCGAAATTGTAGCCGAACGCTGCGTTCGAGCCGGCCGTCGGCAACTGCCGGAAATCCGCCTGGATCAGGCATCGTTCACCGATTTCGTGGTGCTTGACCTGGTCGCCGATCTCGATGATACGGCACACGACTTCATGCCCGGGTACGGTCGGTTCGTCGTTGGGCACGTAGCTTGGAATCTCGTCGAGAATCTCCTTGGCCAGGCCGTCGACGATTTCGCTTTTGCGGGCGTGCCCGGAAAACTGGCTCAGCAGTTTGAGATCCGAGAAACACAGGCCGACACACTCGATCTTCGCGAGAATCTGATACGGCCCGGGATGCACGACGGGCTTCGATGTGTTCAATGTCAGTTCGTCCGGTCCGATCAACTGGACGGCGTATTGTGTCGCGGGTATAGCCATTTTGGGTATTCGGGGTTCAGGTTTTCAGAAGATGAAAGACGGAATTCGGACAAAAGGTCGCGGCGTCATTCCTATGACAACATGACCTGGCCGCCGGTGATCGGTAGAGCCTGGCCGGTTTCGTAGCGTTGCTCGACCAGGTACAGGATGCCGCGCACGACATCCTCCACAGTACAACCGCGGCCCATTGGAACTTTCGCTTCGTATGACCGGCGTACATCCTCGGCAGTCTTCGCGCCGGCCACCTTGCCGGCATGCAGATACTGCACGAACAAACCCTTTTCCGGGTCGGACCACAGCGGCCCGTCGAAGAAGTTGCCGGGACAGATTGCATTGACCTTGATGCCTGATGTCACCAGTTCCAGCGCGAAGGACTGGGTCAGGCCGATGCCGCCGAATTTGCTGCCGGCGTATGCACCGTTGCGGTCGGACCCGACGAGGCCGGACTTGGAATTGATCTGGATAACGTCGCTGAGATAATCGCTGGAGGCGCTGTGCTGTGTCGCCAGGATCGGCGCCACTGCCTGGACACAAATAAAGTAGCCGTTGTAGTTGACATCGGTTACAAAAGCGAAGTCGTCGGGGCTTAGATCGATGACGCTGCCGGCCCTCAGAACCCCGGCATTCGACACGAACAGATCGATGCCGCCATACCTTCGCACGGTTTGGTGGATCGCATCAGCCATCGCCACGGCGCTGGAGACGTCGGTACCAATACCGGTCGCGCGGCCGGCCCCGTGGCGCAGTGCCAGTTCATGGGCCGCCTCCGACACACCCTCGACGTTGACGTCCATGAGCACGACATGCGCCCCCTCGTCAGCGAGCACTCTCGCAATGCCATTGCCGAAGCCCTGTGCCGCGCCTGTCACGACTGCGACGCGCCGGGCCATGCGCCCCTGCGGTCCCTCTGCGGCGGCGACTTTTCGGCGAAACTGCTCTACCTCCCAGCCGTCGATGAACTCTCGATCGCGCTGCGACAGGAAGTGGATATTGCCGAGGATGTGGGCCGTGAGCATGATCTTGATGGCGTCGGTGTACATCAGGCGTGTCGTTTCGGCAGCCTTGTAATCGTCACCGACCGAGAACAGCCCCAGGTCCTTCACCAATACGATTTTTGGCGGGAATCCTGTCGATTCGGTATGAGCGGCGACAGCGGTTCTCAGGGTCTCCGTCAACTGATCGGCGGTGATTGCAGGATCGATCTCGAGCCATAGAGGAAAGGATTTGCAGTAGACGATCTGATCCGGATTCAGCGGGCCGCTCCTGGCCATCGTTTCTCCGTTGGGATCGCAAACAAACTCCTGGACCACGGGGGAGTCGCAGAAGTTGACGATCTTCGGGATGCCGTCTTCGGCCAGCAGCAAGCGCAAGGCCGGCGCGACTCGGTTTATCACCGACACTGCCGCTTCTGCAGGCATGAATAGGGGCCGGTGCGAAATCACTGTGGCGGAATGGTCGATGTGTTCCGCCAGACCGGTGAGGAGCCAGTCGGTATCCTCGCGGATCTGATCGGGTTCGTCGGCCATCACGATGATACCATGATTTTGCAACAGGATCGCCCGCGGTTTGTCCCGGCCGGTGGCTTGGGTGTACTCCCGCATTGCTTTGTGGATGACCTTCGACAGAATGTAGCCGGGATCGACAAACGGGATCCAGATGATGTTGTCTTTGCCGTATAGCTGTTGCGCGAGATCCTCGCCGGCTTCGGAGCAGGTCAGCTTGTTCATCTGGGTCGAATGCGTGTGGACCACATAGCGCCCCGGAATCGCATGGTGCATGAGTGATTCGACCGAGCCGCGCTGGCCGCGTTCCGGATAAATCCGGGCGGCGTTCAAGGCATCCTTGTATTGTCCTTCGCGCGTGGTCGGGTCGTCGTCGAAGTCCTGTAGAAACGTTTCTGCCAGTGCGGCGCGATCGAGCTCGACAAAACCCTCCGGCGACACCGTTGCCAACGATGTGCCGCTGGCTTTGACCCAGAGATGTTCATCGTTTTTGCACGATGTGTTGCCGCCGCCGGCAATGACAAACTCGACGCCGTCACCGTAGAAGTGCGAGATCTTTGTGATGACGTCGAGAGGTTCGTCGCTTGGATCGAAAGTTGGCCAGTGCATGATTCGAGAATGAGTGGGTGGACTGAGTTGACGGAACTTAAATTGTTGAATTCATGGGTTGCGGTAGGCCTCGATCACGGCAGCACCGAGTCGGGCGAAGGCGCCGATGCGTTCATCGGCGGTTGCGTAGCTGCGATTCGGCACGCCGTTGCTGTCGACAAATCCGGGTTCGCCGATGTACCCGAGATATTGATGCGCCGCGACGACACAGGCGCCCTCCCAGAATATCGCTTTGACTGCCTCCGGTATCGGCGTACCGCCGACGCAGGTTGGCTCGATGCCGATCAGGTCCAGCGTGTTGTGCTCGGTACCCGCAGTAACGATGAGGCCCGCTGTACGCATCGCGGTGACATACTCGGTAAGCACAGGTGCGCTGTTGCGGATAGGAATGTATTCGACGGCGTGGAAATCGTAGTCGCGCAGGTGCCCCAGCAGTTTGTCGGGCGGATCTTCGAAAGCACAGATCGGTGATGTTCCGTCGGCCAGCGTTGGATAGCTCGGGATACCGCCCAGTTCGAGGATCAGTTCCGTTGCTTCGGGCAGGGTGATAAACGCCTCCTCGGTGAAAGCTGGTTTGCCGGCCTTCATCAGGTGCGACCGAATTTCAGCCTGAATGCCGACATGGTCATTTGCGTCCTTGGCGTCCTGGCCGAGGATCGCCGCGACAATTGCCGGACGCTCTCCTGAATCGGCCTGGTCGAACACCGCCTCCTGGAAGGCCTGGGCGATGTGGCGCTCCTGGATGTAAACGGTCTCCCGCAGCGAACCGTGACGGTTGACGATCATGTCGACGACACCCTGCTCGTTGAGCCCGGTATCGAAGCCACGGTCACAGCAGACGGCTCCAAGCTTTTCGATCATCGCCGCCATGCGGCCGCGATCGGCGTCGCGGATTTGTTGCAGCAGCACCGAGGCGCGGTCAGACATGTCGACGAACTTCGTGATGCCCTTGCCACATACATAGGTCTTGCCGGGGTTGCCGGGATCGTTGACCTTGATGCTGCTGTCGCGAAGTTCGTCGATCATCACGATGATCTCGAGACCGTACATCGGAAAAATCCTCTGAGCTGCAACCTGTTCCGTGAACGGACCGTAGATGCTGTAGTCGTAGTAGTTACTGACGCCGAGCACGCCGACGGCCTGGGCCGCTGCCAGATCCGTTGCCTGTGCCACGCTGTCGAAGGCGGAGAAGTTCGGCGGCAGATGGATATGTGAGTTTACCGGGACCCGTGCTGCGGCAACGTCGATGGCTGCGGCGCGGTCGCGCAGGGCGTCGATTCCCGGCAGTCGGGCGAATGCGATAGAAAGTGGATCACTCATCGTGGCTGCAGAATTTGAGATTGAGTTAGGTCGTGATTGCAGCGTGCCAATCTATAGGGGAAGCTCGGATATTCAATGGGTAGGACCGCCGTCCTTGGCGGTTTGTGTGGTGCTCCCGGTCGCGTGAGCACACGTCGGCCTGCCAAGCCTCGATCCCATGTCGCACGGCGTTTCACCCAGTCCGCGACACTCGTACAGCCTTCGCTGGATGGGTTGTAAACTTGGTGAGCGCCATGGTGATGTTAATAAAGGTCCGCAGATCGTGCACGGTATTGCATTGCCATGGCAGCGGTGCTCGCATTTATGCTGTACAGCTCAAAACAAATTACCACCCGATCGTTCGACAGTTCCGCGATGGGATTTTGCATTCTGGAGAACCTGCCACTACGGTAAGCCTTTGCTACGGATTATCCGGGCGTTTAGTTCAGCTGGCTAGAACGCTACCTTCACACGGTAGAGGTCACAGGTTCGAGTCCTGTAACGCCCACCAGATTCCCGCTGCTTTTTGCCTGCTTGTCTGTCGGCGGCCCCGCCGATATGTCTTCTTTCGCCATCGGTGCCGCGGTCGATTTCGCCAATGGAAAAAAGTTGACGAGCGCCTGCCGCGATTGCGTTGCCGACAAGCCTTCTACCGCATTTTGTGGCGCGCAGGAATTGTTAGGAATATGTGGAAAATAAAATTGCCTGGATTTGCCGCTGTTCTACTCTCGCAAGTCTCGGAAACACGGCTATCATATCAATCTTGCAGTTGAAAAAAGAGGTGCCTTATGCTTCCCTTCAAGATAGATTTATCCGGTAAAACTGCCGTAGTCACCGGTGGTGGCGGCGTTCTTTGCGGTGCGATGGCTGAGGCCCTTGCCGCGTGCGACGCCAATGTCGCGGTGCTTAGCAGAAAACTTGAAAATGCCGTGACCGTCGCCGACAGAATCACTGCCGCGGGTGGCAGCGCCAGACCCTATGCCTGCGACGTCACAGATCGGGATAGCATTGAGAGTGCCAATGCGGCGATAGAGACCGAATACGGTCCCTGCGACATCTTAATCAACGGCGCCGGAGGCAACGCTCCGTCCGGAACCGCAAGTGTCGAAGTGATGCAACCCGAACATCTGCAGCCGGCAGATGGGGTCCGGACATTTTACGAGCTTGAGCCTGAGGGGATCGAGTTCGTATTCGACGTCAACTTCAAGGGCACCGTCGCCGCGACCCAGGTATTTACCCGCAGCATGGCCGAGCGCCAGAGCGGTTGCGTAGTGAATATTTCGTCGATGAGCGCCTTCACCCCGCTTACCAAGGTCGGCGCCTACAGCGCGGCCAAAGGGGCGGTGAACAATTTTACGAAATGGCTGGCCGTCCACCTGGCAGAGCTGAACATACGCGTCAACGCTATCGCCCCCGGCTTTTTCCTGACCCGGCAGAACGAGGCTTTGCTGACCAACCCGGACGGCACCTACTCGCCGCGCGGCAACACGATCGTCGGCCAGACACCGATGAAGCGTATGGGCCGGGCCGACGAGTTGATCGGTTGCCTGCTGTGGCTGGTCTCCGACGAGGCTGCGAGTTTCGTAACCGGCACCGTTATCCCCGTCGATGGCGGATTCAACGCCTTTGGCGGTGTCTGAAACCGCTGATACCTGAAACCTCACACCTGCGCTGGCGCCGAAGGGCGGGCCAAAATTGATAATGGACCCGATTGCAGAACTCAGGAGTGTTTCCAAAGACACCGACTTTTTCATTGGTATCGACAGTGACGGTTGCGTCTTCGATTCGATGGAGATCAAACAGAAGGAATGCTTCTGCCCGAACTTCATCAAGCACTACGGTCTGCAGGTGGTCAGCAAGTACGCTCGCGAGGTCTGGGAATTCGTCAACCTCTATTCCAAGACCCGTGGCTGCAATCGCTTTCTCGCCGTCATCTGCTCGCTTGACCTGCTGCGCCACCGTCGTGAGGTGAAGGTGCGCAATGCGGACATTCCGCAATTGCCGCAACTGCGCGCCTGGATCGAAGAGGAATCGAAGCTCGGCAATCCTGCGTTGAAAGCGAAAGTCGACGCTACGGGCGACGCCGAGCTCGAGATGATTTACGCCTGGTCGATCGACAACAACGCCCGCGTCACCGACATGGTTCACGGCTTGCCGCCGTTTCCCGGCGTTGCAGATTTCCTCGCTGCAGTGCAGGGGAAAGCGGATGCCATTGTCGTTTCGCAGACGCCGCTCGAAGCGCTGGTGCGCGAATGGGAGGAGAACAAGATTGATCATCTGATCAAGATGATTGCCGGCCAGGAACACGGCACCAAGACCGAGCACCTGAAATATGCTGCCAGCGACCGTTACGATGCCGAAAAGATCCTGATGATCGGTGATGCACCCGGCGACTGCAAAGCGGCGAAAGGCAATGACACGATGTTCTTCCCGATCGTGCCAGGCCGCGAAGAGGAATCGTGGGAACGGCTCAATGCCGAAGGCCTGGAACGTTTCTTCAACGGTACATTCGCCGGAGAATACCAGGCACAACTGCTGGCAGCATTCGACGAGGCACTCCCGGAAATGCCGCCGTGGCAGTCATAAAGTTTTCGTTCTCATTTATTCAACCTTCCAACCTTCCTGTTTTTCATGAGCGAACAAGCTGATTTCGGATTGGTCGGTCTCGCCGTCATGGGTGAGAACCTGGTGCTGAACGTCGAGAGCCGCGGCTACTCGGTATGTGTCTTCAACCGGACCACCAGCAAGGTCGACGACTTTCTCGCCGGTCGCGCCAGCGGCAAGAACATCATCGGTGCCCACAGCGTCGAGGAACTGGTCGCAAAGCTGTCGCGCCCACGCAAGATCATGGTGATGGTCAAAGCTGGTCCGCCGGTCGATGCTTTCATCGAGAAACTTTTGCCGCATCTCGATCAGGGCGACATTGTCATCGATGGCGGTAACAGCCATTACCCCGACACCATCCGCCGGACCGCTGAGCTCGGAGAGAAGGGCATCAGCTTCATTGGCACCGGCGTCTCGGGCGGTGAAGAAGGCGCGTTGAAAGGTCCGTCGATCATGCCGGGCGGCAATCCGAATGCCTGGCCGGAAGTGAAACCGATTTTTCAGGCGATCGCTGCCAAGGTCGAGGACGGCTCACCGTGTTGCGAGTGGGTCGGCAGCGACGGCGCCGGGCACTACGTCAAAATGGTACACAACGGCATCGAGTACGGCGACATGCAGCTTATCTGCGAAGCCTACCATTTGATGGGGGCCGGGCTTGGGATGAGTGCCCCGGAACTGCACGAGGTTTTTACGAAGTGGAACGAAGGCGTGCTCGATTCGTACCTGATCGAGATTTCCCGTGATATCCTCGCCAAGACCGACGACGACACAGGCAAGCCGATGGTCGATGTCATTCTGGACACCGCTGGGCAGAAGGGTACCGGCAAGTGGACCTCGACATCCGGCCTCGATCTCGGTGTACCGATTGCCCAGATCACCGAAGCTGTGTTTGCCCGCTGCATTTCCGCGCTAAAGGAAGAGCGCGTTGCGGCCAGTGAAGTCCTGAGCGGCCCGGACACGAACTTCGGCGGTGATCGCGAGGCGTTTGTCAATGATCTGCACGACGCCCTGTATGCTTCGAAGATCTGTTCGTATGCGCAGGGCTACCAGTTGCTGCGCGCGGCGGCCGAGGAGCACGACTGGGAGCTGAACTACGGCGAGATCGCCCTGATGTGGCGCGGCGGCTGCATCATCCGCGCCGCCTTCCTGGAGAACATCAAGACCGCCTTCGACAGCAACCCGGGGCTCGCCAATCTCCTGCTCGATCCGCACTTCAGCCAGATCATTATGAAATCGCAGGATGCCTGGCGCCGGGTCATCAAGACCGCGGTCGACCTGGGCGTGCCAGTGCCATCCATGAGCGCCGCGCTGAACTATTACGATTCCTATCGTTGTGCACGGCTGCCGGCCAACCTGCTCCAGGCGCAACGCGACTACTTCGGCGCCCATACCTATGAGCGTGTCGACAAAGCGCGCGGCGAGTTCTTCCATACGAACTGGACCGGCCGCGGCGGCACGACTGCCGCAACGCAGTATACTGCTTGAAGAGCCGGGCCTGAAGACGCTGAGCAGGGGGCGTCCATTACTTCACGCCCCGATCGGGTGCCAGGTTGTCTTCACTTCCTGAGCTTCGAGGATCCGATACGGGTCGGTGGGCGTCGTGTCAGTGCAGTGCACAACACGTTTGACATTGAGGCTTGCGCCTTCCTGGACAACGCGAAGCTCAGCCGCGTCGTCGCCGCAGTAAACGATGGCGTTGATGTCCATGTGCGTGGCAAACTGCTCGAGAAGTTCACTGCGGGTCCCCGTAAGGATATTGACGACACCCGCGGGAAAGTCCGAGGTCTCGAGCACCTCGGCCAGGGTGATGCTGCACAGCGGCTTTGTCTCTGATGCCAGCACGACGCAGCTGTTGCCACCGCACACCACCGGTGCCATGGTCGCAACAATCCCGAGCAACGACGGCGTTGCCGGTGCCAAAATGCCTGCCACCCCCGTCGGTTCGAGAATCGAGAAATTGAAATGCGACGAACTCACGGGGTTCACGGTGCTGAATATTTGCTGATACTTGTCTGCCCAGCCGGCATAGTAGACCAACTGCTCAATGCTCTGATCAACCTCATCGCGGGCCGCCGCGATCGGCAGCCCTTGAGACTTCAACTCGGCGATGAACTGGTCGCGGCGGGTCTCGAGAATCTCGGCGACGCGATACAGGATCTGCCCGCGGTTGTAGGCCGATCGCCCGGCCCAATCCGAAAAGGCTTTTCGCGCCGCAACCACCGCGTTGCGAAAATCTTTACGCGATGCCTGGCACATGTTTGCCAGCAGCTTGCCCCGGCCGTCTTCGACCTTGTAAAACCGGCCCGATTCCGTGCGCGGAAAGGCGCCGCCGATATATAGCTTATACGTCTTCTGCACCGGTATGCGTTCGACTGGCTTTTTCATGTCAACCTCACATATGGCAACAGTCCGTGCACACCACCCTCACGGCCGACGCCGCTTTCCTTGTAGCCGCCGAAAGGCGACGAGGGATCGAATTTGTTAAAGGTGTTGGCCCACACGACGCCGGCGCGCATTTTATTGCTGACCTTGAAGACCTTGGCGCCTTTGTCGCTCCACACGCCGGCGGATAATCCGAAGGGCGTGTTGTTCGCTTTGCTGATCGCTTCGTCGACGGTGCGAAACGTTTGCACGGCCAGTACCGGCCCAAAGATTTCCTCCTGGACGATCCGGTGCGACTGGCTGGCGTTGAGAAACAGAGTAGGCCGGCACCAATAGCCCTTCTCCGGCACAGCACACGCGGACTGGTACAGTTCGGCACCCTCGGCCGTGCCGATCTTCAGATATGCATTGATTCGCTTGAGTTGCATCTTCGAATTGATCGCGCCGATGTCGGTGTTCTTATCCAGAGGGTCCCCGACGATCAACGTTTCCATGCGGTCTTTCAACCTGTCGATCAACTCGTCGTGGATGCTCTCCTGCACGAACAGCCGGGAACCGGCACAGCACACGTGCCCTTGATTGAAGAAAATACCGTTGACGATGCCCTCGACAGCCTGGTCGATCGCGGCATCCTCGAAGACAATGTTGGCGGCCTTGCCACCGAGCTCGAGGGTGTATTTTTTGCCGGTGCCCGCGACTGCTTTCTGGATGATCTTGCCGACTGCCGTCGAGCCGGTGAACGCAATCTTGTCGATGCCCGGGTGATTGACCAGGGCCGCGCCGGTATTGCCCGCGCCGGTCACGATGTTGACTACCCCTGGCGGCAGATCGATGTCGCGCAGCAGTTCAGCCAGCTTCAGCGCAGTCAGCGGCGTCGTCTCGGCGGGTTTCAAAACTACCGTATTGCCGGCGGCCAGAGCCGGGGCGATTTTCCAGGCCGCCATCAGCAGTGGAAAGTTCCAGGGGATCACCTGGCCGGCGACGCCCACGGGTTCAGCTGTGCGACCGGGGAACGCATATTCGAGCTTATCCGCCCACCCCGCGTAGTAAAAGAAATGTGCCGCGGCCAACGGCACATCGATGTCGCGTGATTCCCGAATCGGCTTGCCGCCGTCGAGCGACTCGATCACCGCAAATTCCCGGGCCCGCTCCTGAAGCACGCGCGCGATGCGGAAGATGTACTTGCCGCGCTCGGTTGCCGTCAGTTTCGACCAGTACTTGTCGTACGCTGTGCGAGCCGCTTTGACAGCGCGATTGACGTCCGTCTTTTCCGCTTCGGCCACCGATGACAGGCGTTTCTCGGTAGCAGGATTGATCGTGTTGAAATAATTGCCCTTCGACGGCGGGACGAACTTGCCGCCAATGAACAGGTCGTAGCGATTTTCGATCGTCACGTGATCCGTGCTCTCTGGTGCCGGTGCGTACGACCAGTCGGTTGCAAAGTTGAGGGTCGGTTTTTTCTTCTTGGCCATGGGCCTAAGCCTCGGAAAAGTAGTCCGCCGACTGATACACGCCGGTTCGCTGTTTGGCAATTTGCAGAAGGACGTCGTTCGCCAGTCGACTGGCACCGAAGCGGAAAAGCCTCGGCGTCAGCCAGTCCTGACCGAGGGTTTCGCGCAGCATTACCAGGTAACTGATGGCCAGCTTTGCCGTCGAGATGCCGCCGGCCGGTTTCATGCCGCGGATCTGTCCGGTGCGCCGGTAGAAATCGCGAAGCGCCTGCAGCATTACCAGCGTGACTTCCATGGTAGCCGATGGCTGCACTTTACCCGTCGACGTCTTGATGAAATCGCCACCTGCATACAGGGCAATATCGCTTGCCCGGCGCACATTGTCGAGCGTCTGCAGTTCGCCCGTTTCGAGGATAACCTTCAGGTGCGCGTCGCCGCAGGCTTGCTTGACGGCAGCAATCTCGTCATAAGTGTAGGTGTACTCGCCGCGCAGAAAGCGGCCGCGGGAAATCACCATATCCACTTCATCGGCTCCTTCAGAAACAGCGCTGCGCGTTTCGGCCAGCCGCAGTTTCAGAGGCATCTGGCCGCTGGGGAAACCGGTCGCCACCGATGCGACCTTGATGCCGCTGCCGGTCAAGGCGTTCCTGGCGGTACCCACGAGGGTCGGGTACACGCAAATGGCAGCTACCTGCGGCAGTCCGGGAAGTTCGTCGTGCAGGTGCATTGCCTTGGCACAAAGTTGACGGACCTTGGCGGGCGTGTCCATACCCTCGAGCGTCGTCAGGTCGATCATGCTGAGGATCAGTTCGAGCGCCCCCATCTTCGCATTTTCCTTGATGCTGCGCGTCTTGAAACGAGCGACACGCTCCTCGACACCGGTCTGGTCGACAGACGGCGATGTCGGGACTTCTGCAAGGGGATGTGTCCGGGAGGCGGGCATGGAAAAACTTATCATCGAACGACTTCTGATCAATCCCTTCTGTGGTACAGGCTTTCCAGTCCGCGGCCGCGAAGCCGCAGCATCGATCACCATTGACCTACAGCTTCACCGCGACGCATAACGTATGTGGTAATGGGGCAGGGTAGGGCACGGTCTGCTGTAGCTTTAAGCCTGCGGACTTGCACTGCTCATCGATCTCCCCCAACTTCAGGGAGCGGCCCTGGTCGGCGATCAGCATCATTTGTAGCGAGAATAATTCGGGTACCACCGGGCCCCGGTCGTCGCCGCCGGTGAACAGGTCGCTGATGAATACCTGGCCTTGCGGTTTCAGCGCTTCGGTTGCTTTGCGCAACAGTGCCACGATACCGTCGCCCTCGGCACGGTGCAGCACGCCGGAGAACAACACAGCATCGAGGTTCTGACCGAAGTCATCCTCAAACATGTCTCCCGGCTGCAGGTCGATCCGCTCACGGGCTACGGAGTCCGCAACCAATTCAGCCGCGACTTCGACAATCGGCGGCAGATCCAAGACGGTGACGTGCAACTCGGGATATTGCTCGGCGAGCAGACGGGCGTAGGTCGCGGGTCCGCCGCCGACGTCGAGCAACGTGTGGACCCCGTCGAGGTCGATCAGGTTCAGCATGCACTGTGCGACGCCCTGTGCCCGATGATGCATCGCCAGGACAAACTCGCGTGTTGCTGCCCGGTCGCCACCCAGAAAGGTTTCCGGCGGTACGCCCGGACGATCGGCGCGGATAGCGTCCGCCAGCCCACCCCAGGCGTTCCAGGCGCGGGCGTTGAAACGAATGGTGTCGCCGAGGTAAGCAGGGCTGTCCGCAACAAGGTAGGTGTTGCTCATGTCCGTATTGCGGAAGCCTCCGCGGTCATCGGCGACGAGCAAATCCAGTGCCGCCAGTGCCTCGAGGAGCAGCTCGACAGTCCGCAGCGGCAGGTCGAGGCGGTCGGCAACGTCGCTTGGGGACATGCTGTTGCCGGCGAAGGTGTCGAACAGCTTCAATTCGATGCCGGCAAACAATGCACCGGAACGCCAGAAGGCGACAGACAGATCGAACAGCGGACCCGGATTCGGGGCATCTTCCATAGTGCTCCGGAAATTTCAGTGATGAATATCAGACTTTTGCCTTAACGGAATGCCTCTGCTGCGAAAAGCACCCGCAAGAAAAGAGGCGTTCAGTCACTACATAGTAAGACTTGTTAGCTGCCGCGCAAGTTCCCGGGCTTCCGTCGTCGGCTTGTTACACACGAAATTGCGGCAGACAAATGCCGTTGCCTTGCCGTCGACCATTGCTTTGCCATGCAGTAGTGGCTGGTCGTTTGCGGAGTCTGCAAACGCGACCAGTCGGTTGGGCAGGAAACGCTTGTGCACGGTTTGCAGAAGAGCCTGTGCCGCCTCGGCCTGCAGATCGCCAATTATGGCAATCTCTGCCGGCAGGTACAGATGGAAATCGAGCGCCAGCAATAGGTTCATGAAGCCGCGCGGCATTTTTTGCATCGCGTCGTAATTACGGCGCAAGACCTGTACGGCTATTTCTCGGTAGTCGCTGCGATCGCAAAAATGCGAGCTGCGCAGCAGCGCCATTGCCGCCAGAGAGTTGCCGGCCGGCACGGCGCCGTCGTAGTTGGGCTGCGAGCGCAGAAACAATTTGCTGTGCGCCTCTTCGGCCAGGTAGAATGCCGATGTCTCAGCACTCCAGAAGCGCTTGATCATACTGTCGATTAACCCAGAGGCAGCCCTCAGCCACGCTGGATCGCCGTCTGTCTCGTAGACGTCCATGAAAGCCAGAGCGGCTGCAGCATAGTCATCGACATACCCGGGAATGCGCGCTGTGCCGTTGCAGTAAACATGCAGCAACCCGGCGTCGTTCGTCATAGTGTCGCGGATGAATGCGGCGGCGCGAATGGCGGCAACGCGGTAGACATCGTCATTGAGCACCTGGGCTGCACGAGCCATGGCGGAGATCATCAACCCGTTCCAGCAGGTCAGCACTTTGTGGTCCTTGCCGGGAGGTACGCGTTGCTCGCGCACCGTCATCAACTTGTCCCTGGCGTCGCCGATCCGGTTCCAGAGTTCATCGGTCGTCAAGTCTCGACTGGCGGAGAACGTCGAGGGCGGTACCGGTACATTAAGAATGTTGTGACCTTCGAAGTTGCCCCCTGCGGTAATGCCATAAAAGCTTGTGAACAGCTCTGCGGACTGGGGGTCGAGCACGGTTTCGATCTCACTTTTGTCCCAGACGTAGAACTTGCCCTCGACCCCCTCGCTGTCGGCATCTTCGGCGGCATGAAACCCGCCGCTGTCATCGGTCATGTCCCGGAGGATATAGTCGAGGCTCTCGCGCACGATACGTTGGTATTCGAAATTGCCGGTGACTTGCCAAGCCTCAAGATAGGCGGCAACGAGAAGTGCATTGTCATAGAGCATTTTTTCGAAATGCGGCACCAGCCATTTGTCATCGACCGAGTAGCGTGCGAAACCGCCGCCGAGCTGGTCGTACATGCCGCCGTAAGCCATGCAGTCCAGGGTGTGGGTGGCCGCGTGCAGCAGGTTGTCGTTGGTGGTTCGCTGATACTCGCGCAGCAGAATCTGGATGCTTGCAGCCGACGGAAATTTCGGGGCGTCGCCGAAGCCGCCCCATTTTCGGTCGAAGCTGTCGAGCAGTTCCTGGCCGGCTGCGGTCAGGGTGGCGGTCTCGAGCGCGATGTCGCCGTCCGGCTGGGGGACGGCGGTTTGCTCGCACAACGTCGAGCTGATGTGCTCGGCATTGTCGAGTACCTGCTGTCGCTCGGTCTTCCACAGCTCGGCGATGCGAGTCAGGATGTGCGCGAACCCCGGGCGCCCGTGGTTGTCGCCCGGCGGGAAATAGGTGCCGCCGAAGAAAGGTTTCAAATTTGGCGCCAGAAAAGCAGACAACGGCCAGCCGCCGCTGCCGGTGTAGGCTTGCACAAAAGTCATGTACACGTCATCGACATCGGGCAGTTCTTCGCGGTCGACTTTGATCGATACGAAATTGTCGTTGAGCAGTCCCGCGATCGAGGCGCTCTCGAAGGACTCGCGCTCCATGACATGACACCAATGGCAGGCGGAATAACCGATCGACAGAAAGATTGGCTTGTCCTCGCTGCGTGCTTTGGTGAACGCATCCTCGCCCCACGGGTACCAATCGACGGGATTATAGAGATGCTGCAGCAGATAGGGGCTGGTCTGGCCCTCGAGATGATTGGGAGTCGGCATGCGTCACTATAGCGCTGCACCGGAGCCGGTGCCCGGAACTTCATCGCATCCCATCCCTTCATCCTTAAACGCCGTGCGAGCTGTTACGCTTCGCAAGGCGGCTGAGTACAGTCGCGTCTCCAGCTTAGACGTATGTGGGTGAGGGAAGGAGGGAAGGGATGAAGGGAAGAAGAGCTAAAAAAAAACGACCGACGGTTTCCCGTCGGCCGCGTTTG
>Ga0302123_10001324_pt1 | contig 17738 bp, 19 predicted proteins | sample CB21_321_MG_FD_203109 | JGI IMG/M metagenome (GOLD analysis project Ga0302123, IMG submission 203109) | Marine microbial communities from Western Arctic Ocean, Canada - CB21_32.1 | ecosystem: Environmental > Aquatic > Marine > Oceanic | place: Canada: Western Arctic Ocean | collected 2017-09-28 | reverse complement strand
GCCAAGTGTTGTCGTATCTCACCTGGATAGGTCCACTCGGGATCCGGTGCCGGAATCACGATCGTTGGAATCGAAAACGTCTCTGGCGAATAATCCTGCCCAATCGCCGGGCAAGCCAACACCGCAACCACAATCAGGAATCTCATCAAACACCCTCCCATTTTTTTAATGCGACCAATTGCCCCGAGTTGATTACGGGGATGTAATCGCCAAAATCCTTTTCGCCGTGCCGGATAGTCAGCAGCCCTGAGCTGATCGTAAATGTCAATTCAGCATCGGGCGTAACCGGTGGCGGATCGATGGGATCTCCACCGTACCATCGCTCCAATTGACTGTACGATGGATCCGACTTCCGCCACCCGCCAAAGCTATTCAGCTGCACGATCGATGGAGACATGATACCACCGTTGGAATGACCTAGACCAAAGTTATGGCCGATTTCGTGGCATAACAGCGCGGACATCTGCACTAGCCCAGATGATCCGTAGTCGGGATCTAATTTGCAAAAAAGCCTCTGATTACACGGGCCGTTCGTCAATTCCGCGAGCCCAATTGTCGAGCCTCGTAACGGCTCCCAGTATGCTCGAATCGTTTCATTATCGCCTGGATCAACCCTAATCATCCTGGCGCCGATAGCCGCGTAGGCTGCCACCACATCGGCTATCATCTGATCCGAATCGGCTGCCGAGAAACTCGAAGGACGACGCGAGTCGTTGAATGAGAAACGTATTCCCTCACTGAAGCATGGATCGTTGAAAGTCCCCTGGCCGGCCGCCGCATGATCCGGCATCCCACACCGCTCGAGCGTCAGGCTATGTTCTGTAATCGGTCCTAATTCGCTATCAGGCACGAGTCCCATGATATCTTGCCACGACGCAACCATCGACTTTGCATCCGAATCGATAATGATCAGCTTTTCCAGATCATCCTCCGTCACACCGAAATTGACGCCGTGGCCGTAGTCCCAAATTTGCTTCAGTCGTGGATCCATTACAGCCCCTCGAATATGGCTAGCAACTTGGTGAGGAATTCGACCGACGATTTCCGGTCAGCGGGATCCAGTTGGGTCCCCGTAAGGTGTGCTCCAATCCCCGCCTTGATCTGCTCTAAAGTCGTGGTGATCTGTAATTGAGTTGAGTACTCGCCAGCCACCGCCAACTTCAACAGCTCGGCCGAAACACCTTCTCGCCACGGCTTCCACTTTTCGCCCGTGCCCGTCTTGCTAACGATCGCATTTGACCCCAGAGCCAGCGACCTATTAGCCGCATCGAGTTGGATCGTCCCCTTCTGGATTCCGTCAGCGACAGCACCGTACAGTAGGCCGAATTCGTTTTTGGTCGATGGAGTGTCGTCCACTGCCGCAGTCAATTCTTTGACACGCTGCGATAGGGGAGTCAGGTCGCCAGTATCGACCGGGGGAATAACTGGGCCACCTCCGCTTGTCACCTTGTGGATCGTCAGTGGCCTGATAGTCGCGGTCCCATCCGCAGCAACTATTACCTCTAGGACGTATCGCCCGGCAGCTGGGACGTCGATCACCACCGGAATTTGAGCCATCAGTGGGCATGGAATTGAGAGTAGCAGAATCGCTATACATCGCATTGAATCGCCTCGGAATGGAGGCCACCCGCAGGGGAAACTGAGGATCAAACCAGCCTTTACTCCCCCACGGATCGCCATAGTTGGACTAGCACAATCCAATGAATAACGGCAAAAGTTCTTTGATGAACGCGAGGAAAGCGGACCAATCACGCTCGCCATTCGCGGCCAGGGTTATTGTGTTCCCTGCCTCTGCGTACTCAACCATCAAATCATCTAAAACGTCGTCGACAGATTGAGGATTAAATCGAGTCGCGGCCATCACGCGAATTGCATCACGTCGGTCCATGTCGCCATTCTTAACCTCGGATCGCACGAATTCCCGAAGGTCGCGACGGCGGTCTTGTCTCTCTTTTCGATTAAGCATTTGATCACCTTTGACTAAATAGAATTACTTGCTTCCATTAAATGTACGACCGAACGCATCTCGGTCAACGCTCTTCTGACCAGTCTTCGCATCCGAGGCACGTGTGAATGCCGCCAATCCTTTTCGCTAGCGTGCACTCGCCATGAACACTGCATGAAAACACCTTCAACCTGACGGTGCCGCTACAGGATTCACACTCAACTAGCCGGGTCGAGCCACCAAGATTCGCACAAGGCGACCTGGGGGCTTTAGGATGCAGTCGAGGCTTCGGTCGGTCATCGCAGGCATCGCACACATTTAAGCAGGGATCGAGGGTCATGCAGACTGCCCCGCATTTGCATGTGAATTCATGGATCATGGCGGAAAATTCGCGGTGATGTTGAATGTAGAAATAGTCCACTCGCAAGCCGGACCGGCGCTGGATATGTCATCGGGCTCCGGGTTGAATAGATCCCGATCGCCGTAATATCTGTACGCGGCACCGAAGCTTAGAGGCGTCAATGACCATAGGTGACAATCCTCGTATCCCCCAAAGAACCCCGGATTGGTCCAGGATTTACTGAATTGAACGGTTTCGAATCCTGTTGCCCCTGGTCCACTTATGGACCAAGCGAACTGAGGGTAATTCTCCGTGTACCCCAGTAGAACACTACCCACCACAAGATAACCCGCCTGGGTAACCCGAACGGCCAGACTCATCTGGTTGTATTCATAGCTGCAATCAAAACGAGGCGGATCAGAGTTCCTGCGTCGGAAGATACCGCTAATCGGGACGTCGAGCCTCCACTGGCATGGTGATATTTTGGGAAGCGTGTATGACCCATCGATACCAGGACAATCACTGTTTGAACATTCGTCGTTCACTACCCCCAGGATGTCCACGTCGACAGTACTAGGCGTGGCGCCTGAACAGGACGCGCATTCTACTTCCGGTTCTTCGCAGCAGCAGCCGCCCGGTCCATTATCTTTGAATGCCATATCGTCGTTCTTGTTACGGGCAGGATTCGACTACGTAAACCCAATTGGTCTTAATTCGCGACACGACGCACGCGCGGCCCCCAATGATATATGACGACGTTGGATTCAAGGCATTAACAAACACAGGAGAGCCTATGTCGTCCAGCATGTCGCTGATGACGAAGTAGTCCGTATTCCCGTAATCATCGTCTGGAAGGCTCTTTGCCGCGACATAGTCTCGGGCCATCTCTTCACCGCTGATGCCCGCCGTCGAGGTTGTCTCTCCCAAGAACGACGGGTCGTCAATCGTAAACGAACTGTTTGCCCATCGAGACAATTGGACGGAAGTCATCACGTCCCAGGGGACAGAATTGATTCGCATCAACATGACGCCAGGATCGTTGGGCCCCAGGTCTAGTTCCGTGAAATCACTTTCCCGTGCGTGCCAGATTGTAATGGAGTCATCGAAAGCGGACGTCTCCCATTTGTATGGAGCCACCATAGTGATATCGTAAACTCGAGCCGAACGATTCATCTCATCCTCGTTGAGTTTCTCCGAGAGATCGATCAGTTGTTGTGGCATCGCAAAACCCAGACTTTCCAGACCTCTATGCAGCGCCCTCGTATAGACTTCAACAGGAAAGGAGTGCAGTGCATTGGTCGAAGGAGTCCATTTCATCAGAAGATCGGGGCGATGGATGAAGTTGATATTGCCGGCAAACAACATCGAAACTTTGGAGCTGCGGGTGCTCCGGCCGAGGTATGCCCCTTCTGGCACTTCGAACTCACCGATGCTGTTAGCGTCTCGGTAGGCTGGCTGTCCAGTTACTCGCGGCGTTCCAGCGAATCCATTCCTGAAGTTAGCGTCAACTGTGTCTGCCGCGTCAGATAGTTTTTGAATGAAGTAAGCGTGCTCGGGCCCAGGCATATTTGTCAGGGCTTCTTGGTTGTCCTCAAATATCTTCACACACACCCGCATGCCAACGCTGTGCAGGACTAGATCAATCAGTGTTCCGATTCCGCACTTCCCTCGCAGCCGATTCAGCAGTCGAAAGTCCGGCAGCAAATACTTCGCATCCACTTCGGGGACGCCCCCATCCCAGCCGTTATAACCCGGAAGAGCTTCACGCATTAGCTGCGAGATTACATACGCCCACGTAGATGTATTAGTGAACACTGAGATGTGCGACTTGAATTGCAGGAAATGGCGACGATCGGTCTGAGGTATCAAGTACATATTCTCGATTGCCTCGTCCCGCGTCCCCTGTTCGGGCAGGGGTAGGGTTCCAATCACCCTTGCTCCCAGTCCTTCCAAGGCAAAATTGCAGTTTGACGTCTGAAGTCGACCAGAAGGTAAGCCCGGCCAATGAAAATCCCCATCCGATTCGTTGTAGATCGCGTAGTTCCCGCCGAGATCCATCGGACTTCTCCCTAGCGTCACCACCTGAGCGCTGCGACCCAACCCCGTCATCGGGAAGTACAGTTGATTGATCCTCAACGGTGGTGGAGCAGGATAGGTGATCGGGGCGATGCCCTCGTCCAGCAGGTACTTCTCCGATTTAGCCGACATCGGAAATAGCGTATGGGCAGGGAAGCATGAATTAAGGAATCTCTGAGCGTACCCAGTTGGATCCGTGATCATCCCTTGAGTACCGACCATCGTGCTGACTAAGGTCATGAAAGAACATCCCAGTTGAAGTCAACTCGAAACGCAACCTGAACGCTCGCGCGCCGTCCATCAAATCTCATCGTGAAATTACTCGGAATCAACGGCTCGTTGAAAACATACTCCGTCGTTCCAGGTCTCTGTGGATAATACATCGCCAGCGCTTTTAAGATGTGCTTGGCGTGAGTGAACAGCGAACGATTGTCGTCCTCAATGGAGATGTCAATCCGGCTGGCGAAATCTAGATCGCGTTGGACGTGGGCCGTAACGACCACGTAGGTCGACGTCGACATATTGTAAAGGCCACCGCCGACGAACTCATCCTCTAGGAACGACCCAGTTGGAGAGGGAGAGACCGTATACGCGATAAACGCCGCGCCGCCTTCTGGGAATTCGTCGGGGTTCTCGGTGAAGAAACAGGACGACTCATCGGCGCCTTCGATTGATGTTTTCAGTTGCTCAATGACGTACTGAAATATCTCAACAGGCGAATGTTGGGCGTACGCTCCTGCGGGGGCTACCATGTTGGTTCCTTTATTACGCGATCAGCGAGTCGAGTATCGTCTCACCGCCGGCTGCGTTGGATGGAATCAGTAGATTGGCCTCGCGGAGTCCGAACGATCGATTCATCCATTCATGAAGTTGACCAGCCGCGTCGTTTGTCATCGTCGCCGTGATGGTGTCGTAATTCGCCCAAGCAGTGAGGCCCTGGAAAACCACCACCGACGGTCCGCCAGTGTAGATAGATCGCATCGCGGCCATTCCAATTCGGCGAAAACCGATCTTTCGAGTGCTCACGAAAGCCGTGCTGATTCGAATTCGCAAGTAGGCTGTGCTCGGCAGGACGGAAGGCGTACGAAACACCCCAGTGAATACGACGTACGTCGAGAGCATTGAAGCTCCGGCTATCGTGAACGTGTTATTCACCGCTTGAGCATCTTGAATGACCGTTCCCGACATCGAGTCTACTAGGTCAACCGTCATGACCCCCGTTGCGTCGGCTGCGCTGAGATTGCAAATCACCTGAACAGCATACTGCGTCTCTGGCAGCAAGGAGTTAGTAACGTCCTGCTCGATCTGCGTAAGCTCGGCACCGTTGGACGTAAACTGAAAAGCTAGATCTGTTCCGGCCGCGACTACCGCCGGAGTAACCGTGGCGTCAGTCTGATTATTGATCGTGAACGCCGACGGAGATACCACGTCAGTTAGGGTGATCGTGTAGATCCAGTTTGGCGTGGTGCCGCTTCGGACGACGGTGATGTTCCCGAAGCCAGTTAGCCCGCTGCGAATGACCGACTGAACCGCACTTGCGCTATCTCCAATTGAAATTGCAGTTGTGGTTTCCGCCTCGTGAATAATTTGATACCAGCCGGTCGTTGGGCTTCCACTGAGGGCCACAGTCTGGCTGCCCGTGGAGTCGAATCCGTACGTCGTTCCCGCGCTACCAACAGCAGATGACCACCCAGACGGGAGGTCGGTGGCGACCGTGTCGGCGGCATTGACGTCACCGTTAGTGACAAACCCGTTGGTAACTGGCGATCTCGCGCCAGCTGAACCAGAACCCAGCGGCCAGTTGTAGGCTAACCGACTCGGCTGGGCTTTCTCGCCCTTGAAGCTAAACGTACCAGAGGCGTTTGAAGTGAACTCAACGTCTTCGGCGAACAGATGCTCGTTCTCGAGCCCATCACCTCGCTTAGTTGAAGTCACGGCCTTGCCGTCACCCGTGTTGCTTCCACCGTAAACCAGGGACGCCCCCACGGCACTAGCGTCCACTGAATCCGCGTCATCAATCATTTTCGCGATCAACGCCCGGACGGCGGCACTGGCTGTCGTCACTTCGGCATCAACGATCAGAAGCTTCTGCGCCATACTCGTAACGGACGTCGATATCATCGACGAAGCCGAACTGGCAAACCCGTCCAATTTGGCGGGTCCATGCGTAATCGCTTTCTTCTGATCGATAGAGTCGTTATTAAACGAGTCGAACAACGCCTTGAAGTCGGTCCGCGCAGTTCCGACGCTGGTGTTTATCCGATCGGCACCATAGAAGGCGTGACCGACTCGGGTAAAGAAATTGGATGTATTGATAGCCATGTTTGTTACCTGCTAAATCACAGATGGTCCGTCGTCGCCGGCCCCAGCGACGTCGCCACCTTTCACGAAAAACGAGGGTGGGATGTTCAGAAACGGCTGGGCTTCGGCTGTCATGTACGGAAGCTTGCAGCCAGGAAGACCACCACCTTCTGAACTTAAGTCCGGCGGCACATTAAGATCAAATATCACCCGGCCGTTGATCTGATGGAGTGTCTTCCTACCGTCGGCCGACAAGATAGGGGCGACAACTTCGTAATCCCAAGAGCGACAGTTGTGTTCGATGTCGTTTTCGTCCGTGAAGTCCACGGGAGAAAGAACAGAGGGCGGCTTCATCAATCGCTGTGCCTCGATGTCAACAAAGCGAACCGCTCTTGCTGAGTGCATCTTGACCTTAAGACTAGTGTTGTAGTTGGGATAACCAAGGTCCGCGTACCGTGGATCAACCGACAATGGAAACCGAACAACACCAGTCGCCGTTTGGATTCGCGAACTCAACAAGTAGATCGTGTGCGGATCCTTGTCCTGCGCTTCGGTGAACGCCACTTCAGTCGGAGGGATCTCGGTTTGCTCGTCGCCGGGCGAGTCCTCTCCTTGGGCTTCCTCGGGCTCCCACTTCTGTAATTGAGCAACTGCGTTCGGCATGGATGCAGGGTGGCAAGGATCCTGCAAAGCTGATCGAAATAAACCGACAGTTGTCGCAGATTGCTCAATCCCGACGGGGCGCATTCGGTCGTACCCCCCCTCAAGATCGAACATAGTCGGATCATGCAGCGATCCCCCAAGATTATCAGCCCATACACCAAACAGGATTGGCTCTTTTCCGAGGTTCGTGTGTTTGATTCTAGCCGAGGCGTCGACTCGGGAACTCGTGAAGTGATCGTTGTATGAAGCGGATACTAGGAACGCTGATTCCTGGGCGGTAAAGTCGATTACATGCAGCTTCGCTTCAATGACTCGCTGAGCCACGACAATCAGGGCTTTCTTATCAGTCCCCTTGGCGCCTGTTACCGTGATATTGACTTCAGAGTTAATCACAGCCCCACCCGGCTTCGCCGTCGACACACGGTGGTTGCCTTCCCAGGTTATCCCTGGCGCTGGCGCCGAGGCGTACACCTCCTGATCGACCACGGTGAAATCTAATGTGAGACCATCGGAAGACTCTTGGATGCTGATGGATTCGCGGTGGAACCCTGGTTGAATCGGAGGTATTAGGAAATTCGCCCGCAACACCTCGTGGATGTTTTCTGATCGGTTCGCGATCCTGAGTCTTCCCTGGTAGGTGCGGCGAGTCTGGTGAGTACGACCGTCAATGTCTTCACCGATCCAGAACCGGAAATTGATGATTGGCACGCCATTGTGAATACCATGATAACTACTGTCGCAAACAGCGAGGCAAAGCTCTATTGTCAGTTCGACCTTAACAGACAGTGGTGTGATGTTATAAAATCGGCCAGAAACCTTTGGTCCGTTGTTGACGTCCCAGCCAGGGCCTATCCAGCCTGATTTAGAGCTTCCGATGGTTGCACCGGGCTTCACGTCAAACCAAGTTTGCGTAGACGCGATCTTGGCGCCGCCGAGATTAGGCGTCACCCAATTACAGACGGACATCGTGAATCGACGCCGGGGTTGAAACAAATTTTCCATTAGGTACGGGACAGAGGGTACCGAATGCCCTGGTTTAACCAAAATCCCATGGTCAACGTCGCTGCCAATTAGGTCGGGGTCCAGGATAATTGTCCCGATACACTTGATCGTTGTTCGCAGGAATAACGGATCCACTCCCGTAGAATCAAACTGAAAAGCTTGATTGATCCCTTCGGTAAGGACGTCTTGGATAGTGATTCCGTTGTAGGTGATCTTTGTCCCGGCACTCATGTGTTTTTATTCTCCCTCATGAAGAGGCTCCGCCACCGCCAGATCGACCGCCTTACACTAACTACCAGCTACCAACCACCATTGGCTCCACCACCACCACCACCACCACCCCCACCACCCCCACCCCAATCACCATTGGCTCCACCACGGCCACCGGGAGCGTTAGGTCGATCTACTCGGCCTTCAGCGCCGTCTTGGAAGTGCTTCATTAACATAATGAAAGGTGTGTCAGTAGTGGTCTCTTCGCCCTCAGCCATCTCTTGTAGTTTCTTAACTAGGTACTGCGTAACCATCTTCGGGAGCCCCGCCGGCAAGTATGCCGCAGCATCGTCTGCGTAACTCAGTATTTTGGTTCCCGTTTCGACAGCACCCGTCATTAACTCGAGGATTTTCGTTAGAACCACGTTGGTAACATTGGTGACCGCATCACGGATCGGTTGCATCTCGTCCAGAAGGTCCGAAAGCGCTTCGTGCATACCCGCCGACTTCCCGCCGATACGCTGACCACTTTCGATATTGCGAACCATGCCGCGACGTTCGAATTCAAGATGAGAGAATGCGAGCGTGCCATTGAACGCGGTCAAATGTTCCGTCGTTTTCCGTAGCGACTGTCCCCACTTCTCGACGTCACCAATGAGGTTGATCATGTCAGCGCCGAGTTGTAGCGGTCCCTGTCCCGTCAGGAGACCATAAGCCGGCAGGACTGTCCCGAGTGCATTCCCATGGATCGACTTCCCGCGTTCCCAAAGACCCGACATCGCTTCCTTGGCCGCTGGGTCAGCAAACGTACTGCCAGCCGCGTCAAGCATGTCGCCGCCGCCGACAATTGGATTATATCCCTCGCCGAGGACTCCGCCACGGCGCGTCACCATCTCGATCGCCTTAGCTGCTACCATTCCGACGATCATCGCCGGTCCAGCCGCTGCTAACCCAGCCGTCAGGCTAGCCCCGACAGTACTTCCCGTGGCAAGTGAAGCTACCGCAGCTCGACCACCAGCTCCTGCTGCTGCTGATGCTGCTGCACTTCCGACGCCACCACTACCGCTACCGCCACCGCTACCGCCACCACTACCGCCACCACTACCGCCACCACTACCGCCACCACTACCGCCGCCACTACCGCCGCCACCACTGCCACCACTGCCACCACTGCCACCACTACCACCACTACCCCAATCACCACCACCGGGTGGCGTTACGGATATTGGAGGTGGTGTAACGCCACCGGAGGATGGGGGCCCACTCGAACCAATAGGAGGCCCGCCAGGAGAACCAGGGGAACGAGGCCAGTCCGCCGGAACTTCTATCCCGCCTAGCGGCGGACCCCAGGGAGTGACTGGAGGTCGCGGAGGGGAGGAGGGTTGGGGCGTGGCTGCCCGTTCCCCCCCCAACCCTCCTGCGGAGGCGCTCGGGCGAGGCCGTTCAACATCGCCGTGAATGGGGTCAGCGGACCGAACGAAATCCACGGATGAGTCCGGTGGTAAATCTCGAAGATCGAGCCCCGGCGAGGGGCTGTCGGCGAACCGGTCGAAATTGGGGTATCCGCGACTTCCAGAGGATCCTGTGGATGAGTCTGGTGGTTGCGTTAAGTCCAGTGTCGGATACGACAGCAGATCGTTTGGCGGTGGCTCCGGGATAGACCGAGGCTCCGGGACACCCAGTTGCTCACGGAGGAGCATCTGCCTGCGAAGGGCATCGTCGTCCGGTGATGGATCTGGAGTCGGCTGCGGAGGTGGCTTCGGGGGATAACCTCTGCCGTACGACCCCATCTGATTACGGAGGAAGGATTCCGAACTTGCGGGGCTGGTCGCTGCCGGAGAAAGCGACGGTCCGATATACGCTGAACTGGGCCCAGAAATGGATTCAGCAACGACCGGGGGAAGGGCAATTGCGTCGAAGACCGGGGGTTCAGCAGGTGAGGATCCAGACGCAGTCCCCGTCGCCGGCTGGCGCCCCATCAGGGCGTTCGCTATAGACGTCAGCGGGGAGACAGCAGGAGATGTCGGATCTACCGGCGCATTCGCTGAATCCGACGACTGACCGGAGGCTGTCCCCATTGCCTTGGAAAGCGTGTCACTCAGTAGTGATCTTGTCACCTCGGTTGCTAGCTGCCTGAATAATCCCTGCCACACACTTACATCCCTCCAAATACATCGGTCGGCGGAGTCCTAGCCTTCTTGCGAGCCTCGGCCATTTCGAACTCGTACGTAGCTTCGACATCCGACTGTGCTATGGCGTCGTACCAGGACTTGTCGACTCCTCCCCCCATTCCACTGATGATGGCGTCGAGGAGTCCAACGGCTCGTCGCTTGGAGACTCTTCCTTCGTGGAGGATGAGCCCAAATCGGACTGTGTGGCTTCTTCGCTCCCTATCGGTGAGGAATTCGTATCCGAAGGTGGAGACGCAGTCAGCGGCATGCCGCGTTTTTTTTTGATCTCGTTAATGAACGCGAAATATTCCCAAAGCAATTGAGTAATCTCTGAGATCGTTAAGCCCTCTTCGGTCACTGGATCGAAGTGGATGATCTTGAAATGCTTCTCAACGAAAGTAGTGACTCTCTCCCAGTTGGCGTCCTGCTCCGCCGCGTGAATGTCTTCCTTGGGATCAAACGTGTCAGGGTCGTCCCACATTGCTCTCCAGACCGGCAGGGGGTCGATGGCTCGCCTCTGCTTGCCGTCGAAGTACCTGAAAATTTCCCGGTCCGTCTCTTCCTTCTTCTTCCACAAATGCCACATGCCACGCGATCTCCGCTAAAAGTGTCTCCGCAAAAAAGACAAGGTTTAAGTGATTGCAAACAATACTCGGGTCGTGTCAGCATCGATCCAGCACTGCCAAGCTAGCGTATGAATACTGGCTCTCGTGCCTTTGTTGACCGACTGACTATGGAACAGAATCGCTGTATTGAATGTGTAGGTGTTCGTCGTTCCTGTGAGCACCAGGATTTCGGCCAGGGTTCCGGCTCTCGCGAGTGTACCAATCACCGGCAGTGTGCCCGAAGCGATCAAGGCATCCGATGTGAACGAAGATAACCCCTCGACCTCCGCAAGATCGTAGTTGGTTAACTCGGCCGTTACCGTCGCGACAGCTCCCATAAATTGAGCATCCGATGGAGCGCCAGCGGAACCGCCATAGCAGTCCGATTGAATCGGCGCCCACTTAGGCTCGAGACGGATGTCGACTCCGTCGCGGCTGTAACCAAGATCGAGCGCTTTGAATGTGACCTTTGTGCAGCCATTGACATTATGTGAAATCGCCATTTGTTCTACCTATTATCGTATGTTCGGCGCTGCGGGAGCATTCGGCCTCGCGACCGATCCGATATCAATGACCACCGAGGGGCCTCCACTCGTTGAATGGCATCTAGCTCGACCACACCGGCGTTATGCTGGGCCTCTAATTCGAGCGTAATTTCGCCCGTGCGCAAATCCTTAAGGGCCTCCTCGTAATCCTGCTTGGCCAGCTTGTACATGTCGTCTTCCATGTCGACGTGCTTACGGCGAATCAAGAGGTAATAAGCCACGACGCATACCAAATCCTTAACGAACTCCAGGCTTTCGGCTGTCAGGTTCGTCAGGTCAGTCTCGTTGTAGATGTTGCCGCGAAACAGCGAGGCTTTCACGCGACCGGTCGCCGTTGATAGGCAGGTTGTTATCGCACTGTTTGCTGCAAGATCCTCGGGATTCACTTGCGTTCCAGTGTCGCTGCATAGATTCCCCAGCCGACGCTCGTCGTAGCGTTCGCGCATGTCGGCGGCTGTTGCCAGGGAAGCCATGAATTACCACTAGATGTGAATGGCGAAAACGAGCAGTGGGGGTGGGGCCCAACAGCAAAGGAGGAACCCGCACCCCCGCAGCAAGCATTGACTACGTTAGGGTGTCCGTGACGATGAACGACGACAGAGGCGAGGTATGAACCGTCACTTCATTGTCGACAACGGAACCCATGTGGCGGCGGTTGTCCTTGTCGTGCTTCTCTTCGATCGACAACTCTTCCTTGAGGAATGTTGAGAACGAGGAAAACGAAGGGCCTTCCGTTCCGACCAATTCGCCGATGCGTGAGCACATGACGATCTTGTCGCCGGGCCATACGTACGACGTTGCCTTCGTGCCACCCTTTTTGTTGGTGACTTTGACGGCATCCTCAACGACGATCTTGTAATCGTAGAGGCTCTCCGGGAGACCGTAGTTCAAGTGAGGTCCGAGGTTTCCCGTAACGTACGTGTCAGATTTCACCATCTGTTGCAAGTAGTCACGGATCTCTTGGCAGACCGCGATTTTGCGAGCCCACTCGGGACCAACGACCACCATCAACTGCGAAGGCTTCACCGCGCCGAGGGTCGCTTGTCGAATCGTGTCGGCCATGAAGTCAAACGTTCGTTTGATGTCCGATCGCGTGACGGTCGAAACGTCAAGATATCCTGTAACGCCAGTGATATTGGTGACGGCCGTCTCGGAATGACCCGAGGCATAACCAGCAACCGTGTGCATGACGCTGACGGCGCGAGTCGTTCGCTGGGTCATCGCCTGTTGAACCTGAATTCGGCTATTCTGAGCGAGAACTTGCCACTCAGCTTGATCGGCCGCTTCCTGTCCAATGTTGAAACCGTGTTCACGACGGCGAGTTCTGTAGAGCAAGAACTCGAAGTCTTCCGTACGGCCGGCATTCGACGGGCGTTGTGCCCCGTCTGCCCAGTAATGATCAGACCCATCGTCGTCCATGACGCGACCGGCCTCTTCAACGTTCATTTCGATGTACTGGCCAATGTTCTTGTCGACCGGGACGTACTGACTGTACTCGGCCATTCGAAACTCTTGCGGGTTCCGAGAGAACTCGACCACCATGTGGTTGGTGGCATCCGTATTCGGGATGTACGTGTTATAGCCACCCGGTGCGACTTTAGCCATTTTGGTATTTCCTTATTGCAGCAGATGTGTTTCAGAATTCAATGCTTGCTACTGCTAAAGCCGACTACGCGAAGTAAGTCGGAGGAATGAGCATGACGCGGCAGTTTTCGCCGGTCGCAACGCTCTCCGATGCGATTGCATGTGCGTACTTGAGGGTCGTTGCAGGTATGGCTTTTCCATCTGCATCGGGCATCAGGAGCGTCCACCGCGTGACAGTCGCACCGGCTTCAACCGAGGCTTCCATTCCGGCGCTGAGGTACTCGACGTTATCACCGTCGGCCGCATGCAAAACACTCGCACCGGAACGAGGCGCTTCACGAGTCGCGCCCGTGGTTACGCCGAGGACAACGATGTCGTTTAGATTGGACTCAAGCACTACAGCATCAGCCGCTCCGCCTGAGATGAACCGGTAAGGGTTGATATCCCCGCCAGCTTTGACGGCAAGTTGATTGCCTTGAATCGCCATTTGTATTTTCCTTTTGCAACAGTTGGAGTAATTTCAATGCCTGCTGCTGCTTAAAGGTGGGGCGTGCCTTATGGCTACACGCCTAGCCGTTGATGCTCCTCCGCCAAAGCCTTAGCGTAGGTCAGGGCTTCACCGCTCTTGCGGGCTTCCTCGCAACGCTTCATGGCGAGTTCACTGGCCTTAGCCTCTTTCGCCTTCTTCTTGGCGTACTTTAGGGCCGCGTCTGGATCCTGAGTAGCGCCATTTTCGGCTGGAAGCTCGACGCCAAGTGGAACCCTGGTGTACTTGATGATCGACTCAACGTGCCGATCGAACTGGGGATCAGTCAGATCTCGAGTCTCCAGGTACTCTTCGTCGATATTGAAGACAAAGCCTTCATCGTGTCGTTCCCGAAGCTTCGAGTACCGGACGACCTTGCGGTATTCCGTCTGAACCTCGTCGTGATCTTCTTTGAGCTTCGAATACTTCTCTGACAACGTTTCGTGATCGCCAGACAGTTTTCTGTAACGCGTGACCGCCTCGTCCCGTGACTTGCGATAGACCATTGCTGATTCATCATCGGGTTCTTCGGCCGGGGACTCTTCGGGCATCTGTGCGAAGTTTTTGTTGTACATCTGCTTCGTCTCGCACTCGTCGCCGACGTCCTTCATGTACTTGCCGAGGCCGGCGAGGTCATCCTCGTCGTGGGCGTCCATGTATCTATCGACGCCGTCCATATCCCACTCGCCGTCTTTGTTGTAACGGCCGAGCTTCGAGTACATGGCACCGCCAATATCGTTTCCGATAGCACCACCAGCAGAACCACCGCCGCCAGCTTCCATTTCATTCAATTCCATAGGATCTTGCTCCGTAGCGGCCAGGGATTTCCCGATAATGGCCTCAATTTGCGACACCAACTCGGGCTTCAGTGCTTCGAGGATTTGCCTCAGCTCGTCAGTATTGTGCATGGCGCCTCCCTTTACGTTTTTCTCAGGCTTCTTTTCATTGCCCATGCTGGGAATGAATGTGTTCGAACCACCAGCGGCCGCCATCTCGTAACGAATGGGGTCCGCCGTCTCTGTTTTGGAATACTTCAGACCGAGGTCGCGCCGTGGCGTAGTCGCCCCCTGCAGCGCGATGGGGTCGAAGAACCGGCTTTCCGGTTTGTCTTCGGGCCAAATTTCAACCGAACGACGGGGGTTCTTTCGAACCGTCTCGACGTCTTCGGGAAACACCCAGAACTTCGTGTACACACAGGGGCGAGGCTCTTTGTCGCCTAGCTTGTCGACCCAGAACGGGCCGGCATAGCCAACGATCTTAGGCTCTTTCTTTGGATCACGATCATCTGAGGTGTGATGCTCGACGATAGGACACCAGTCTCCGGTGTCCTGGATCCGGTTGTTGTTATTGTTGGCGATCGACTGAAGGAGCGTTCGGTCGTAGTGCGTTTCGTTCTCGTCAACATGCTCATCGAAGATCGGGACGTCGTCTATCTCATGCCACACTTGGCCTGGGCCAAGCAGCGACTGAGGTGGTCTTACGTCGGTGAGCGTTGAAGCCATCTACGATCCAGACAATAAAAAAACCGTCGAAACTCTCAATGGAGCCCCGACGGTTCGTTTTTCGATACCGCAATTAGGTTGTCTGATTAGTTTAGATCGACTTGTCTGGAAATTTCAAGGGTTATTGTCTTCGGATTCTGTCTGGCCTGTCTGAACTGAATGGTTAGCGAGGGAATCGAACCCCCTTTCATTTTGTCACTGCGGGGTTACTATCCGGCAGCACCCGGCATCCCACTCGGGGCGCCCATCGCCCATAGCTAACCTCACCAGGGCGGCTCCTCTGGGATTCCATGGTCTCTAATCTTATCGGCGACCAGATCGAGAAACGCTGTCATCGACTGGGTTCGCCGCCAATCGTTCAGCAGCGCAGCCCTCTCGGACATACCGAGAAGTTGAATCCGGTCCCAACATTCTTGGCAAACGGTCGCATCCCAATCGACGCCGCCGTTACCCGTTTGGTGAACCAGCGGCGCGTGACAAAAATAGCATCGCTGGAGAAGCATCTACGATGCCCCGTTGAAGACTTCGCTGTCATCACCTAGCACCCGGTCGCCTTCCCAGTTGTAGAGAATCCGATCGTTACGGCCACACTCGATCAGGATATTAGCGTTTTGGGTGGACCTCATGCGGATTGTCAGCTCGGTCGACTTATCGCTTAGGAACAGCGATTGCAGCGCGGATCCGAAGTGGCTCATGAAGTCGTGAAGAATCTTGGCGTGCCGTTCCTCTGTCGAGGGATACTTGCCTTTGCTCACAGAATCGCCTCCTTTGCTGGCCCAATTGTATTTGAGTACTGGATCCTACGCAAACACCGGCGTTGTGGTACGATGCAAACGCATTGCGGGGAGCGGGCTGTTCGGCATTTGGCGTGCTCCAGCCCGCCCGCCCGTTTTTTTTACGCATCCATGTAGGTGTTGAGGTTGGGAGCTGTTGCCCCAGCTAGGCTGACCCGAAGCTGAACACCCCTGGGTAGATCGATTCGTGCGATCGCGTCAACGGTGAAGGTCGTCCCAGTCGTGACCCAAAGCGTCGCGTTGACTCGATACTGAAGTGTCGCCGTACCGCCGCCGAAGGTTCCAGCGCAGCTGATGAAACCGACACCGCCTTGGTACGTCCATTCGGTACTCTCGCCATCAGCGGCCAGATTCCCGCCAACAGCCATCATGTTTGTTGTTTCTGCCATCTCAGGTTCCCTATTTGGTTTGCACTGGGTCGTAGTTTCCGTCTTCGTCGTAGTCGAGGCCCCTAACCGCTTCCGACTCTCTCTGCTTCTTTAGATTATCCTGGAACTGCGCTCGCCGGTCGGCCTTCGCCTTCTCCTTCTCGGGAGCCTCTCGTTCCGTCTGCCGCTCCTGGGCGCGCTTTCTCGCGTCATCCACTGGAGGCTTGTCCGCTTCTGCCTTCGCGGTTGCCTTGGACCGAAAGGTATCCATGTGCTTCCGTGCTTCGCGGTAAATCCCGATTCGTTCCTTCGGGTTCAATCCAGGGTGCGCGGCGCTGATAACCGCCAGGATGTTTTCGCCATCATCGACGGCCTTCTTAGCGAGTGCCTCTGGATCTGGTGCAGGTGGCCCGCCAGCAGTCACCGTAGAGTTTCCGCTCCCAGCCCAGCTTTTTCCTACTTCCTTAAGGTCTCCATCCTGCATGAGATTCTTTAGCGCCTCGTTGATCGGTCCACTATTATTTGGGTCTCGCCCGATACCGGTGGCCTCGCTCGCATGCCGCATAAGGTCACGGGTGTCGTGATTGCCGCCTTCTGCCAACTTGGCTTTTATGGCCTTCTCGGCGGACGCTACCTCGTCGTCGTGCTTCTCCGTTGCCGCGAAGTGTGCGTCCGCCTCTTCCTTCAGCATGATCCCTTCCGGTGGATCGACGCCATGCGGTGCATAGGAAGGCTCCCCAGTCTTGTCCCAGCCGACTTGAATATCGCCGTTTTTACTCAGGTCGTGGATGTCGGCTTGTCGGCCAGTCAGTAGCTCGTGGCTTGCTCCCTTCCCTTCGTGCTTCTCGGCGTATTCCCCCGACGTCTTCCAGGGATCCTTATGGATGTGCCCTGACAGCTTCTCGATGTTCTCCCGGCTTCGCTCGTTCGTTCCACCGGGTCGCCTGTCATTCCAGGCGTGCGATATCGACTCGGGGGTGGACGGGGCCTCCGGTTTAGTTTGCCCCTGCTCTCGATCCTTCGGCGCGTCCTCTTCCGGCTTACCAACGTTGCTGCTCATGTCGTCGAACAGATCCTGTGTACCTTCCGGCCGATCCATCCCGCTG
>Ga0302123_10001314_pt1 | contig 17825 bp, 16 predicted proteins | sample CB21_321_MG_FD_203109 | JGI IMG/M metagenome (GOLD analysis project Ga0302123, IMG submission 203109) | Marine microbial communities from Western Arctic Ocean, Canada - CB21_32.1 | ecosystem: Environmental > Aquatic > Marine > Oceanic | place: Canada: Western Arctic Ocean | collected 2017-09-28 | reverse complement strand
ACGCGCACCATGCCGTCGGGCCAGAACGAGCCCCGCACGAACTCCCGATCGCTTTCGATGAGGGCCAGCATCTGGTCCGAGTCCCGGTCCACCGACGGCTGAACCACGAATCGTGAGTCTCGAAGCTCGTGGCCCGGTCGATAGGGGAGCCCGGATTGGTTGGCCTCGCGCTCGCCCTCCGCGTCGTAAAACTCCCAGACACTGTGGCACTGACCGCACACCTGTGACGATCGCTGCGGGGGGAGCCGCGTGGGGAGCACAACTGTCGGGTCGCCGTCGCCGGCCGCTCCGGCAAGGTAAAGGCCGTAACGGCGAAGCGGGTTTCGGTTCGCTTCGACATGCGCCTGTCCCGGTCCGTGGCAAGACTCGCATGTGATGCCGAACTCCGCCACCGTCGTGTTAATCGCCTGCCTCTCGAACGGTTCGGACTGGTAGGGCGTGTCGAAGGAGGTCTTACCCAGGGTGGTGTGACACACGATACAGATGGCGTTCCAGTGCCCGTTCAGCATCGCGAGCGACTGGCTCGGTGGGTGCAGCACAACGGCGCTGCGGGGGGCCCATCGCCCCTCCTTGATGAGATAGGCAGCCGGCAACACGTTCAGTCCACGGTCGTGTCCGGTCGCGTACCAATAAATGTTCTGGTGATGCGATCCTGTAATCATCACGACCTGTCGCCGAATCCGGGGGCGATCCGCTGGGGGACCCTGCCACCCTGGATCATCGAACTCCGCCCAGAACTCGTCGTCGTCCCGCTCGAGCCACATCGGTCGACCCTGCGTGTGCTCGACGAGGACCCCGTCGAAATCGGCCCGTACCGTGTCGGGGGTGACCACCTGCGTCATCGTGCGGTGAAACGAGTCGTACCAGCTGTCGTACTCGGAGGGATGACAGGACCTGCAGGTCTCGGATGTGACATACCCGTCGCTGGTGACCTGGACGGGCCGGTTGTCGATCTCTGACTCGGGAACTCCGTGGTCTCCGGTGATCGCCAGTGTGACGCCGAGACCGGTCGAGGCTAGGAGCATCGCGATGGTGGGGGCAGCATGCGACATACCGCGACGCGAGCCGCCGGTGCTGGCACTATCGTGCGCCGGACGCCGGCGTTCGTGCCGTCTAGTCATTGGGGTTCGAGCACTGGATGGCTGCGTCTGGATCCGGGATTCGAGATGATGTGCCGTCGATCGCGCGCCATCAATCCCGAAGCCCGAACCCCGGTTGCCGGCAGGCCGCGTGTCTTCCCAGGCTCCCGGCGCTCAGTTGGCAGCGAAGCAGTAGAAGTAGCCGTTTCCGCCTGTCGCGACAAGATTGGCCTGGCTGCACCCGCGCGAGCCGTGCGCCGAATTCCAGGAGTTCGGGTTCGCACCGCCGCCGTTGCGGTCGAAGTGTCCGACCATGGCGCTGCCGGTGCCGTCGGTGCTCGATGTCCAATTGCCGCACGCGTCGCTGTCTGGCGCCGTGTTCCCATCGAGTCCAGAACCGGTCAGAATGTCGTGCTGGTTCGGCGTGTCACCGCGCCCATTGGTCATCTCGCCCTTCTCGTTGAGCACGGTCTCCTTGGTCAGGTTGTTCTCGAAGTGGAGTTGATCCAGGTTCTCGGCGACGACGACACCCGTGATGTTCTGCCAGGGCCCAGAACCGATCCGGTCACGAGCGTTGACACTTCCCGATCCGGTGGTGCTGAGATAGGCGCGCCAGGTGTTGTCGCCCGCGTCGATGGCTGTCGCCAGCGACTGGCAGTGGGCGTCGGCCCCGGAGAGGCCACCCAGATCGGCACCGTTCCCGGAGCCGACACTAGTCAGGAAGAAGGTCATCTCAGAGGCCTGCGCGAGGGCGGGCGAGACGCTGAGTAGACAGAGCAGGGTAGCGGCGCAGAGCAGCTGCAGAATCTTCATCTGTGATTCTCCTTGTCGAGTCCAGTCTGAATTGAAGCACTCGGGAATACACCGACTGTATCCGAGAGTATAGCTCCTGGCCTCGGTCAGAGACCCGTGCTTGGGGGCGTGGTTGCATATACTGAGTGATCGTGGCGTGGCGGCGCCGAAAGAGGAAGGCGATTGCGATGAGCGTGAGGCCCCTGAGACGGGTAACGGGCGTTGTCGTGTGGGCGATGGCTATGCTGCTCGTCCCCACCGTGACGACCGTCGCGTACACCCAGACGCCACGAGGGCTCCTCGATCAGGCGGTGGCCGACTTCAGCGAGGGGCGATTCGAGGAGGCGGCAGCGGGGTTCGACCAGGTGGCCAGGGAGGCGCCCGATCTTGCGCCGCAGCTTTGGCAGCGTGGCATCGCCCTCTATTACGCCGGGCGATACGGGGATTGCCGCCGTCAATTCGAGTTGCACCTGACGGTGAATCCCAGCGACGTCGAGAACTCCGCCTGGCATTTTCTCTGCGTCGCGCGAGCCGAGTCCCCCGAGGCGGCCCTCGAGGCACTCTTGCCGGTCGGGCCCGATCCTCGTCGCCCGATGCGCGAGATCTACGAAATGTTTAGCGGCCGGATGGCACCGCAAGCTGTGCTGTCGGCCGCCGGTGGGCAGCCGCGCGCGCGCTTCTATGCACATCTGTATCGCGGGCTCTATCACGAGGCGCTTGGTCGGACGGAAGCGGCGCGGGAAGAGATCGTCCTGGCGGCTGACGCCCAGTTCGCCCAGATCGGCGGCTATATGCACATGGTCGCGGTGGTGCACCGCAACCAACTTGGCCGCTAGGCAGGTCAGCGTCGTTGCCACCTGTCCGCGCTCCGGCGTGTGTTCGTTACGGCGAATCGCGCAGGGCACGCGCGCGGGCCTCGAGCGCGAGGGCATCGGTGTCGCGGTCGGTCTGCCGCAACACGATGGCGTACTCCTGGAGGACGGTGACGAGCTGGTCGCGGTCCGCATCCGGCGTGTCGATCAGGGTCGTGAGCACGTCTCGGTAAATCGCCTCGGCCTCCCCATAGTGCATTTGCTGTAGATAGAGCCCCGCCAGCCCGGTTCGGACCATGAGAACGTCCTGATGCGTGGGACCGAGCTCCCACTCGAGGGTGCCGACGGCGCGCAGAAACAGCGGTTCGGCTTCTTCGTAGCGATCGAGCGCGGTGTAGAAGCCGGCGAGGTCGGCCACGAACCGTGCGACGCGAGGAGCCTCCGGACCATCGATCTGTTCGAGGAGCGCAAGTGACTCCCAGTAGAGCGGTTCCGCCTCCTTATCGCGCGCCTGCGCATGATAAAAGCCTGCGAGGTTGCCGAGCGTCAGGGCCATGCGCGGGTCCTTCTGGTTAGACCCTGTAGCGACCCGTTCCGCTGCCAGGAACCACTCTTCCGCCTCGTCATAGTTGGCGTCCTGGAAGGCGAACGCGGCCGCCTCCATGTACTGCTCCCAGGTCCGATCCTGGCAGGCTGACAGCGCGCAGAAGAGTCCGAGAACGGAGGCGGTCAGGAGGGTGCGCGCGTCGAAAGCCCGAAGCCTCGAGCTCAGTGCCGATAGGGCTGGCGCGGTCATGGTGTACAGATTATATCTTGCGGTCGTCTACGCGGCGGAGGCGCGCATCGTCTAAGACTGGTGCGACGGGTACTTGAGGTATAGACTGCCGCTGAGACTGGGGCCATGTCGCCCCGGCCCATCGAGGAGGTAGACGATGTCATCCGTCGGAGTGGATGAGTTGCAGGACGAGGCCGCCCCTCATTGGAACTGGCTCGAAGATGAGCCGGACCCCTGTGTGGTGGTGTCCGAACGCATGGAGTTCGTCTACGCGCACGCCGCTGCGCGGGAACTGGTGCCGGGGCGCTGGTTCGGGAAGCGCTGTTTTGAGCTGTTGCCGGTTGTTGACGAGACCTGTGCCTTTCATTGTCCGAAGATTACCGCGGTGACCGAGTCGACCGCCGTGGTGTACTGCGAGGAGACAGTCTGTTCGCAGGGGCCCGACTGCGATGTGTTCGGCGTAGGCGTGATCCCGCTCGGTACTGATCGCGTCGACCGAGGCAGGGCGGTACTTCTCATGCGCGGCAAGGACGAGGGTAGGGCGGGGGCCGAATTCGAAGTACGGCCCGATGCCAGAGGGATACGTGACCGCATCGTAGCCAGGAGCGCCTAGATCATGTTACGAATCGACTGCCTGGTATGGGCCACACTGCTGTTACTCGTGCGAAGTCCGGTCGCCACGGCGCAGACCGGAGAATGGCGCGCCTATGGCGCCGACGCCGCCGGCACGAAATATTCGCCACTCGATCAGATTACCGCGGAGAATGCCGGCGACCTCCGAGTCGTCTGGCGCCAATCGACGATCCCTGACGCGATCCGGCAAGGCAGCACGGTGCGGCCGCCGTCGGTGGTGCAGAACACGCCGCTGATGGCCGACGGACGACTGTATGTGAGTACGGCGCTCGGGACGGTGGCCGCCCTCGACGCGACCACCGGTGAGGTCGTCTGGTTCGATCCGTCGCCGGAAGGCGCGACCCGCCGTGGCAGCGCGAGTCGCGGGGTCGCGTACTGGGAGGATGGGGAGCGCGAGGATGCTCGGGTCATCGCCGTCGTCGGGTCGACCCTGATCGCGCTGAATGCGCGCACCGGTGCTCGATACCCCGATTTCGGAGTCGATGGTGAAGTCGATTTGACCCAGGGCTACGACATTAGACCGGTGACGCAATTCGCCTGGCGGTCGGCGCCGCTGGTCGTCAATAACGTCGTGATCGTCGGTTCGGCCATGACCGATTTCGTCAACGTGTCGATGCCGGCTCGCAAGGAGATGCCGCCCGGCGATGTCCGGGGCTTCGACGTCCGGACCGGGGAGCAGCTCTGGATCTTTCACACGGTGCCCCAGGAGGGCGAGGTTGGCAACGAGACCTGGCTCACCAGCCCTAACGAAGACCGTGCGTCGTGGGAGTACACCGGCAACACGAATATGTGGGCATGGCCGAGCGCGGACGAGGAACTGGGCTATGTCTACTTGCCGCTCTCCACGCCGACCAACGACTACTACGGCGGCCACCGGCCCGGCGACAACCTGTTCGCCGAGAGCCTGGTTTGCCTCGACGCCAGGACCGGCGAGCGCATCTGGCATTTCCAGGCGGTGCATCACGGGGTCTGGGACTACGACTTTCCGGCGGCACCCAACCTGATTGACATCACCGTGGACGGGCGCGACATCAAGGCAGTCGCGATTGTCAGCAAGCAAGGTTTTACCTACGTGTTCGACCGCGTGACCGGCGAACCGGTCTGGCCGATCGAGGAACGCTCGGTGGCACCGGGCGATGTGCCTGGAGAGTGGTATTCGCCCACACAGCCCTTTCCCACCAAGCCGCCGCCGTTCGAGCAGCAAGGGGTCACGGTTGCTGACTTGATTGATTTCACACCCGAGCTGCGCCGCGAGGCCGAGGCGATCCTGGCCGGATATGTCTCCGGACCACTCTTCACGCCGCCGAGCCTTATCGACGAGCGGCCCGGTGGCACACGCGGTACGGTGCAGGCGCCAGGGCTGGTCGGGGGCGCCGACTGGAGTGGAGCGGCCGTCGACCCGGAGAGTGGCACCCTTTTCGTGCCGACGGTCCGGACGCCGGTCGTAGTGGGGCTGACCAGGTCGGAACATCCGCGCTCCAACGTCGATTTTGTGATGCAGGGGCTCGACATCGCCGAGGGCCCACAGGGCTTGCCGCTGTTGAAGCCGCCCTACGGCAGCCTGGTGGCAATCGATCTGCACGCAGGGGAGATCCGCTGGCGTGTGCCGAACGGCGATGGGCAACGCAACCATCCGGCGATCCGGCATCTGAATTTGCCGCCGCTCGGGCAGGCGGGTCGGGTTTCTCCGCTGGTGACCGGCACCGCCGTGTTTCTAGGTGAGGGCGTCGACCGCGGCATGCCGCTCTTGCCGGAGGCTGTCGGTGGCAAGCTACTCCGGGCGTATGACAAGCGCAATGGCGCGGTGGTGGCCGAGATCGAATTGCCGGGCGGGACCAGCGGGGCACCGATCACCTACATGGCCGACGGCAAGCAATACATCGTGGTGGCGGTGGGGTGGAGCGACATGGAGAGCGAGTGGGTGGCGCTGGCGCTGCCATAATGCATGATGTGTGCTTCAGGAAGTCAGAAGATCGTAGACAGAAGAACAGTAGTGGGCTTTGCAACCCGATTGTTCATCGAACGTCGAGTGCCCACAGCATCTAGTTCGAATCCGGCGTGGGGAGGGAGAAGGACGATGACCAGCAGTAGGCTTGGAGTCGTCGGGGCGGTTGGCGGTGTGCTGGCGGTGTGCGTGATGGTCGTCACGCCGGTACTGGGCGCCGGGCAGGCGGCGGTGCAGATTGACGGCGACGATATTGGCGGGGCGGTGACGGGGCCGAACGGCCCGGAAGCCGGGGTCTGGGTCATTGCCGAGACGACCGAACTACCGACGCGGTTCAACCGGACGGTCGTGACCGATGACCAGGGCCGCTATGTCCTTCCGGACCTGCCGGCGGCGACCTATGACGTGTGGGTGCGTGGGTACGGGCTGGTCGACTCGCCGAAACAGCGGGTCTCGCCCGGTACGCAGCTGGACCTGAGGGCGGTCGTCGCGCCGGATGCGCACGCCGCTGCACAGTACTACCCGGCCGGTTACTGGTATTCGTTGCTCGAGGTGCCGGGACCCGAGGAGTTTCCAGGGACCGGCGAGGATGGCAACGGCATCTCGCCGGACGTGCCGAGCCAGGCCGCCTGGTTGCGGGGGTTGAAGTCCGGCGGGTGCACTGCGTGTCACGCGCTCGGGAACAAGGCGACCCGCGAGATTCCGCCCCAGCTCGGCGAGTTCGACTCCCTGTTTGCGGCCTGGGATCGTCGCATCCGGTCGGGGCAGGCGGGACGTAGCATGAGCGGCGCGATCGATAGGATGGGTCGTCGTCGCGCGCTCGAAATGTACGCCGACTGGACTGGTCGAATCATGGCCGGCGAGGTCCCGGCGGCGCCGCCGCGGCCGCAGGGGGTCGAGCGCAACGTCGTAATCACGCAGTGGGACTGGGCCGACCCGACCGCCTATCTTCACGACGAGACGTCGACGGACAAGCGCGACCCGACCGTGAACGCCAACGGGCCGATTTATGGCGCCCTCGAGGCCAGTGCCGACTATCTCCCGGTGCTCGACCCTGGTCGGAATGCGATCCGGGAGGTGCGGGTGCCGGTGCGCGACCCGGACACGCCAAGCGCGGGCGGCCCGAACCTGGAGCCCTCGCCGTACTGGGGGGATGAGGCCATCTGGGACAGCCAGGCGAATGTCCACAATCCGATGCTCGACCAGGATGCCCGGGTCTGGCTGACGTCCAGGGTGCGGGGGGGCAACAACCCGCCTGTCTGTCTGGAGGGGTCTGACCATCCTTCGGCCAAGGCGTTCCCGAACGCCAGGGCGCGTCGCCATCTGGCCGTGTATGACCCGTCGACCGAGGAGATGACCCTCATCGGCACCTGTTTCAGCACCCACCACCTGATCTTTGCCGAGGACGACGACAACACGTTGTGGACCAGCGGTGGAGGGCAGGTCATCGGCTGGCTCAACACGAAGCTGTTCCTGGAGACCGGGGATGAGGAGTTGGCGCAGGGCTGGAGCGCGCTGGTGCTCGACACCAACGGCAACGGCCGGCGGGACGAGTACGTGGAGCCAGGAAAGCCGACCGATCCCGGTAAGGACACGCGGATCCGATCCGGGTTCTACGGCGTGGCGGCGAACCCGAACGATGGCACCATCTGGGGATCGTCGCTCGGGTTTCCAGGGGCACTGCTCCGCTTCGCCCCGGGTGAGAACCCGTCGGCGACGGGACTGACCGAGATTTACGAGGTGCCGTGGGAGGACCCGCGGGCGTCCGTGCAGGGCTATTCACCGCGCGGGATGGATATCGATCGGAGCGGCGTCGTCTGGACACCCTTGGCCAGCGGCCATCTTGCCAGCTTCGACCGCCGGAAGTGCACCGGCCCGCTCAGTGGCCCGGAGGCCACCGGCCAGCACTGCCCGGAGGGATGGACACTCTACGAGGAGCCGCTCCCGAAAATGAAGGGAATCACCGAGTCTGGCAGCTCCGAGGGGAGCTACTACACCTGGGTCGACCAGTTCGACACGTTCGGGTTGGGCCGAGACGTGCCAATCAACACCGGGAACGCGTCGGAGGGCCTGCTCGCACTGCAGGACGGCACATGGGTCATTCTGCGCGTGCCGTATCCGCTCGGGTTCTACACCAAGTGGATGGACGGCCGGATCGATGACCAGAATGCCGGCTGGAAGGGAAAGGGGTTGTGGGCCACGTGGAGCACGCGGGCGCCGTTCCACGCCGAGACCGGTCAGGGCACGTCGAGCAAGGTGGTCAAGTTCCAGCTGCGTCCGGACCCGCTGTCCAGGTAGCGAGTCCACGCTGCTTCCTCCGCATCGTTATCGTTGGTCGCGGCGAATTGCGAGCCAGGTCGTTTCCTGCTAGCGTGACAGAGACACGCGGCGAGAAGGAGTCATGGGGCTGACGGATCGGCTGTTCGGCAAGAAGCAGGTGGATGAGGCACCGGATCCGCTTGCCGATCTGGTTCTCGAGAAGCTGAAGGTTGGCTATCTGGTGGACTACGACCTCCAGACATGGCAGGTCACCAGCTACTGCCGCTACACGTTTGCGGGCAAGGACGACAGCGTCGAGGAGTGGGAGCTGACCTCGGCAGGGCAGCAGCGCTATCTGGAGCGGGCCGACGGTGCCTGGTCACTCTCTCGGAAGATCGCCATCGGTGCGATTGACGGTGACATCCGGCGACACATCCTCGATCATGACGATCCGCCTGGGCGCATCGTCTTCAAGGGTACAGCGTTTCACCTCGATGCCTCGTATGCTGGTAGTATGTTCCCAGATGGAACAGGATCCGGAGAGGACGTGATCCGCTGGGAGTTTCTAGACGAGGACGAGATGACCTTCGTCGGCCTCGAGCAGTTGAGCGAGACCGAATTCACGGCGGCGGCCGGTTTCGTCGTGGAAGACTACCAATTCGAGCACATTCTGCCTGGAAGTCTCACATGATGCCGCGTTGTCGTATCGGGAGGTGTCCCTGGTGACGGTCCCAACCAGACAGCGCTACCGCGGGCTGTTGGCCCTCATGGTCGCCCTGCTCGTCGTGGCGGCGTGCGACACCGAAACGCCGCTTGACCGGCTGCAGCGCCAGCTTGAGCAGTATCCGGAGTATTCGGTCACCCTGCAGGACATGCGGGAGGACGGGTACTTTCACCAGTACGGCGTGGTCATCGGCGAGCCGCAGGCGGGGGCGGGGGACCTCGTCTACCGCGATTCCATTCTCGACTGGCAACAGGTCGGTCGCCGGGCCTACGAGCGCTATCAGCCCCATCTCGGCATGGTGATTCTCTCGAAGGGATCCGATGGAATCGTCGACCAGGACCAGCATCCGCCCGGGTATCAGCAGGTGGGCAACGAACGGTATGGTCAGTGGCGCGACGAAGGGGGCGGGCGATCGTTCTGGGTGTTCTACGGACAATACGCCATGCTGAGCCACATGATTGGTGGCTTCTCTCGCCCTATTTATCGTAATGATTTTAATGGGTACCGGACGGCGCGAGGCCGCGGTCAGACCTACTACGGTGCCGGTGGGGCGTATGGCACGAACGGGTCGGTCACGAGACAGACCAACCCCAACTTTTTCAATCGGCAACAGACTCGACAGGCTGCGCGCAGCCGGTCGTTCGGTCAACGGGTGAACAGTCGCATGTCGGGCGGAACACGGTTCGGCGGAAAATAGGACGGAGGCGCATGATGTCGGTAGATCAGATATTGACGGGCTTTCTCTACCTGGCGGTCGTCCTTGTCCTGCTCGTCATAGGCAAGTGGGTCTACGACGGGCTGCACCGGCGCTTCGTGCTCCGGGTCGAGCTGGTCGAGAAAGACAACCTGGCTGTGGCCCTGGCCGTCGCCGGCTACTATCTGGGTCTGGTGATCGTGCTGGGGGGCGTGGTGTCTGGGCCCGCCTCTTTCAGTGTGGTCGACGACGTGATCGGTCTTGTGATCTTCGGCTTGTTGGGGATCGTGCTGCTCAATTGTTCGGCGTGGATCAACGACGCGCTGGTCTTCTCGAAATTTGACAACGAAAAGGAGATCGTCGAAGACCGTAATGTGGGTATGGGCGCCGCCGAAGGGGGCAACTACGTCGCCGTAGGCCTGATCACGGCCGGAGCGATGTCGGGAGAAGGCGGATTGCTCCCGGGTCTGGTCTTCTGGCTGTCAGGGCTGGTCGCGCTCATTGTCGCGGGGCTGCTGTATGACAAGATCACGTCCTATGACCTTCACGATCAGATCGAGAAAGATAACGTCGCCGTCGGGGTCGCGTTCGCCGGGGTGCTGGTCGGCTTCGGGAACATCATTCGCCTCGCCGGTGCAGGCGACTTCGTCTCCTGGAGCGAGAGCCTGACGGAGTTCGGGTACTACACCGTCGTCGGCCTGATTCTGTTGCCCCTCATCCGGATCTTCGCCGACAAGGTGCTCCTGCCGGGTGCGAGCCTGAGCCAGGAGATGGTGAAGGACCGGCCCAATCTGGGTGCCGGAGTCATCGAAGCGGTCTCCTATCTCGCAGCCTCCATGTTGATCGGCCTCACGCTGTAGTAGCGCGTAGTGGTGACGCCACCAGCCACCGCCAGCCAGGCTCCATCCAGGGGTCTGGTGCTCAAAGCCTGTATTTTCGCGACCGGTCTGGCCGGCATCGTGGCCGAGTACGTGATGGCGACCCTAGCCAGCTACCTTCTGGGGGACGCGGTACTGCAGTGGACCCTCATTGTGTCCCTGATGCTCTTCGCGATGGGTGTGGGCAGTCGGCTCAGCCGGTTCATCCACGGGGCGGTACTGGATGCGTTCGTCACCGTGGAGCTCCTGCTGTCGGTGGCCTGCGCCACGAGTGCCGTCCTGGCGTATTTCCTGTCCGCCTGGACCACGAGCCTAGCACCGATCATCTACGGCATCGCCTTCGTCATCGGCCTGCTGATCGGCATCGAGATTCCGCTGGCCACCCGGCTCAACCAGGTGTTCGACGAGCTGCGTGTGAACGTCAGCTCGGTCCTGGAGTACGACTATTACGGGGCCCTGCTGGGAGGGGTGTTGTTCGCCTTCGTGGCGCTGCCTTTCCTCGGGCTGACGTATACGCCGATTGCGGTGGGTGCCATCAACCTCGTGGTCGCCGGCCTGCTATTTGCGCGCCATCGCCGGGTGTTCGCGTGGCGTCGAGTCCTTGGCGTGTCGTTCGCCGGGGTGTCGTTGTTTCTGATGGCCCTGGCCTGGCTGGCCGAGCCGATCGTCCTATTCGGCGAGCAACGCAAGTATCGCGACCAGGTCATCTATCAGGATCAGACTCGCTACCAGCGCATCGTGATGACCCGGTTCAGGGACCATCACTGGCTGTATCTCGATGGCCACACACAATTTAGCTCCTTTGACGAGGAGCGCTATCACGAGCCGCTCGTGCATCCAGCCATGCTCGTGAGTGCAGCCCGGCGTCACATCCTGGTCCTCGGTGGCGGGGACGGCTTGGCGCTGCGCGAGGTGCTGCGGCATCCCGAGGTCGCGGATGTCACCCTGGTCGACATCGACCCGGCCATGACCACGCTGGGACGCTCGCACGAGGTATTGATCGAGCTGAACCGCGGGGCCTTCTCAGACCCGCGTGTGACGGTCGAGAACAGCGATGCCTACGCCTATCTGCGCGATGCCGACAGCCGGTTCTGGGATGTCATCCTGGTCGATCTCCCCGATCCGAGGACGATTGACCTCGCCCGACTCTACGGCCTGGAGTTCTATCGCCTGGCGCGCCGGCACCTGTCGCCGGGTGGCGTCCTCGTTACCCAGGCGACGAGCCCATTTTTTACGCGCCGGGCGTTCCTGTCGGTCGGCGCCACGATGGAGGCGGCCGGTTTCAGCACCGTGCGGTATCACAACCACGTGCCGACGATGGGCGAGTGGGGGTGGGTGCTGGGGATGCGCGGGCTCGACGACGCCGCACCGCGAAACGATTGGCTGACAGCGCGCCTCTCTGCGCTTAGATTTGACTCCCTCGTTACTCGCTTTCTCAACCGTGACGCGATGCTGAGCATGCTGCACTTCGGGAAGGGTTTCGACGACGAGGTCGAGGTGAGCAACGAGACCAATTTTGCGATCTTCTATTACTATCGAGACGGTGACTGGGATCTGTACTAGCCCCATGCCTGAGGAGTATGTAGGCGGGGAGGCGGCAGGAAGCCGGAGGGCTTTGCGAGCGTCTGGTTCGGCGACAGGGCGAGAGGAACGATGAGGGCGTTCAAGAGCAGGGTGACGCAGCCGGTGCTGGACTTCCTGGCGTTCCTGCACCGCGAGAACCTCCTCAGGTTGATGGGCGTCATCGTCGTCCTGGTCCTTGTTGGGGCGATCGGCCTCACAACCTTTGAGGAGAACCGGCCCTTTCCTGACGCGCTCTGGTGGGCCATCGTCACTGTGACCACGGTCGGCTTCGGGGACATCTCTCCGGTGTCCCTGGGTGGTCGTTTGATCGGAGCCGTGCTCATGGTGTTTGGCATCGGTGTGCTCGGCATGTTTACGGCGACCATTGCGGGCGTGTTCGTCGAGAAGCGATTGAGGAAGGAGCGGGGCATGGGTTCATACGACCTTGAGGGCCATATCATCCTCTGCGAATGGAACGACCGGACGAAGGAGATTCTCAAGGATCTGCGGGCCGACGCCCGCGCCGCAAAGGCGCCGATCGTGCTAGTGGCCGACATCGACGCAAAGCCGGTTGTGGACGAGCATCTGTTTTTCGTGCGTGGCGAGCTGACCGAGGAGCACCTGAAACGGGCCGGGATCGAGAAGGCGGCCACCGTCGTCGTCGTCGGTGATAGGTCCCTGGACTACGGAGCGCGGGACGCCAAGGCGGTCCTGTCGGTGCTGACGATTGAGAGTCTCAACCCGGACGTCTACTCGATCGTCGAGCTGGCCAGCGAGGAGAACGTTCGCCACTGCGAGCGCGCCCATGCCGATGAAATCATCGTGGGCGCCGAGTTCAGTAGTCGGGTCATATCGACTGCCACCCTGGACCATGGTATTTCCACGGTGCTGCGCGAGCTGCTCAGCGCGCAAGTCGGCCACGACCTCATCACCGTTCCGGTCCCGGAAGGGTTCGGGGGGCGCTGCTTCTTCGACGTGTTCTGCGACCTGAAGCGCAAGCACGGCATGGTCACCCTGGCAATTCTGCGGCACGGGACCCAGGCTGTGGAGACGAACCCCGAGTCGGAGACTGTGGTCGACCGCGACGATCGGTTGGTGGTGGTGTCGGCGCGTGATCGAGCGTGACCGTGATCCGGGCGCTACATAGGTTCTAGGGTATCTTGCTCATGTCGATTCTCGGGCGCGTCGGCGCGCTGTTGCGGAGCGAGCTGGCGGCGCGGGTGAGTCGCCGGCCCGCCGCACACCGAGCGCAAAGGCAGACCGGTCGAGACGACACGGGGTCGAACGGGGAGACCGCGACGGCAGGGCGCCGGGGCGTCTCGTCTCCGGATCCGGCGCTGACGCGTTACTATGCTAACCTCGAGTTGCCCTACGGAGCCTCGGTCGACGTTGTACGGGAGGCTCGCCGGCGGCTACTCAAGCGCTGTCACCCGGATCTGCATTCGGCCGACCCGGAGAAACAGCGGACTGCCACCCAGTTGGCCCAGGGACTCAATCATGCCCATGATGAACTCGTGAGTCATCTGGAGCGCAAACAACGATAGGAGTGCGAGATGATGGTTTCAGAACCGTTGCGCAAGGAGGCGTTGCTCGATGTCTGAGAATCTCGATAGAGTCAAAGGCTACCTGCTCGATCTCGGCCTCACGATCGTCTCGGAGAATGAGGCCGAGGAACTGGTGGTCGTCGACGACGAAGACAATGGTATCAAACAGCTTGTTATCGACTGCGAGGCCCCCATCGTCGTTCTCGAGCAGCTGATCGCCGAGGTGCCGTCCGAACCGCGGGACCTCTTTGTCCGGCTGTTGCAGATGAACAACACTCTGGTGCACGGCGCGTTCGTGCTCGACGAGACGGCGGAGCGCATCTTCTTTCGCGACACGCTGCAGCTCGCACATCTCGATTTGAACGAGCTCGAGGGCTCGATCCGGGCCCTCTCGTTGGCCTTGGCCGAGTACGGCAGCGAGCTGCTCACCTACTTACGGACATAGAATTCGTCGAAGGAGACGCAGTCATGGCCAGCATTTTCCGGAGGATGTTCAAGGTCGCCGAATCGCATGCCCATTCCGCAATGGACAACCTGGAGGATCCGATCAAGATGACCGAGCAGGGGATCCGCGATCTCAAGACGAATCTTCAGGCGGCGATGGTCAGTCTAGCGCAGGTGAAGGCGCTGGCCATCCGCATGCAGAAGGAAGAGGGAGGGCACAAGAAACGGGCTGCGGACTACGAACGCAAGGCGATGCTGCTCCTCAAGCGGATGGAGGCGGGTGAGGTGGAGTCTGGCGATGCCGAGCGCCTGGCGACCGCCTCGCTGGAGAAGAAGGAGGAATCGGTGCAGCAGGCCACCACGGCCGGTTCTGATTATCAGACACAGCAGCGGATGGCCGACCAGCTCCAGGCCAAAGTCGAGGATCTCAAGCGCCAGATCAGCAGGTATGAGACCGAGGCCGTCACCCTCAAGGCTCGGGCGCGCACTGCGTCATCGATGCGTAAGATCAACCAGCAGTTGGCTGGCGCAGACGCATCCGGCACGGTCGCCATGCTCGAGAAGATGAAGCAGAAGGTCCAGGAGGAGGAGTCGCTCGCCGAGGCATACGACCAGCTCTCCGACGTCGGTGGCGACATCGACGAGGACATCGACAAGGCGCTGGCGGCGCCCTCGAGCTCAGCCGGAGCCGATTCGTTGGCCGAGCTGAAGAAGAAGATGGGGATCGCAAGCGCCTCGCCGGCAAGGTAGCAGCGGGCTGCTAGGCTCGCCCACGAGGTGGCTTAGCAGAGCCGGGCTGCGACTCAGCGCCGCTCGCCGATGGTCGCATAGTCCATGTAGCTGAACAGGAACCCGTTCGACTTGGCCATGTTGTCGTTGATCATGGCCCCGGCTTCGCGCAGTGGGTCCGCGGCCTCTGCCGGCGCCTGACCGCTGTCCACCTCTGACGTTGCCCACCGGATCGGCTGTAGCTTCAGGCTCTCTGGCACCGGTGTGCTGTATCGAATGCCCACAGCTTGGAAGCCGCTGGCTGTCATGAAATGCTGCAGCGTTTCTGGGGGCAGTGGCTGCGCGTGGGTGACGTTACGGAGATAGCTCGAAAAGAACGCGTGCCAGCAGGCGGGATTTATTGTTTCGAGGATGATTCGGGAACCGGGCCGGAGCTTCCGGTATCCGAGCTCGAGGAACTGCAGTAGGTGGTCCGGTGGCAAATGCTCGACCACTTGAGCGGCGAAGAGCCCTCCGAGGGATTCATCCGCCTGCGCCGACAAGTATTGAAGGGCATCGCCCGTCGGCACCTGCAACCCGTGATCGCGGCAGGTGTCGGCCATTTCTTGGTTGCTGTCCACGCCGCGGGCCGACATCTCTGCGCCGTCGCGCCGTTTCGTCACCGGAGTACCTCGGACAGCGGCCGCCGGCACTGGTTGCGCCAGACGCTCAGTAGCACATCGCCGAACGGCCAGCGGGGTAGACGCCCTTCTGCGAGCAGTAGCTTGATGGCCATGTGGGTCACGATCAAGTAGACGCAAGGGAAGAGTAGGCGACGGGCCGCTAGAGCGAGGTGGGGTGGGCGTGACCCAGCTCGCGCATGACCTTCTCGGCCGCCCGGACGCCGTGATACTGCGCCTCCTCGAAGAGGGAGATCCCGCTCATGTCGGAGTGGGCGAAATGGATCGCGCCATGGCGCTCGGCGGCGCGGCGTCGCGCCGCGCCCCAGACGAAGCCAGGCACGGGACGGATCATCGCGTGCCCCCAGAGCATGATGTCGATGTGCGTCACGAGGGACTCGATCTCTGGATGGGCCTGGACGAGGTCGGCGAGAATCAGTGAGACCCAGTCATCCCAGCTTCGCTCGAGCATCCAGGTCCGGGCGGTTTCGGGGTTCGGCCCGGTGAGCGGCAGGTAATAGGTCAACACGCTTGGACCCGGTGCGATACGCAGGTTCTGGTGGGTCGCGACCACGTAGCCCAGTGACGGGCTATCAAACAACACGTTATCCCAGGCCGCGCCCTCAGGCAGACGGCTCACGGTGAGGTTCGCCACCATCCACGGGCAATAGGTGAACGCGTCGAGGTCGGGGGAGGCGTATCCCTCGATGACGTGGCGAGCCGTGAATCGAGGGAGGGCGTAGATGACGTGGCGCGTTCGAAACCGAACCGCCGCGTCGTTGCCCGTGTCGATGACGTCCACATCCACGCCGTCAGCCGATGGGGCGTCGAGGCCGGCATTCGATGTCTGACGTAGCCGGTAGACCAGTATGCCGGTGTTGACATGTCCTGCCAGGCGATCCATTAAGTGGCGGACAATACGGCCGTTGCCCTCGGGCCAGGTCAAATATTCGGCTTCTTCTGGGCGCGAGCAGAAGTAGTGCCAGGCGGCCCAGGCCGAGGTGGTCTCGAGTGTGCAGCCGTAGTCGTCGCGGCAACAGAAGTCGACATACCAGCGCAGCAACGCCGAAGACCATCCGGCGCGGTCAAGATACTCGCGCATCGACAGCCGATCGAGCCCGACGATCTCTTCGTCGGTGGTGCTCGCAGCGACCGGGAGCGCAAACGCCCTGCGGCCGCGCGCATCTCGATAGTCCTGATACTGTCGAACCTGCGCCTCGAACGCGGTGAGCGCCTTATCCCTGCCGGTACCGTTCGGGTCCAGCAGATCCCGCGCCGAGAAGCCCTCACGCCAGCCCCCATCGATGAACAGCCGTTCCTGCGGAGCGTGGCACAGATGCCGCGGGTCATAAATCGGACCGCCGTCCGGCCCGTAGGATTGGACTAGGCCCATCTCGTCCAACAGCTCGCGGACCGCGGTTGCCTCGGGAGGTGGAACCGGGAGATAGTGTGCGCCCCACGGGTAGGCAGAGACATGGTTCTGCCCCCACCGCGCGTTACCGCCCGCCTCCGCTTCAAGCTCCAGCACAGCGAAGTCGCGAAATCCGCTCTTGGCGAGTTTCCATGCTGCCGAGAGGCCCGCGATGCCGGCACCCACGATGACCACCGGAACGTCCCGGGTCTGTTGCGGCTCCGGGAAGGCATCCTCGCGCAGCCGGTGGCCGGTCTGATGGGAGGCGCCCACGATGGCGCCACTGATTCGGCTGGTGTCGATCGCGAGCTCAGACAAAAACCGCGCGCGAGGTGCACAGCCAAACGCCATCGCCGCCGCGGCGGCGGGACCGGCCCGCAGGAGGTCTCGGCGGGTAAGCCCGTCCACTTTCGTCACGGCTCCGGGGGATAGGATTGCCTTCTCCTGGCTCCTCGCGCGCCTGCTGAGCGTCATTGCACGTACCGGTCCCACCCGTCCGCGTGATATCGCACCAGGATCTGGTTATTGAGGTGATTTACCTCGACCGGAACCACATCCATGTCGGCCGGAAACTCGAAGAGCGAGCGCGCGATGGTCGGGGTCAGAAACCGGAGCGGCTGGGGGAAACGATTGGGAACCTGAAACGGTTCTCTGGACGCCACCACGTAGCCCCATTCGCCAAACGACGGGACCGACGCATGATAGGGCGCGGCGTAGAGCCCGACCGCGCGTACCGTCTCGACGATGCACCAGAACGCCTCCCTGGATACGAGTGGCGACGTGCTCTGGATCGCCATGATGCCGCCACTGTCAAGGTGTGCCACGAGCCGTCGGTAGAAGGTGGTGGTGTACAGCTTCCCGAGCGAGTAATTCGTGGGGTCGGG
>Ga0302123_10001302_pt1 | contig 17868 bp, 13 predicted proteins | sample CB21_321_MG_FD_203109 | JGI IMG/M metagenome (GOLD analysis project Ga0302123, IMG submission 203109) | Marine microbial communities from Western Arctic Ocean, Canada - CB21_32.1 | ecosystem: Environmental > Aquatic > Marine > Oceanic | place: Canada: Western Arctic Ocean | collected 2017-09-28 | reverse complement strand
GCTGGGGGGGGGCGACATGAACTCCTTTGGCGCAGCCACGCAGGGTAAGGCGGTCGAGAAGAAGACGGTGGCCGAGACGTTTCTGGCCGGCCACGGGTCTCCATTCGTGGCACAAATCTCGATCGCCAACGCGCCGAAGTTCTTCCGGGCGATCCTCGACGCGCTCGAGTATCGAGGCACCGGTTTTCTTCAGTGCTTCACGACGTGCCAGCCAGAGCACGGGGTGGCCGACGACATGGCCCTCGATCAGGCGCAGCGGGTCCGTGACTCGCGTGGTGCCCCCGAGTTCGTCTTCAACCCGACGCTGGGCGAGACCTACGAAGAGGCGCTCGACCTCAAGGGCAACCCCCATCGCGACAAGGACTGGTACACGACGAAGTTCAAGAGCACGGGCGAAAAATATCACTACACCGTGGCGCACTGGTGCGCGACCGAAGCCCGTTTTCGAAACCACCTCAAGCGCATCAAGGACGAAAGCGCGGTCGAGCGTCTGATTCCGCTCGAGAACATGCTGCTGCGAATCACCCAGCAGGATGTCGTGCGCCGTCGCCACCTCGATACCGAGCACCGCGCCTTTGTGCCGGACTTCGGGGTCTTCGCGAAGATGCCTGGGCCGGACGGCAAGCCTCAAGTCGTCGCGCTGTCACGACAGCTGGTGCTGTTCTGTGTCGAGCGGCGAAAGGCCTGGCGTTTGCTGCAGAGCAAGGCCGGTATCGTGAACAAGGAATATATCGCCCAGCGTACGCTCCTGGCCGACGTGGAGGCCGGCACGGTCTCGAAGGACGAGCTGTTCTCTCGTGCGGAGGAACTGTTCGCGGAACGCCTGCTCGGCCCGGCTGCGGCCAAAACGGCCTAGAGCCTGTACTAGCTCATCAGGAGCGCCACGAGTACCCCGGCCGCCGCGAACTGCCACCAGAGCTGGGTCCGCTCTTTGAGCAGCAGCGTGCCGAAGCCCACCAGCCCGGCGGCTGTGGCCAGCAGGTACCAGTAGAGTTCGGCAAAGGTCTCTTCACGCCGGGTCGACTGCGCGCGCCGCTGCACGTCGGTGAGAATCTGCAGCGCGACGGTCTGGTCCGCATCGACGCCCAGTTCGTAGTAGGTGCCCCCACCCGCCTCGGCGATCGCCCGGAGCGAGGGCCGATCCAGCACCGAGTGAATCGGGTCTTCCGGCCTGTCGTAGCGCCGGGCCGGGAGCTGGGGAATGAATCCGCCGGCCGTGGTACCGACGCCGACGACATAGACCAGGATACCGCGCTCACGAGCGAGCTGGAGAGCCGTGTCGACTATCCCGCTCCAGGCCTGACCGTCCGAGATGACGATGAACGCTTTCGAGCTGAGGCGCTCGCCATATAGTTCTGCGTCGAGGTCGAACATCTGCACGCCCCAGTAGATGCCTTCCTCGATGTTGGTGTCCCAGCTCGTGTCGTCCTCAAGACGGAACGGCGGCTCCTCGCCCAGATGGTCGAGGAAAAAGAAGAGGGCGTTGGGGTCCCGGGTGAGCCTGATCTGCGGCGCCGCCCGATGTGCGAAGAGCGCCAAGGCAACCCGTTCGTCCTGCCAGCTCAAGAGTTCCGCGAACACCCGGATCCAGGATACCGACCGCTGCCAGCGGTTCGGCGCCACATCACTGACGCGCATCGACGTTGACCCGTCCTGCAGGATGATGAAGTCGGTGCCGGTGTTCTGGGTGACCGACGCGAGCACCTGTGGGCGCGACAGAGCCAGGACCACTGCGGCGGTCGCCAGCACCAGGCAGAGCCAGAACGACAGTCCGCCGGCGAAAGCGTGCCGCTCGAGCACTGGCGTGGTCCGCTCGTGCATCGCCCGGTGGACATCCTTACGGCGACGAATCAGCTGCCAGACCCACAGCAGCCCGAGACCGGCCGGCAGCAACAGTAGCCAGAGGTAGAGCGGATGGTCGAACTGCAGCGGGGGAACCATGACTAGACGGGGCTACGCCACGAACCCCAGCGGCTGCTGTGCGGGGACCCCCACGGCCCCGCTCCGCGCACGCCTTGGCCGTCACCGGTGGCGCCTAACAAGCACAGAGTCATTGGTTCGGCCCGCATAGCCGCCTCAGCCGCGTTTCCGGATTGGCGCTCCTTCGCCGATGGTCGGGTCGTCGGTGTCATCGGGATCGAGCACGCTGTCACGCGGTATGTAGATCTGGACGTCCTCCATTTCGGCTTCCTCGGGGGTGTCCCCTTGGTTGCCCTGCACAGTCGGCCGGCGGAACTCCGGGATCGCGTCACCGGCGGCAATCTGCTTCCGCAGACGGACCAACAGCTCGTAGTTGAACGCCGCTTCGAAATGGCCCTCGTTGCCCTCGAGCAGTCGCTGGTAGACGTCGATCGCGTGATCGAGCGTGCCGAGCGCGATCTCCCGGCTCGAACCCGGTCGCTGCACCGATCGATAGTCGGCGTTGGCGACGACGAACTGCAGGTCGAGGTTGCCAGCCATACTCGGGCTGTCGGCCGAGGTGTAGTCCGACACGAGCGGTGCGAAGTCGCCGCGCCAATACCGCACCGCGGCCCGTCGCATCGCCACCTCGTCACGCGTGCCGCGCATCAACCACGGAATGCGTCCGGTCACCGACAGCGAGTCGGCGACCTCGTCATACGCCCGTGCTGCACCAGACAGGTTCAGCGTTGCGAGTTGCCGATCCGCCAGCGCGATACGTCGCTCCACACGGGCGGCCAGCAGGAGGGCCATGGCCATCGCGCCCGCCAGGATCGCAACGACGAGATATCTCAGGGCGATTGTTACCATCGGTGTCCTCGTCCGCCGTTCGTCATGGAAACCTCCTTAGCTGTTTCACGCCAAGCCCGCACAGCAGGGCGACGCTCCACAGGCCGACCGCAATCAGCGCAAACGGAGAGAACCGCGGCTGATGCGCCGTATACTGCGTGACCTCTATCTGTCCGGCCGACAGCGCGTCTATCTCGTGCAACGCCTGCAGGATCGCCGCCTCGTCGGCCGCCGGGTAGAAGCGGCCGCCCGTCTTCTCGACCGCCAGCTTCCAGGTGATGTCCGGCAACACGTCGCCGAGCCCCCGGTCGTAGGCGGTGCGGATGAAGTAGACCGGAATCGCGTTGTCGGCCGCCTCTTGCAGAATCTCATCGAGCGACTGGCCCTCGTAGACCGCGTGCGTGTCCTGACCGTCGCTGAAGATCACCATCAGGTTGCCTTGCGCCTTCAGGAAGTCGAATGTTCGGAACAGCTGCACGCCGCGGCTGACGGCGCGCATGATCAGCGTGCCATGGTCCGGGAACCGGTCGTATTCCTCCGGGGTGCCAATGAGCCCGATGCTCAGCAGAATGTTCTCGTAGTCGTTCGTGAACGGCGTGACAATATAGGCTTCGCCGCCGAATTGCACCAGTGACACCAGGTCGCGGTGAGCCCCCTCCATTCGCCGTCGGACAAAGTAGTCTGCCGCCGACACGTTCGCCAGAAACGTGTTGCCCCAGCCGAGCTGATCGGTAGCGAATGCGGTGTCCATGCTCATCGACGCGTCGATCAGGATCGCAATGCGGTGGCCCGGGGCGGTCGAGCGTTCCTGGATCAAGGTCGTGTGCGGGTCGGCCAGCGACACGGCGAAGAACGGGAGCCCCACGAGGAACAGCACGAAGGCGGTGTGACGCAGTGGCGCCAGCGCAGACCGCTTCGTCATCATTGACGGCGGCAGGGCCGGTAGGGCGATGTCCGTGCGGCCTGGGTGGCGACGCGTGACGTAGCGCGTCAGCAGTGCCCCGAGCGCCAGGAGCGCGATGGTGCCCAGCGCGACCACGGTCTCGTCGCGCCGGAGGAGTGGCAACGCCGTCAGCGACAGGTCATCGAGCTGGGCCAGAGTGAGCCTGACGAGTGCGATCAGGTCCGTCAGCGTGTCCATCCCCGAGTCCACTCCGTCAGCGTGTCCACACTCTGTTCCACCAGTCGCTGACCGCCGTCACCAGGTCGGACGCGCGGCGCACCGGCGCGGCCGACCGCCAGCGCAAGCGCTTGAGTTGCGTAATGCTGGTGTCGATCTCGCGGGTCAACTCGTCGGTTTGGAGCGCGCCATTGCGGCCATATCGCGCCGCGGTAAACACTGCGATTGCCCGGCCGAGCTCGCCCGCCAGCGTGGGGTTGGCGCCGCCCGTTCGTCCGGTCCCCGTGTCCTCGAGACGCCGGGTCAACGCCGGCGCGGTCAGACCGGACGAGATCACGGCGGTCTTGGGGCGCAGCAGTCCATGCCGCAGACGCAGCTGGCCATCTCGGGCCGGCGTGCCGACCGGGACAGGACTCTGGATCACCGATTCGGATACCGCCACCGAGCCGGCCACGCGCAAGGCGGCCAGCGCGCGGCCCGTGCTCTCCACACTCCAGCCACGTTCCGCGGTCGCCTGTCGCACGCGGATCAGCTCGCCGAGCGCGCGATGGACGATGAACGGAAGAGGGAGCCGCGTGCCGGCCCGCGCCGTACTGCCCCCGCGTTCGCGCGCAATCCGGGCGGCGCCGAGGGCCACAACGCCGAGGGCCACCACGCCGAACAGCGCTGCGAGCAGGGTCAGCAGGGTCGCACGGGATAGCCTCGCCTGCGTCGTGCCGAAGGTGGCGGGGGGGACATCGCGGATGTCGACGATCGCGTCGGGGACGAGCGAGACGACCCGGATCGGTTCGGGCGGCAGGAGGTAGGTCAGCTCTCGCCCCAGGAGCGCCGGGTTGTCCCCGAGACGACGCTCGATCCTGTAGGTGATGTCGAGGGGTGGGATCTCGATGTCCCCCCCGAAGCTGCTCTCGTTGATGACGCGTAAGGTGTAGTGATACTGGAAGAACCGATACGGACCCGATCGGATGTCCTCGTAGCGCTCGCCGTCGAGCACCTCGAATGGGGCGACATCCATCGTCTCCGGGGCAAGCGCGGTCTGGTCCGCCAGGGTTCGCGCGGCGTCGGTTTCGACAACGCTGCAGGTCACGGTCATCGTGAAGCGCTCGCCGACATGCACGGCGGTCTGGCTGATCCGCCGCCAGCACCGGATGGCATCGACCTGTTCGGTATCTCCGCCCGGCTGCGCCGACCCGAGCGCCGGTGTGATCAGCACCCAGGCGATGAATACAAGAAATGTCAGTCGTCTCGTCATTCGAGAGGTCCGCGTGGTCGTCGTACCGCCCGACGGGTCGCCCGCCGAGCGGAGGCGGACAGCCTGAAGGCTGCCGCTGTGCTCATCGCCGCACCTGTCTCCGCTCCAGTAGAAAGCCGACCAGGCTATCGTGAAATCGCTGACTGCTGCCGCCGAGCCGGAGCACCTCGAGCCCGCGGTCGTGGGCGGCCTGCTCTACGGTGTCCTGCCACTCGCGCACGCGGTTTCCGAGCTGATCGAGGTCGGCCGACGAGATGACGCGGGTTCGTCTGCTCTCAACGTCATAGGCCTCGACCCAGCCGGCGGAAAATTGTGGTAGCTCGAAGGCGAACGCGCTGTCGATCATGACCAGGAACACGTCGTGCAACGTGCTCAGGTCCGCGAGTTCGGCGAGCAGGGGGTGCGGATCCTCGTACAGGAAATCGGAGATGACGGGCACCAGCGAGCGCGTGCGGAGCAATCCGGAGAAGCTGACGTCCGGCGCCGATTCGACTCTCCCACGCCCGAGCAGCTGGTCCTGATAGGCCTCGACACAGTGAATCGCGTGGCTTTTCCCGATGCGCGGGCGCACCGCGACCCGCCGGATGTTGCGGTCGAAGGTGACGAGCCCGGCGCGGTCCTGAACGAGTGCCGCCGCCATGGCGAACGTCGCGACCGCGCGGGCGATGCACTTCGCGATCGACTCGTTGCCCACGCCGCACCGCGTTGACTGCGAGATGTCGGCGGCGATCACGATCGGGGCGTTGCTCTCCTGGTCGAATTCCCGGGTGATCAGTGGGCTGAAGTTGGTCAACGTCGACTGTGGCCAGTCGATCGTTGACATCCGATCGCCAGGTTGCCAGTCGCGCAGACCGGCCAGATCATGCCCGGTGCCGTGAAACAGACTTGGGTGGGCGCCGATCGCGAACTCTTGCATGCGACGCACGATGACAAGCTCGACATCCCGGATCTCGGACCAGGAGACGAGCGAGTCCTCTGTGCCGGCCGCCGCCTGCCCCGCGTGCGTCTGGGCTGTGGGCAGGTTTCGCCGAAGCCTTGACGAAGGCGGATGGTTCATGGAATCGGCACCGTGTCGATCACCTCCTCGATCACCGTGTCGACGCGGATATCACGGCTGTTCGCATGGGGCGCGAGCCAGATCCGGTGCCCCAGAACATACGTGGCCAACTCCTGGATGTCCTCGGGGTAGACCTCGTCGCGCCGGCCTGCCAGTAGTGCCCACACCTTGACCAGCCGGCCCCAACAAATTGTGGCCCGGGGGGATCCGCCCAGATCGACATACTGTTCGACCAGTGGCGACGGCGAGTGGTGGAGCCACTCGGTTTCCTGACTATACGGTCTGGTTGCCGAGACCAGCCGCCGAATGTATTTGGCCAGCGCGTCGTGCAGGAACACCTGCTCTCCGATCCGCGACCGGAGCTCGATCACCCGCTCCTTCGACATCACCCCCTGGAGGCGGACTGACTTGAAGTCGAAGTTCACGAGCTTCTGCTCCTCGTCTGGCGGCAGATACCCGATGTTGACCATAATCGCGAACCGGTCGGTCGCCGCCTCAGAGAGCGGGAAGGTGCCCTGCCCGAGTTCGATCGGATTCATCGTGGCGATGGCGAAGCTGAAGGTCGGGAGCTTGTAGGTCTCCTTCCCGACCGTGATTGAGCGGTCCTGCAACCCCTCCAGAAAGGCGCTTTGCGACTTCAGCGGGATGCGGTTGATCTCGTCGAGCAGGATCACCTCGGCGGAGGCCAGTGGCCCGAACTCGGTGATGAATTCCCCGGTCGCCGGGTTGATCATCTGGAAGCCGACGATCTCGGTCGGCTGCAGGTCGGCGCGGCCTTGTAGCCGGGCGAACTTGGCCCCGCTGATGGCCGCGAGGATCACCCCGAAAAACGTCTTGCCGACGCCGGGCACCCCGCGCAGCAGCAGGTTGCCGGCGTTGACCTGACGCTGCTCCTCCTGGTCGTAGGTGGTTGGGATTTCCGCCAACAGCACCATGTTGGCGAGCGCCTTCTCACGTTCGTACCCCACCAGCGCCTTGCCGCCCTCGGCGACAATCGCGTCGTGGAAGTCGATTGCGTCCTGAAGATCTGCCTGCATGTTGCTCGTATGGAGGTCGCCCTGTTTGCCGCCGATCGGTCGAACCGCCGTCAGGAAACCCTGATCCTATAGGAAACACGGTGGGTTTAATGTGCTGCTGACGGGTTTCCGTTGGCTACGGCTCGCTGGCACGTTCGGCGTTGTATCATTGAAGGATCGGCATGTTAGCGTCCTGCCCGGAGTGTAGTCGTGCACCTTATTAGTTCAGATCGAGGAGCATGTGCCGTCCTCGCGGTCCTGGTCCTATCGGTGTCGCCGGCCTTCGCCCAGAGTGCACCCGTCGGTGACACCGAGTCAGTGGCCGCGGTGTTCCCGTCCACAGTGGCGTCGCCCGCCGGCGGTGTCGCTCCGCTGCTGGACGGCAACGTGCTCGACGACCCAGCCTGGGCCAATGTGCCGGCGTCCACCGGGTTCGTGCAGACGCAGCCCGACGAGGGACAACCGGCCACCGAGCGGACTGAAGTGCGGGTGCTGTTCGACTCCAACGCGATCTACTTCGGTATCGTCTGCTACGACCGCGACCCGGCAGGCATCGTCATCTCCGACAGTCGGCGTGACTCCTCGTTGAACAACAGCGACAGCATCCAGATCATCCTCGACACCTTCCGCGACGAGCAGAGCGCCTTCCTGTTCGGCACGAGCCCGGCGGGCCAGGAATACGATGGGCAGGTGGCCAATGCAAGCCAGGGCGGCGGAGGGGGGCTTGGCGGCGGCGGGGCATCAGGTGGGTCCGGTGGGGGGTTCAATCGCAACTGGGACGGGGCTTGGGAGGTCCGCACGCAGATCTCGGAGGTGGGCTGGAGCGCAGAGTTTGCTATCCCGTTCCGGACGATCAGCTACCCAAATCGGACGGCGCAGACGTGGGGGATGAATATTCAGCGGAACATCCGACGTCGCAACGAAGAGGTCTACTGGGCACCGCTGCCGCGGCAGTACAACCTGCTTCGGTTGTCGCTAGCCGGTCAGTTGTCAGGCGTCCGGGTGCCGACGACCGCGTTGGGCAATCTGAGGGTCACCCCGTATGTCGTCGGGGAAGTGACCCACAGTGACGTCGATGCGCGCGACACAACGGTGGGCCTCGGCGACTTCGGGGCCGACGTCAAGTACGCCATCACCCCAGGATTGACGCTCGATCTCACCTATAACACCGATTTCGCGCAGGTGGAGGTCGACCAGCAGCAAATCAACCTGGATCGATTTAGCCTGTTCTTCCCGGAGAAGCGTCCGTTTTTCCTGGAGAACGCCGGCGGGTTCACCGTCGGCAACGGGCGGCAATATGCCGGTGGAAACCGGGCCCAGACCGAGCTGTTTTTCAGCCGCCGGATCGGGATCGGTCCTGATGGCCAGGAGATTCCGATTCTGGGGGGAGCCCGGATGTCGGGAAAGGTGTCCGACTCCCTCAGCGTCGGGCTGCTCAACATGCAGACCCAGTCGGTCGAGGGGGTGGCGTCTGGCAACAACTTCACCGTGGCGCGCGTGCGTCGTGATCTACCCAATAGGTCAAACATCGGGGTGCTGTTTGTCAACCGTCAGGCGACTGGTGATCTGGCCGGTCCCGACGACTACAACCGCACCTATGCGCTGGACGGGCGTTGGGGCATCGGGCAGAACGGCCAGGTGACGGGATTACTATCTCGCACTGCGACCCCCGGACTCGACGGGGACGACCACGCCTACAACGTTGTGGGGAGCTACAACTCCGAGCAGTGGCAACTGGGGGTCGGGTATATCGAGATTGGCGACAACTTCAACCCGGAGGTCGGCTTCCTGCGCCGCCGCGGGTTTCGCAACCTCGATCTCGGGGTGGCCTACACGTTTCGTCCCAAACACTTCTGGAAACTGCAGGAAATGCGACCGCATGGGTCGTTTAACCGCTTCTGGAACTTCGAGAGACAGATGGAAACGTCATTCCTGCATCTGGACTACGACTGGGAATTCAATGACAGCTCCATGGCCAAGACCACCTGGAATGTCACCGGTGAGGGGGTCACGACTCCGTTCGAGATCGCCGACGGGATCGCCGTGCCGGTCGGGGTCTACGAGCACAATGAGGCGCAGTTCTCGTATACCTCGAACCGCGGCGCGCCGGTCAGCTTTGGCCTCCGGACCACGATTGGTGGGTTTTTCGGGGGAGACCGCGTGACGTGGGGCCCGTCGGTCAACCTCCGGGCGGGTGAAACCGTGAACGCCTCGCTCCGGTGGAGCCGGAATGACATTTCGCTGCCGGGCGGCAGTTTCGTCACGAACCTGACCAGTGCGTCCGTGGCCTATAATCTCTCGCCCCGGATGTTCGTTCAGGCGCTGGTCCAGTACAACGACAGCGCCGACCTCTGGTCGACGAACCTGCGCTTCGGCCTGATCCAGCGGGCCAACACTGGGCTGTTCATCGTCTACAACGACACGCGGGGGTTGCACGATACCGTCCCCTCCGGAGCGGGTCGGAGTCTGATCCTCAAGTACAGTCAACTATTTGATTTGATTGACTAGTAGTCCGTGGTGACAGTCTGGCGTTGCAGCAAGATAGATCGTGATCGATGCCGCGTCCGGCCAGCGCACGGCGCGACGAGGGAGCATTCCGACAGGCGCCACGCTCGAGCCCCATCGGGTTCTGGTGTTCGCTGGTTCAACGCACTAACATCTGCCACATATGTGATTTCGAGGATGGCGTCACGATGGTGGGCCATTCAGACCGACACGCATCCAGTGCAGGGGATGGGACCGCCCATGACAACGACGATGGCGCGAATGGTCGTAGCGGCATGTGTGTTGACGGCGATGATCGTTGTGACACTGGCGCCGACATCGGCGGCGGGCCAGGTCGTCCGAATCGTGCAGACGAATTCCGCGGGCGACAACGTGCACCTGATCGACCCGGCCACCAATACGATCGTGGGGGAGATCACCGGTGTCGAGGTCGTTCACGGCGTGGCGGCGGCGCCGGACGGGAGCCGGCTGTATCTGAGCAACGAGTCGACCGAGACTCTTGACATCGTCGACGCGAAGACGCTCGACGTGACACACCGCATCCCACTCAGCGGGCGCCCGAACAACCTGGCGATCCACAAGAACGGCAAGCGGCTGTATGTTGCCATCCAGGGCACCGGCGGGGGTGTGGACATCATCGACACCGAGTCTGAAGAGAACATCCGGACCATCCGGATTCTGCGCGGCGTGCACAATACCTTCATCACGCCGGACAGTCAGCATGTGGTCGCCGGGTCGATCGGAGGCAGGGGCGCCACCATCATCGACACCGAATCGGAGCGCCCGGTCTGGACGATCTATTTCGAGGGTGGCGTGCGGCCGTTGACCTTCGACACCAATCCCGACGGTTCTACCCGCAACATGTACGTGCAGATTACGAATCTGCATGGCTTCGCTGTTGTCGACTTCGAGCAACGGCGGGAAATCGGACGCGTCACCCAGCCGGAGATCCCAGCCGCCGAACGGAACAGAGAAGGTATCCAGGGGGCGCCGGCACACGGCATCACGGTGTCACCGGACGGCACGTCGATTTGGTCGACCAGCAAGATCAACAGTCACGTCTACGCGTACTCGCTGCCCGACCTCGACTATCTGGGCGGCGTCAAAGTGGGGACGGTCCCCGACTGGATGACCTTCACGCCGGATGGTCGGTTACTGTATGTGGCCAACGCCCACTCTAACTATGTCTCGGTGATTGACGTGGCAGCGCGGGAAGAGATCGAGCAGATTCAGGTAGGACAGGTGCCAAAGCGGAACATCACGGCGACGCTGGCTGTTCGGCCGTAAGGGAAGGCAGGTCCATGGCACAGACTGCCGGACGACTGGTGCTCACGGCAGCTGGGGTCCTGCTGGCGGTGGGCTGGAGCGTGCGTGTCGCCGATGCGCAGGGGACCTCTCGTGGCGGTCTCACGCTGGCGCTCGACTACGATCTCTATCGCGAGACGGTGGAGCCGATTCTGCTGACCCGAAGGCCGGGGAACGCGCGGTGCGTGGTGTGTCATTCGCGCGGCGCCGGCAACGCATTTCTCGAGCCGCTGTCTCCAGGCAGCGACACGTATGACGAAGAACAGTCCTTCCGCAACTTCGAGCGGATCCAGCGTCTGGTGGTGCCGGGCGAACCGCTACGGAGTGTGCTGCTCATCAAGCCGTTGGCCGAGGCGGCCGGGGGAAGCCATTGGCACGGTGGCGGCAAGCACTGGTCGACACGGGATACTCCGGAGTGGCGGATCCTGGCTCGGTGGGTCCACGCCACAACCTCGTCGCTCGACTTCGACTTCTATCGCGACGAGGTCGAACCGGTCCTACTGAGCCGGCGCCCCGGGAATGCCCGCTGTGTGGTGTGCCACTCGCGTGGCGGCGGCAATGCCTACCTCGAGCCGCTGTCCGCTGGCAGCGAGACCTACGACGAGGAGCAGTCGCTCCGCAATTTCGATCGAATCCTACGTCTGGTGGTGCCGGGCGAGCCCCTTCAGAGCGCGCTCCTGATCAATCCGCTGACCGAGGAGGCCGGTGGGAGCCACTGGCACGGCGGGGGGAAGCACTGGTCTTCGCAAGATGCGCCCGAGTGGCAGACCCTGGCGCGTTGGGTCCGGGGCGAGACCGGCGCGCCCGCGAGATAGTGGCCCGCGACGGGGGACTGGTGTCGAGGACAGGTGCTTCACACGTCACGAGGTCACCCATAGATATGTCTAGCGTCCGGCGCCGTGCATTTCTTGCGATGCTGGCGCTCATCGGCGCCGGCGGGACCCTGTGGGCCCAGGGCCGCCGCCGTCTCCGGTATCGACCATTGACCCGGCCGGTCCTGGTGCCGCTGGCGTCACTCGCGACCAGGGGTCGCGCGAGACGCTTCGTCGCACAGGGGGTGTCGCCGCAGAGCGCCGCGACACCGGGTGAACACGTGCAGATCAACGGCATGGTTGCCCGTGTCGCCGCTGGCGCCGCCGCCGCTTGCTTCAAGGCGGTGTGCGTCGTCTGTCCCCACGAGCAGTGTGATGTCGATTTCGTGGCCGACCCGGGCGAGCTGGACTCGAGCGTCGTGCAAGAAATAGGCGACGTGGGCGACCCGGTCTACCTGTGCCCATGTCACAATAGCACCTTCACGATGGCTGGAGGCGAGCGACTGGGTGGGCCGGCGCCACGCGGGCTATATCAGTTTCGGGTGACTGGTGTGACCCGGGCGCACGTCGAGATCGGCGAGGTCGAAGAGGATGTGCTCTTGTTCTTCTGAACGCGATCCCTGGGCATTCTGGCTGGGAGACCACGCAAATGGCTGACTACAAGCTAATCGGACAGAACTACACAACCACGGATCTCAGGGCGAAGGTGACTGGTCGTGCGAAGTATGCGGAGGATTTTCGCGCCGAGGGCATGGTCTTCATGAAGCTCCTCCTGAGCCCGATGCCGCACGCGAGGGTCCGCAACATCGACGCCCGCGCGGCGTTGGCGATGCCGGGGGTCGAGGGGATCCTGACCGCCGACGATCTGCCGGAGGTGGAAGCCCCCAACGAGGCGGGCTTGACCAACGAGCCGCTCTACGAAGGAGAGCCGATTCTGGCAATCGCGGCGGTCGACGAGCAGACCGCATCGGACGCGATTGAGCGGATCCAGCTCGACTTGGAACCGCTGCCGTTCTGTCTCGACCCTCTCGACAGCCTGCGACCAGACGGACCGGACGCGCGGCTCGAAGGGAACACGATGCGCGGCCGTGAGCTCGCCACGATCAAGTGGACCGACACCGAGGTCGCCGAGCTGGCCGAGGGCCGGGTGCCGACGAGCGGCGAGTACGCTGCGGAGTGGTTGGTGGGTGACGTCGAGGCGGGCTTGGCGGCGGCCGATCTGGTGATTGACGAGTCGATCTACCATCAGTCGCTAGGGCATCAACCGCTCGAGACCCGCAGCTGCATGGCCTACTGGCAGAATGGCAAGGTCTACGTGCACGGGTCGACGCAGAGCACCGCGCGCACCGTCGGCTCGGTGGCGCGCTGGGCCGGTGTGGATCCCGAGAACGTGGTGTTGGTTGCCGAGTTCTGTGGCGGCGGCTTCGGGAGCAAGGGCGCCGGGTCCATCAGCATGCGGTTCCCGATCCTCATGTCAAAGAAGATCGGCAAGCCGGTGATGATGCGCATTACCCGGCGGGAGGAGAACTTCATCGGTCGGGCGCGGCCGGCGGTGCAGGCCCGCGTCAAGGTCGGCTTCCGCCGGGATGGGCGCATCCTGGCCATCGATTTGTTCACGATTGGCGACGGGGGGCCGTATGGCCGTAGCGGCGATCACATGTCGCTCGCGAACATCGCCTCACTGGCCTACCAACCCCTGAGCATCCGAGTCAGGGGAATTCCCATCTATACCAATACTCCACCGCGCACCGCTCAGCGGGCTCCCGGCGGGGCGCAAGCGATCGGTATGCTGGGGCCGCTGATAGACAAGGGGGCGCGACAGCTGGGGATCGACCCCACCGAGATGATTCGCATCAACGCGCCGTCTGGGCAGGCGAAGTTCGGTGCGCCCGGACGGGATGGCGACCAAGGCAACGTCTCGAGCGCCTTCGTTCGTGAAGCGCTCGACATGGGGATGGCGGCGTTCAACTGGTCAGATCGAATCCGTCGCAGCGGTGAGCGGAACGGTAGCAAGGTGACTGGCATCGGGGTGTCGCTCAGCACCTTCTCGGCCGGCAGCTCCGGCATGGATGGACTCCTGGTGCTCCGGCCGGACGGGCGTCTTCAGATCCACACCGGCGTCGGCAACCTGGGCACGGAATCGTTCTCCGATACGGCTCGCGCGTCCGCCGAGGCGCTCGACATGCCGTGGGAGAAGGTGGATCTGGTCTGGGGCGCGACGAATCGCAACCTGCCGTGGAGTGCGATGCAGGTCGGCAGCCAGACGGCTCATGCTCAGACGCGGGCCCACTGGGCGGCCGGTCTCGACGCCAAGCGCAAGGTGCAGGAAGTGGCAGCACACGATTTGGGCGGATCTCCAGATGACTACGATGTCGCCGGCGAGCGGGTGTTCAAACGGGGCACCCGGTCGCAGGGGATGAGCTTTGCGCAGGCGGCCGAACGGGCGATTGCGCTCGGTGGACGCTTCGACGGGCACGAGCTTCCGGATGACATCAACGGGATGACCGCGACGTCGGCCACGGCCCTGGCCGGCCTCGGCCTGATGGGGGTCGCCAAGGACACCTTCCCGACCGGTGGCCGGGTGATGTCCTTCGTCGTCGGGTTCGCGGAGGTTGAGGTCGACGTCGAGACCGGCGAGATCAAGTTGGTGGATTACGTCGGCAGCGCAGACTGTGGCACGGTCTTGCACCCGCGGCTGCTCGGATCGCAGATTCACTCTGGCGGGATTCAGGGTGTCGGCATCGCGATGAGCCAGAAGTGGGTGTTCGACCGCCGCTGGGGGCTGTCGGTCGCCAAGCGCTTCTACAACAACCGTCCCCCTGGCATCCTGGATGTGCCACACGAGCGACCGATGGGGTGGGTCGCCGTCAACCTGCCAGACCCGTTCAACCCGGTAGGCGCCAAGGGCATCGGCGAGCCGGCGATCGGCGCCGGCTCGGCCTCGGTGCTGTGCGCGATCGCCGATGCGCTCGGTGGCGATGGGCACTTCTTCCGCTCGCCGGTTACCGCCGATATGGTGCTGACGAGGCTCGAGCAGATCGCCGAGCCGCATAGCCGGCTGATGGCGCACGTGTAGAACGTAGAAGTTCAAAGTCAGCAGGAGGCTGGCGCCGGGCACCTGAGGCCACGTCGAAGCCCAGTCGCTGCTGCCGGACTCGCCGCGCTCGTGGCTGTGCCGCCGGCATCCGGTCGATCTTCGCCCGTAGCCAGGTAAAGTCTCGACGGCGGCGCCGATCGCAGCTCAGACAGCACGTGCCACTTCCTTCCTCGTCGTTGCTTTGAACTGCTGACCCTGGGGCCACGAACCATGATGATCGATCGACGCAAGTTCATCACGGTGACCAGCGGAGCCGCGCTTGCCCTCGGCACCGCGACTCCGACGACCGGCGCCGGCGCCACACCGCGGCGGTCGGCGGCTGTGCGAACCGGCCGGTCTCCGGACGTCGTGGTGGTTGGGGCGGGTAGCTTCGGCATGTGGACGGCGCTTCACCTGCTGCGGCTGGGTGCTCAGGTTACTGTGGTCGACGCCTACGGAGCCGGCAACTCGCGGCAGACCTCAGGTGGTGAGACCCGTGGCGTCCGGTCCTCGTATGGCGACCGGCCCCACGGCCGGCTCTGGACTCGCTGGGCGAATGACGCCATCCGGAAGTGGGTCGAGTGGGACGAGATAGGCCGCGAGCGGTTGCTGCCACAAGTCTTTTTCAACACAGGCGACCTGATACTGCGCGAGGAGATGAGCCCGTATATCGAGAACACCCGGGCCCACTGGGACGCGCTGGGCACGCCTTACGAGATGTTGACATCGGACGAGGTGGCGTATCGCTGGCCCTGGATCCGATTCGACAACCTCGGCGTCGGCGTCTACGAGCCGGCAGCCGGGGTCGTGCGCGCCCGCCGGGCCATCGAGTCGGTGGCGCGGGTCTTCGAGGAGGAGGGCGGCATCATCAGGACCGGATTGGCCTCGTTCGGCGACCGCAGCGGCGCGACGCTCCAGAGTGTCGCGAGCGAGGGGAGCGACGCGCTCACGGCCGCCATCACGGTCTTCGCATGTGGGCCGTGGTTTCCGAAAGTATTTCCCGAGCTGATGGGTAACCGGCTCCGGATCTCGATGGGCCACGTGTTCTACTTCGCCGTGCCGCCGGGTGACGGGCGTTTCTCGTACCCCAACATGCCGAGCTACGGGGTGCCAGGGTGCACCGGGTGGCCAGCACTGCCATCGGACCATCGCGGGTTCCGCGTGCGCACCGGCGGGCGGCCGCCGGAAGACCCGGACACGAGCGACCGATGGATTCCCACCCAATATCACGACCGTCCGCGTGACATTCTCAATCGGCACTTCCCCGATCTTGTCGGAGCGCCGATCAACGAGACGCGTGCCTGCCACTACGAGAGCAGCGTCGACAGAAATTTTATCGTCGACGTGCATCCTGACTTCGAGAACGTCTGGCTGATCGGGGGCGGCTCGTCAGAAGGGTTCAAGTTCGGTCCCGTGCTCGGGGAATACATTGCCAGTCGCATCATGGGGGAAGAGGACGACCCGGACCTGGCAGAGGGGTTCCGTCTGAAAGAAGAGGAGTTCGGGGAGCGGGTGCCGTGAATCGCGCCCGCGAGGCCACGGCATGAGGCTCGTGCGGGAGGGCCGAGCTCGGATCGCGTGTAAGATAGTTTGGACGAGACGGTGAGGTGACATGAGAGTGAGATCGAGCGTGACGGTCGTCGGCGCTGGTGCGGTCGCAGTGGCACTGGCTATCTGCTTCGCCGGCACCGGGCTTGCGGCCCGTCAGGCGCAGTCGGTCTGGGACGGGGTCTACACCACGGAGCAGGCGCAGCGCGGCGCGACGTTCTATCAGGAGTCGTGCGCCGAGTGCCACGGATCGGAGCTCGCCGGAGGCGAGCTGGCGCCCAGTATGGTCGGTGGCGAATTCGTGTGGAACTGGAACGGCCTCTCGGTTGGCGATCTGTTCGAGCGGCTACGCGTATCGATGCCGCAAGGTGAGCCCAGTAGTGTCAGCCGGCAAGAGAAGGCGGACATCCTCGCTTTCCTGCTCGAGGCCAATGAATTTCCGGCTGGTGACACGGAACTGGCCAACCGGACCGGGATGCTCGCGGGTATCACCTTCCTCGTCGACAAGCCCTGAATTCTGAGACCACTGGGCGTGAGCAGGCCTGCGAGGCCAGGGTAGAGCCGTGCCCCGCGAATGCAGCCTCAATTGGGCTGCTGGCTCAGGCCAAGCGCACGGCCCGTCTACTCCGCGGCGATTTCGCCGACCCGCGGGTCGGTGGGTTGCAGCACCTTGAACCCCAACCAGGCAATCCCGGCCAGCAGCATCAGCAGAATCAGCCAGCCCATTGCGCCGGTGAACATCGCGCGGCTGAATGCCGCCCAACTGATCGGGAACTGGCTCAGCACTCCCCACCGCTCGGTCATCCAGTGCCAGCTCGTGTGCGCGATCAGCACGGAGAGCAGGATGGTGCCCATGCGCTCCGCGACCACGTAGCGGAAGAGCACGTGCAGTGCCGGAACCAGCAGCAGCAGCACCAGCAACTGTCCGAGCTCGACCCCGACGTTGAACGCGAGCAGCGAGGTCAGCAGGTGCGCGCCTGCGAACTGCAACGTCTCGCGGAGCGCGAACGAGAAGCCGAACCCGTGCACGAGTCCGAAGATGAACGTGATGGCCCACCGGCGTCGTATCTTGGTCCCGACGATGTTTTCGAGCGCCATGTAGACGATCGATGTCGCGATCAACGTCTCGACCAACGGCGGGAACCAGAGCGCATCCGGCGCCAGGTTGTAGGCCGATGCGATCAATGTGAACGAATGCGCGATGGTGAATGCCGTGACGATAACCGCCAGGGCGCGAATGCGTCGAAATGGGATGACAAGACATGCCAGAAACAGCAAGTGGTCGGTCCCGTCCAGGATGTGCTCGAATCCCATCACCACGAAGCGGAGTGCCGCCTGGTGCCAACGCGGATCGAGCCGGACAAGGCCCGGGTCGCCGTGGAGCTCGAATGCCCTTTCTGCGCCGTCCGGCGGCAGGAATCGCAGGACG
>Ga0302123_10001296_pt1 | contig 17883 bp, 29 predicted proteins | sample CB21_321_MG_FD_203109 | JGI IMG/M metagenome (GOLD analysis project Ga0302123, IMG submission 203109) | Marine microbial communities from Western Arctic Ocean, Canada - CB21_32.1 | ecosystem: Environmental > Aquatic > Marine > Oceanic | place: Canada: Western Arctic Ocean | collected 2017-09-28 | reverse complement strand
GTGCTGGCCAAAAAGATAGAAGCCTCAAGTGCAAACCCTAAAGGCATGGCCCAGTATTTTTTGAGTCAGCAGAACTTACACAAGCTAACACTATTAATTCCCGACCCAGAAGCACGGGGGATTTTCATAAGACAGACTGAGTTGCTGTCCGGCTTTGTTGATGTAAAGAATAAAATACTTGCTGGATCACAGAGTGTAGAAAAGCTGGCAGCAGATGCAGCAGAAGAAGAAATGAACCAGGGACTACGGGCTGCAGCAAATATTGCAAACCGTAATCCTGCAGGGTTAATGGTCCAAGCACAGGAACTTGGAGGTGGTGCTAGACGTGCTGGCAGATTGGATGCAGCAGGGTCAAAGATGTACCAGCAGCAATCCCCCAAGATACAGGCAGACCATGAGGCAAGTCTAATTACTAATAAGTTACTGAAGAATCAAATGAGGGGTAAAACTTTACTTGATAGTGGAGGTGCTGGTGGGGGTTCTTCTCTTATGAACTCCCTGCTTCAGTAGTAATATCAATGAACTTGCCAACACTTACAGGCAGGTGATAGAACATCTCCCCATCGGGATTCCAAGAGTTTGGGAAGTTTTCAATGTACTCATCCTTCATATCCTGAGAGTGAACACAAAATGCTTTTGAGCAGTCACAGTTCATCACCCAAAAAATAACTCTCTTTCCTCCCTCCATCAGCCTTTTCTTCCGTGCTGGAATCCTGATAACATCCCAACTAGCATTCCACTCACCCTTCCAGATTTTCTTAATCTCCACCTCGTGAAAGACTTCCTGAAATGCTTTTATGTCTGGGCCGTAATCTTCCACGATAACTGTCGGGATACCTTTTGAATCTAAATAGTCCCTGAGTGCTTGTTTCCCTTTTGGATCACTCTCGTTATATTCCTCACGGTTGAACGACATTTTTAATTCCTATGAGATATTTTGCAATCAGTATTGCATCAGCAATGCCATGATCTTTTTTCCTACCTAATACTAGGTCCGGGTATAGTTGCCCAACCCTCATTATTGATGCTTCTTTTTCTTTGGGCATATCGTGCATCATAACCTTTTTCCAAGTCTTTGGATGTATGAGTTGATATTCCAGCTTTAGTCCAGCACAAACACCTCGTAAAAAGCCATAGGATGCCATGTAACGGCCCGTAGATGAAATACCCTGAGAAGGCATTGTCTGAGCTTTTTCTATGCCCACACAGAGAGGTCTGAAGCCTTCCAGAATTACACGGATTTTTGGTTCATTCAGCTCTCGTTTTTTGCCAACCATGATTATTGGCATGTCAGTCTGCATTAGGATTTCCCCGGCATCATTTAAAACAGCAATGGCACCGGAAAAACCTACATCAATTCCACAGTAGTTCATGCTACTTTTGGAAACTTCTGGTTAAGCTCTCCTGCACCTTCAGGTTCACCCCCGGTATTTAATTCCCGGTAATGTAATTTTAGGCTCTGTATTTCAACATCAGTAACATATTTTACGGGGTGCCCAAGCCACTCCTCAAGTTCTTCCAGGGTAACCCCAAGTTGGGCAAATGCTCCAACCATTTTAGTTACACGGTCATCAATAGGTTCAGACACAGGTTCAGACACAGGTTCAGACACAGGTTCAGACACAGGTGCTTTATCCATTTCCTTTTTCATTGAGATGGCACCGTTCACCTCTTCAGCAGATGCTATGCCTTCCCTCGATCCGACACCCTTAAAACCAAGTGCCCTGCCATAAGCAGAAGTCTCACAGTTTTCCACATAAGATGTTGAATTAACTGTAGCTTTTTTGTTGGCCTGAAATTCGTGAGCATGCCCAACTGCCTTAACAACCCCATTTTCATCTTCCACCCATGCTTTTATTAAGACGTTCCCAGTCTCAAAACATATATTAAGAACCTCAGATTTTAACGACCAATTCGGATTCTGCAACCAGAAATGGTGTACCCTTTCTGGAACTTCAACGTAGTCCTTCCCATGTATATTCGTTGTTTTTATTTTCATCTCTCTCTCCTAGTGATAGATTTCCTTGAACCCCCACCGTGGCAGGGATATTTCAACGGCATCGGGAGAATACCCGGCATACCGATCTTCTTCTGGCATCTCTTGATAATTTACATACTTCCGTAAATCATTATCTGCCACCATCCAACCTTCATCCTTCGACCTGCTATCTAGCACATAGATTGCTATAGAAAATGGCAGGACATTCTCAACAACTAGAAAAACAAAGGTTGGTGACTTCCGGGTGGCAACCTGCACACCCTTGCTGTACCATGCATCCTGAACATGATACCTGAAGTTTGCTATGCTTCTTGCAAACCCCTCTTCAGAAGCATCGTTGCTGGTCTTCAAATCAATGATATATTCTCCTCCTCCGATCATCCAATCTGGACGACACTTGCAACCTACACCCTGCATCTCCCAAAAAATTGAGACTTCTGGTTCTCCCTCCTCAAAATAGGATTTGAACCGGGGATGCTTCTCAGTTTTTTCCTTCATCCTCATCAGGTTTTCATAGTCTTGAAACTTTAAGACTTCCTGACCTTCTTTCTTCCCTTCCTCAATTTCCTTCTTCTCCTTTTTACCCTCTGCAGTACGACCATCCAAGCCTGTCCCTTGTATGTAGTCCTTGTCGAAATTATCGGGTTCCAAGATTAGGGCATGAAATGCAGTCCCGAATCTCATCTTATCTGTGGCAGGTTTACGAGGAGCATAAAAATGATCCATGCTTTTATGTATCTGATCCAAACTGGACTTGGAAATATCCGGCTTGGCATGGTACTCCTCGTTAGTTAAATCCCTTCTTATATCAACCATGTCTCTCCCTTTGGTTTAAAATGGCACATCATCCAGAACAGGTTTTGCTTCCGGCTTTGGTGCATATTCATAGATGCTACTTGTAGAACTTTCACTGTCCTTTTTGGGATCAAGAAACTGAAGATTATGTATCACAATCTCAGTCTTATATTTCGTTTCACCATCCGGTGTATCCCACTTAGACGTTTGGAGTTTTCCTTCACAAAAGATATTGGAACCCTTTGCCAAATAATCCCGTGAAAGTTCAGCCTGTTTGCCCCATGCCACTATATTGTGCCATTCGGTTTTCTCGACCTTATCTCCCTGCTTGTCTGTCCAATACTCATTTGTAGCAATCGAAAAATTTGCAACTGCTCCACTTGATGTTTCCCGTACTATGGGGTCTGCACCTAGTCTGCCGACTAGAAATACTTTATTTACATTTGCCATATTATCTCCTTACAAGTCATAGTAATTAGTTTCAGTTTGCTGCTGCACTGGGGTCTCAGCATATTCTTTAACCCCGGTGTAGATGCCAGCACCATGCGTGGCATACCAGTCCCAACCATTATCAAAATTAACACTTGGCAGAGGCTGGTTGGGTTCGTCTGCCAGGACTGTTATCATTCCTCCCCTGTCCCTGTACTCCTCCATTGCCACTTGAATGGTGAGTCGTTCATCATATCGTTCATCGTTCTTGAGGATTTTAAGGTCGTACCCAACCTCACGAACTGTGGGTTGTGGAATTTTACTCTCCTCAACCTTCCTCTTCTTGTCTAAATTCTTTAAATAAAAATGCCTAAAACCTAACCCCTCCTTTACATATCTGGAAGAACATTGTGGGCTGCAGTTCTGCCTGTGGGGTGATGCTTTAAACTTCGTGCCACATACCCGACAAGTTTTAAGCACATGCCCCTTTTTATTCCGTTCCCTTATGTCATGGTTACGTTTTTCTGCTGACTCCCTGTACCACTTCATCCTGCAGATTTTAGAACACTTGTCATTATTTTTCTTGATCGGCTGGAAAGACTCCCCACATACAATACACAACCTTTTTTTCAGTTTTGCCATCGTCTTAACTCCCGGTAACATTCAAATGAACAAGCTACCTCCTCAAAATCTTGAGTGAGGAACTTATTGTCACAGACTATACAGCACTTAGTTTTTGTTCCCTTCCACTTTTCTCTTGCCTCCATTCTCCGAGCATGTACCTGCTCCTGCTTCCTCCGGTTGTAAAGTATCTCCTTCGTCAAACCCTTGACACTCATCACATATCCTCTCATTATTGAACGGTAAAAAAGGGTGCCCACACATCTCACATGGCACACAGTCCTTATACGTGTTGGGCATCTCTCTTGACTATACAGGGTGTTATACGAGTGTGCTTATTATTCCTAAAGTATCTCCAGTGCCCCTTTCTGACGGTTTCATTTCCCTGACATTTCTTTTTCAGTTTCTTGTATAATAAATACTCCTTAATCCATAAAATCATATTCCTCCATTTTGGTTCTTGTAATAAACGTAATCCCTGCCGTATGCATCACGGGTCATCTTAAACTCCAACCCATGCTCAGAAACACCATGCACGGGCAGGGAACAAAGCATGCCATGTTCGGGCTTTGCCTTTGCAGAATTCATCAAGTCTTTAATAATATTCTTGAAGTTGTCCGGCATCGGCACCCCATTTCTGGCATGCTCGATTTGAGGAACGTCAGTCCGTTGCCCTGATCGTTCTGATTGCCCCTTTGTTTTCTCCAGAAAAACAGCAATGGTGGGGTAAAATTCACATTCGGTCAGGCACCTCCGTGTGCCCTTTAGTATAGCTTCCATGCTCAAATCTTTTAACGAGTTAAACCACAGTACGGATAACTCCTTAGTTGTTACTTTACGGAAGTTCTCTGAGAATCCTGCCAGTGCTAGCAGAATTGCTTGTTCCTTCGTTTTTTCCATGCTCTCCCTTTTCGATTATTGCTGGTTTAAGCCATGAGTTTTCGTCCCTTATTCTCTCATCGGCAGTTGGAAACTTAGTCAGTGATTTTGATGATGCCTTGTCGGGTATAACAACACCCTGCCATCCAGCACATATTGCATTACTGAGCAGGTCGTTTGGATCGTGACCATCCTGCTCTGCCTTGCCAAGTTTTTTCAGCATTAACTTTTCTGCATATTTAGACATCGGCTTTCTGATATGCTTCCTGTGGATTTTAAATTGATCCCATATATCTACTTCAAGCCAATCTGGAATTTCTTCGGGTGGGGGTATTAAGTTCCCTTTATAGTTCTCTTTATAGTTATGGGTACTTGATTCGTGTACCCCTATGGTACTTGATTCGTGTACCCCTATGGTACTTGATTCAGGTACGGTACATGATTCGTGTACCCCCCCTAGTTCTGGAACGGTTATTTTATAGTTGTATTTCTTAGTATCAATGTCCCAGAATTTAAGCAACCAGCCCAAACTAACCAGTTGAGTTGTGGTTCGGGAAATTGATGTGGTTCTAATGCCTGTTCGTTTTGATATTGCTTCACGGGATGGGAAGCATAGGTGGGTGTTTTTATTCCGGTAACTGAACAATGCCAGCAGTACCTTTATTTGTAATAGAGTCAATCTGCTATCCTCTATTATCTCTCTTGAGCAAAATATAAAGTTGCCCTCAATTTGTTTATCATCCATGATTTTTTCTCTCCAGAAACTCTTCGTATGATATTTGACTACCTTTCTCAATGTTGCAATCCCTGCAACAGACGACTAAATTACCCTCATCCTTTACCTCTTCCTTCGTTAATGACATAAGGGGTCTTTTGTGATCCAGAACAAAATTGTCTGGGGTAACCCTCTTCTTACAGTAATGGCATCCTACTGTGCCTAAGTCCTGCCTTTGTGCTTCTACCCACTTTCGTATTATAACCTGTCTGGGGTATCCTCCTTTAAAACTTCTTATGTGCCCTAAATCCCTGTTCCTGTAGTATGCTTTTTTGTCCTTGCATGAGATCGAACAAAACTTTTGTCGGGTCCACTGATTTCCTGATGGGTAATATTTATTACCACAGTATTCACAAACCTTTTTATCTGGCATGCCAGCAGATCAGTCGTAATTTCTTGGCTGCCACTTTCCGTGACTATGCCAGTAGAAATGTTGATAGTCCTTCATGCTTGCAAGGTAACAATCTGAAGAACAAAACTTCTTTCTCTTCTGTTGTTTATCTGGGGGGTTTATTATTTCTACCCCACATTCTTTGCAATTCATTGCAGGGTAGGTTTGATGTTTGAAACAGCATCCGAATATCTTTCGGCCCATGTATTCACCTCAAAATTCCTGGTGATAATTAGGGTTTTTGCTGCATCCTCAATTTTGGCCCTGAGTTTCAAGTCAAGGACACGTGAAATTGTGGACTGGGATTCACCAGATATTTCGGCTATTTCCCTTAACTTTACTCCATACTTCCGAATCTGTTGCCTGAGATCATCCATGATCCTCCGTAAATTTATTGAACAATTTTAATATAGTAGACCTAGTATACTATATAGACAATCAAACATCAAACTTTTTTTACCCTTTTTTAAAATAAATTAATTATCCGTTAATTAAAACGGTGGAGAGTTTGCTTCTCTCTCCCTGTTGACACATTCTCTAACGGCCTTTTCAATAAACTTTTGAAACGACACTTGGAACCCTACCTTTTTCTCATAGGCAGGAAGAATGTTTTTTACTTGTTGGGCTAACTCTGCCTGTACTCTGACTTGACTGTACCCTTTTTTAATTTCCATGTTTCTCCTTTTTGGTTTCGGCTTTACCTTTTATACTATCGGTAAATGGGTTAGGTAATTTGGTAAAATCCGTATTCTCATCAATATAGAATACACGATCTGTACCAAAAACGTGTGTTAAAACGTTAATAAATTCATCAACGTCTAGTTTATCATCCTCCATGCTCCTCCTTTTCTTCATTGTGCAGGCCCGGATAAATCTTTGCTTGGGCCTCATCACTCATCACGGCTTTCATTCTGGCATCAAACTCACTCATGCCTTCGGCCATGTATTTTTCCTTCAGTGTATCAAGGAGTTTATCAAAGTCACTTTCTTTCTTAACTATTAATACTGGCATATTCCCTCCAATTTTTTAATACGAGCAGTATGGGTTTTGAAGCCTTCCAATAAGTTAAGCCTCCATTCTGCTTCCTCTTTTTTAATGTTAGAAAACAATGCTGTTAATTCCTCTTCCTCCCTTTCCAGAAAGTCATCGAGCTTGGCATCTATTTCCTTGCTTATCATCAGCTTTATATCTTTGGCCAATGATTTTGCAATAATTTCCTGATCTTCCATATTACCTCTTGTGCTATAATGTTAGATTTAAAGGGGTGCCACGGTATGCAACACCCCCGGTTTTTGCCCCTACGGACGTTCTGAGAGTCCAGTTTTGGCTTTATCCAACCAATTATCGGCTTTTCCGTAATAATCGGCCATTGCCTCATCGACTCCACATTGGGAACAAATCTCAGTCCTGTTATCCCTTCGGGATATTGCCGGAAAATCAAACGTGCTTTTCTGGCATCTCGGACATTTCCATGCTCTAGGTTTCATACTGACCCCCGGAACTTAGAAAGTTTTTCATCAATGGCATTATTGATGAACTCCTGAAGACTGGGCCGAACTCCCAACTCCTCCTCCACCAAATCAAAAAATGCCTCTATCTTCTCGATACTCGTAATCGGAATATCGAGTGCTGGCATCCCTGGTTTCGGCTTTGGCTTTATAATTACCTTTTCCTTTTCGGGCAGGACTGCCGAATCCAAAAGGTTTTCCGACAGTGTGGCAGATGGGTGGCTTAAAATTGCCTTCTGCTGTCTTTTCCTCCAAGACTTTTTCATGGCCTTTGAACGGTTCTTAAACTTGAGGGCCTCCTTCTTGCCATTTGAAATGGCTAGGCCGACAGCTTTCTTACTCTGCTTGTACCAAGTTTTGCTGGCATGTGCTTCTTTGCACTGGGCCGACCACTTGGCTTTCCTTTCTTCCGACCAGTCCATTTTTGGATTAGTCGTTTTCCTCGTATATGTACTTTTTCCCATAATAAACCTCTTTCATGGAATTAACTTATGATGATGGCACCATTGCCAGCATCCACCAGACCCCTCCCCGGAAGGTGGGGCCTCGTAGGGAACTTCTTAAAGTTCTTCTGCCTTTGCTTTTCCGTTTCGGCTTTACCTTTTAGCTTTTTCATATTACCTTTTTCATTTGACATTAAATTAGCAAAATGCTAATATTAAATACTACCTATGACCTCTTGGTAGTGTTAGTTACTCCGGTCCTGTCTTGCTTGTGGTATGATGGGGCCGGAACTCCCACCATGCCAGCATGCTAGCTAGACTTTTGAATTTCCTCTAGCTCAAAAATTACTTTCTCCATTGCTTCCTTCCACCCCAAAGCATGACCGTGCTGTAGGTCATCCTCAAATAAAGTAGGACTCATTAAATCCCTGTCATGGTCATAGTGGATTTGATAAAACTCCTCCACCAATGCTTGTATTTTAGTTTTTGCTATATCTTCCATATTAACCCCTCTGTTAATGTTAGCAAATGATGGCAGAATTACCATCCACGGGGGCACCTTAAATGCCCCCTAAGATGAAAACTTAGTCCTCATTAGGTAGCATGATTGTCAGGACAGGTTCGGCATTATCACCCGGTCCGATGTTAATTTTAAGAGTCGTTTCTTCGGCCCCTGTAAAATCATCAATAGCCCCGGAATTGTTGGGCTTTGTTCCTCTCGGAATTACATTTAATATATAATGTAAATCTTCGGACTGGTCCCGTGTTGATCTTATTTTAAAGAATGCCATTTTCAGCACGTCCCACTGTCTGCCGTCTATGCTTTGCCCGTATCCGTTTGCCTCATCTTCAGGCCAGTCTATGCAGTCATGCCAGACTGCTGTTGTTACTGCCACCGGAATACTGAACCCGGCTTCTTTTGCCATCTCTGACACATCCACCAGCACCCCATCAGCAAGGGCATCCTGCCGGGTGTACCGTGATATAACAGGACCAAAAAAGGCTTCGGCTTTACCTTTTTGAGTCTCGGCTTTACCGTATGTATTAGGCATATTAACCTCATTTTAAAAGTATGAAATGATCCATTTTTGGACCAAAAAACCGGAGCATGTGGACCCCGGAGTGCTTGCACCATGCAATACACTAACAAGGGCATGCTAGCACACCCTTGATGCTGTATTACTTACATGCTGGTAAACTTAAATCACCCCCGGATACGGTTGCAACTTTAACCGTGCTTGCAAGGCCATTACTCCCCCCAGTTTTATATACATAAAAAACATCTTTACCGTTTTCATGTACGGCCTCAATTTCAATCCCTGTATCCCAACCGTCACACGTTACATGCAACCCGGTTGTTTTATGTCCTAACCGGGATGTTGTACCCCTTGAACCTTGTATGGTCCCTCTAAACTGTGCCATATTGACCCCTCAAAAAATTAGTGTTAAATCGTCTTAAAAATGGCCCTTAATGGGCCGTTAGTGTTTGCACCATGCCAACACTACCAAGAGCATATAAAATGCCCTTGATGCTGTCTGCATGCTACTCGTTTTCAGTATGGGTATTGAAACTTCTATCAATACTCTCAGGTTCAAACTGGGACGGCCCTATATCAATGGCCCCGTCTATACCCGTGCTTTCACACGAGCCGTAACCGTTACGGCATAAAGCCGGACCGTATAGCTCAACAAGCCGAAAGCCTAACCGTCTTAGCATGCTGGGATGTATCATTACAAATGCCATCCGGTCAAGCTCGACATGCTCGTTATAATCTTTAATTATTATGTCTAATTTCATCGGACATGCCCGGTCCATTGTGTGATGATATGCTATAAGCCGGACCCGGTACCCGGCTTGCTCCAAATTATCAATATTTGATAGGACCTGCACACCCCTAGCAATGATTTGGTTTTTCTTTTTGTTGGCCCCATAAGCATAAGAAAAATATACATCAACAAACTTTATGCCGTCTTTAATTACGTTTTCATAAGTTACCATGTTTTCAGGTTCATTATTTAAAAAACGGTCTATATCCGGCTCATCGCCGGATACATCAAAAAACGGTTGTATTACTGGCCCTTGTGCTTGCTTTAGTTCCCCCATTGCATCGGTTAGTTTCTTGACCCCCTCAGGATAACCGTTTGAAGCCATGCCCATAGCTTCGGCATAATTTTCGGTACCAGTAAATTTAAAATCCGAGTAGGTGCTGGCATGTTCCGGGGCCTTCTTCCATTTCTTATTGTTTAAACAAACATCCATCACCTCGTCAAATGAAAACGTTTTTTCAACTGTCTTTTTTGAGTTACGTTTTGCCATTACTCCCCCTTTAACTTGCTAATTGTTGAAGAATCCAAACCTTTAAAAATCAGACCCTGTAAAATATCTTTTTCGGACATGCCCCCCTTGAGAAGCCTAACCCCATAAATTGATGACCGGGGTGATACTGTAACTCTCAGTTTTGCCCTGCTGGCATTTGCTCGTAGTTCCTGTATTTTAGACACAAGGGCCTTGCTCTTATCGTCATCAGCCCCGGATATGTTGTTTTCAAGGCTTTCATCAATACCCCATTCAATAACATAAAACCGTTGCAAGGTTGCCTCATCTAATTGTGTCCGGCCAACATACTGCCTATCGGCCCCGGTACCGTATGTATTGCCCCCGGCTAAAATATAGAAGTTATCATGTTTTTTGAGCATGCCCTCAGGGGTTGCCATACTGCCATTACTCATCACCATATTAAGTATTGTTAAAACCCCAGCATTCCCGGCATCAATCTCATCAATGAGAAAAACACCCCCATTTTTAACACACCGTATCAGCCCGGTCTCGTGATATGTTCCCCCGGCATCGATAAAGCCGATTAAATCACTTTTACTTGTCATCGGCCCTACAGAAATGGCTTCAAACGGTAAATTTACTGCTTTAGCCAACTGTTCGGCTGAATGGGTTTTGCCGGACCCGGACGGTCCAGCCAAATAAGCCGGAATGCCAGCAGAAAAACAGTCTAACAGTCTTTTAAAGTTTTTATGCTGGACCCCTACATCCACAACCGGACGGTCTGAAAACTGGACCTTAATTGTTTTGCTTTCCGGCTGGTGCTGTTTAATGAGGTCAATGATACGGTCCTCATCAATAATCTGTTTAGTTTCAATGTTACCGATTAAAGGCTGGAGTGCTGATTGCAGTTTGGCAAGATAATCACTGGCCTCACCGTTAAACTTTGGGGGGGTTGTTGTGGTTGTGGTTGTGGTTGTGGTCTCTTCGGGGGTGTATTCAGTACCAGCCAACCAAGCCAGCAACTGTTCTTTATTAGCCCCTGAAATTGCAACACCGGGAGCCGGGGGAGTTTGCATGTTCCGGGCATGCTTTCTTAATTCGGAAACTGTCATATTATTGTACATACTTTCCTCTTGATTGATTGTTAGTTTATCCGGGTTGTGGCCCGGTGCCTTGAGACCCCTCAAGGGCTTGGTGCTGGAAATGTAAAAATAAGAATATTCTACAGATTTGTGAAAAACCCGTCAAGCTAAATAATGCACTTCGTATTCCATTATTATGAAATGCTATTTAAACACTATGATTTCAGCTACTTAATACAAGCAACCAAAGCAAAATAAATTAGCCGAAAAAACACGTTTTGAAACCGTTTGAAGCAAAACAGGCTTAAAGTGTTGAAATTACAGCATTAAAACGTAATAAAAAACACGGCTATTTTATAACCGGGCAAAACTGGCCTCAAGTTCGGCTATTTCATCGGCACATTCGGCCATTACTTCAGCCAAAAAACAATACTCATCGAAGCACACCGGGCACTGGTTCAAATGCTTAATGTATTTGGTCCGGGCTGGTCCGGTCATACCGTCTAAAAAACTGGCCATTTGATTGACTGTGAAACATTCCATCTTATACCGTATTGGTTAAGGTTGTTAAACTACGGCCTCAAACACCATTGTTGAAGGCCTTACTATGTTAGACGTGCAAAACTTCAAAATGGTAAAAAATAAACCGGAAAGCCTTGCAACTACCATAAAACAAGCCTAACCCCGGTATATAACCAAACACAACCCCGGACCCTGTAAAACCCTCAGTTTTGCCTAGTAGCACGTCCACCACTGCAATAAGTTGAGAGACCCTATCCGATTGTATGCAGTGTGTATACATTGTGTTAAAGCTCGATTTAAAGACGATTACCCCTATTGGCCTGTAAAACTGCACTCTCAGCAAAACCAAAAAACCGGACCCGAAAGCCTAACGTGTGAGTAATATAAACAAGTAAGTATTTAACCCCTTTAGGGGTTATACTTACGTAGTTATATATTACTAAACGGACGGCTCCAAAATGACCTACATTTTCGGCTACATACTTTGCTACATACTTTGCTAATTATCGGCAAGGTTGGAAGGGCTAAAAATATCCGGTGCAAGCATGCCATCCGGACGGCCTCACGTGTGCATGAGGTGCCAGCATGAACCAGCAGCCGAAACTTTGCCCGTCAAACCCCCGGAACGGTAGCAATACCAACGATCTAGCACGTATTTGGTCCGGTTTGGATGGTGCTAGCATGGCCCAGACCTCCGGAATGCCTTGCAGTTGCTGGCTTGAACCCCCCCGATCATGTGAGCAGTGGGGCTGATTCAGATGCAACTTAACCCCCCGCAACGGACCGTTCCCATTTTTTTATTTGCATTTCAGGAAAAATTTCTTTAAAACTAATATATAAATAAAAATTCAACAAAGGGGAGTAATGTCATCAGAGACAAGGCAGGAGAGGAAGAAACGGAACAAGAGGGAGTATGCAGAGGTAAAGTTATCGAGTGTATCCCAGATACAGGAGAAGGAGCAGGAGAGCAATTTTAAGGGAACGGAGGTAGTACCAGGCAGTGATGACGAGAAGTTCTGGGACGATTTTTTCAGTAGGATAGAGATGGGAGAGACCCTTCAGGGGTTTGCCATAGAGCATAACATGACGAACCAATCGTTGCGGAGGAGGTTACGTAGTGGAGATTTACATGAGAGGTTCATCGAGGCCCATCAGGGAAGGGCAGTATATCATGCCCAGAGCATTGAGGGAATGATAGATCGTTTAGAGTCAGGAGATGTAGAGAGTGATGTTGCACGAGTATCTATAGATGCCCGGAAGTGGTTAGCAACGAAGTATTATCCGAGGATGTTTGGAGAGAGGCAGGAGGTGAATTTAAAGACAACTGACATGACGAAGGTATATGTTGAGCAGTTAAAGATGATAATGTCGAGTCATGACCAGAGGATGAAGACCATTGAGGTAAAGAGTGAGGTTAAGATGATAGCAAAGGAGGAGGATGAGTGAGGTATGGTATGAGCAATCGAATGAAGACGGGGATATATTTTTAGCCAAGTATCTTCATCCTGAGTGTGAGTTTATTATGGTACACAGGAGCAGGGAAGATATAAAAGACATTCTAAAGGGTTGGTTAAAGGAGCAGAATAAGGAGGAGGATGAGTGAGGTTCAGAGTCAGAAGCAGAAGGAGCAGTGGAGGTCTTATGTACTTTCAAAGCTACGGGTACCTGGTCCATCTGACTATGTTGACGATCAGGAGAATATCAGGAGGATCAGGGAGGAGCCTGATGATGAGGGCAGGGATTTAGGGATCAAGGAGTATTTGGAGAGGTTAAAGAAACTACATAAACAGGCAAGGGAATGAATTTTGAAGAGATAATAAAGGGTTTTTTTGACAGATACGGAAACGACCCGGTTTTATTTGTGACAGAGGTACTGAAGTTGAAGCCTGATCCGTGGCAGGAGCAGGTACTGAGGTGGGTTGGAGAGGGTGAACGTAGGATTTCAGTTCGTTCTGGGCACGGGGTGGGCAAAAGTTCATGTGCATCATGGATTATGATCTGGCATTTGCTGACGAGGTATCCCCAGAAGGCAGTTGTAACGGCTCCAACGGTTAATCAGTTACAGAATGCATTAGCTGCAGAGTGCAAGAGGTGGGTAAATGAGTTGCCGGATGCTTTAAAGGATCAGATTGAGGTATTGGTTGAGACAATTCGTTTAAAGGCAGCACCTGCAGAGAGTTTTATCTCATTTTCTGTGAGCAGGGCCGAGACACCAGAGGCCCTGGCAGGAGTTCATAGTGACTATGTTTTGTTGATTGCAGATGAGGCATCAGGTGTTCCAGAGGGTGTATTTGAGGCAGCATCCGGGTCAATGTCAGGAGAGTCGGCCTGCACCATTTTATTGGGCAACCCTGTACGTAGTACAGGTATGTTTTACAATACACACACCAAACTTGGGGCATATTGGAAGACATTAAAGGTATCGTGCATTGATTCTCCAAGGGTATCAGATGATTATGTTGCAGACATGAAGTTGAGGTACTCTGAGTCAAGCAATGCTTTCAGGGTACGTGTTTTAGGTGAGTTTCCTGTTTCAGATGATGATACTATCATTCCCAGAGAGATGATTGAGGCAGCAATAGACAGGCAAGTTAAGGGAACAGGAGGATCAGTTGTGCTAGGAGTTGACGTGGCACGTAGGGGAAAGGATGCCAGTGCAATTTGCATACGTCAGGGCAACCATGTACTTGGCAGGGAGGTTTTGATACGGAAAAAGCTGGATACAATGCAGGTTGTGGGGTGGATTGAGTCTGAGATGAAGAATTTAACGTCTTCAGGGTACGAAATTGGGGAGGTTTTAATTGACAGCATCGGCCTCGGAGCCGGAGTGGTGGATCGTTTGCTTGAAAAGGGTATTGATGTACGTGGAATCAATGTTTCGGAGTCTCCAAGTGTCGGAAGTGAGTATTTTAATCTCAGGAGTGAGTTATGGTGGAGGTGCAGGGACTGGTTTGAGAGGAGGGATTGTTTAATACCAAATGATGAGAAGTTAATTGAAGAATTAGTTGCAGTTCAGCAGGATTATAATTCAGATAAGCTGAGAGTTGAGTCAAAGGAGAAGACACGGAGGAATTTGGATCGTGGGGCATCCCCGGACCGGGCAGATGCTTTTGTATTGACTTTTGCCAGTTATGCCAGCACGTCACAGGAGAGAATTAGCTGGAAAAAGCCTCTTGAGAGGGAAATGCCGGGTATTGTTTAAATAGCACCGATTTAGTGCTAGTTGCTTATTTACTTGACTTTACTGGATTTTGTCAATATTCTTATTAAAAATTCCATATTATGTTAAGTTATTATGCCAACAGAAGCAGAACTTTTAACCCAGTCCTATGAGTTAGAAGACGAGCAAATCAAGTTGTCTGGAAAAGAGGCAATGGAGGAGCAGGAACTTGAAGGGATAATATCCTCTTTAATCGAGGAGGCAGTTGATTACATTGATTTATCTGAGGCACCAGACCGGGTTAAGGCAAGTGACTACTATCAGGGAAAGCCTTTTGGAAATGAAGAGGATGGACGTTCCCAGGTAGTCTCTTTTGATGTCAGGGACACAGTTTCACTGATGCTGCCACAGATTATGAGGACGTTCTTTGGTTCAGAGAAGGTTGTCGAGTTTGTACCCCGTGACGCACAAGATGTTTTAAATGCCGAACAGAGTACGGATTACGTAAATAGTGTTGTTTTAGGGCAGGATAATCCAGCCTTTTCAGTGTTCTATAGTGCTTTTAAAGATGCTCTTGTTAAACGTATAGGAGTTATAAAGATTGACTGGGAGAAGAAGGAAGAAGTAGAGCATGAGGAATTTACACAGCTTGATGATGCCAGTCTGCAGGCACTCTTAGCAGACCCTGATATAGAGGGATCACAGGTTGAGAGTTATCCTGATCCAGACTTCGTGCCACCTCCTCCAGAGGTGCTAGCACAACAAGCTCAGCAAGCACAGCAGGCCCAACAAGCACAACAGGGCCAGCAACCAGTCTCTCCCAACGGGTCACCACCCATGCCTCAAGAGGTGGAAGCACCAATGCTGCATGATGTGGTGATTCGTAGGGTGACTACAGAAGGCCAGATATTTATTGAGGCAATTCCCCCAGAAGAGTTCTTGATAGATAGACGGGCAAAGTCCGTTGATGACTGTGACATTGTGGCACATAGACGATACCTCTCGGTGTCAGAGTTGGTCCAAATGGGCTACGATTTTGACGAGATGCTTTCACTGGCAGGAGGAGAAGACGAATTTGGTACAAACACCGAATATAACGCAAGGCATCCTCTAGGAAACTTTGCAGACAGTTCAACAGGAGGAGATGCCAACAGGAAGGTTTTATACATAGAATCCTATGCAAAAGTGGACTATGACGGAGATGGCATCAGTGAACTCAGGAGGTTCTGCACTGCCGGGACACACCACGAACTATTGCATCATTCTCCAGTAAATTCAATACCATTTGTCGTTTTCAATGGATACCCAGAACCCCACATGTGGAGGGGGCACAGTGTTGCAGACTTGACAATGGACGTGCAACTCATAAAGAGTTCCGTGCTTCGTAACATGCTGGATTCATTAGCAAAATCCATACATCCAGACACATGGTTAGTTGAAGGACAGGTCAACCGGGATGATGTTTTAAGTAACAAGGTTGGTAAGGTAGTACGAACAAGGGCACCGGGAATGATCGGTGAGTTGATGAAGAACTTTTCTGGTAAAGAGGCATTTCCGATGATGGATTACCTTGACCAGATAAAGGAGGATCGAACTGGCATGAGCAAAGCCAGCATGGGTTTAAATCCAGATGCCTTGCAATCATCAACAAAAGCAGCAGTATCGGCAACAGTTTCTGCATCTCAGGCCCAGATCGAGCTTTTATGCAGGGTATTTGCTGAAACTGGCATGAAGCCACTTTTTAAGAAGATACTGAAACTTCTGCATAAGCACCAGGAAAAAACAAGGATGGTTCGTTTGAGGAACCAATGGGTGCCCATTAATCCAAAAGTATGGGACTCAAACATGGATGTCAGTGTTAATGTGGCATTGGGTCTTGGAACAACAGAAGAGAGGATGCAGATGCTTGAAGCTATTTCATTGAAGCAGGCAACAATCCTCAATGAGCAGGGGGTGGATAATCCTTTGGTAACAAATCAGCAGTACCACAATACCCTGACCAAGATGACAGAATTATCGGGTTATAAAGATACACAGAGTTTTTGGACCGATCCGGCAACATATCAACCTCCAGAACCAAAACCACCTGAACCTACACCAGATGAAATATTTGCAAAAGCACAGGCAGATAAGGTTCGTGCCGATATGGAAGTGGATCAGGCAAAACTGACACTGGATCGTGAAAAGATGATACGTGAAGACGATCTGGCACGAGACAAAATGGAATCTGACTTGGAGATGAAGGTTAAGGAACTTGAGAACAAGTATCAGACTACCATCGACCAGACAGAGATAAGAGGAATGATGGAACGGGATCGGGAGCAGATAAAAGCTGAAGCACAACAGATGCTGGCACAACAGCAGCAGCAACAGCAACCACAACAACAAGAGATGGCACCACCGATGCCAATGCCTCCGAGTGATATGAATCCACAACAGATGGGTCCACCAATGGAGCCGATGCAGAATTAGATGACACGAACACCGAAGGATAAACGGGTAAAAAAAGGTGCAGATGCAGAACGTCTGCTAAACGATCCAATAATTCAGGAAATATTTGAAACATTGGAATCACGATACAACAACGCTTGGGTCTCTTCAAATTTAGATGACACTCAGAAAAGGGAGACTATGTTTTTAGCTCTTCATGCTTTGGGAGAATTTAAACTTGAGTTGGAGTCCTTGATTTTAGGGGGCAAATTAGCCCAAAACGAGTAACAACGTGGGTGGGTAATCAGGCAACTGAATAGACCCCTTATCTCACAAGAAAGGAAATATGGCTGAAGAAATCGTTGACGGCAATAACCTACAAACAGGGTCTGAACTTAACGAGGCAGCAAAAATTTGGGGCAACGAACTGGCCTTAGAGAACGGTGAGGAATTGCCGGTGAACGAAGATAACCAGTTGATGTCAGAGTCTGAAGAAGAACCAGACTTAGAGGATGTGCAGGAAGAAGAGTATGAGGAGGATGAGGAAGAACCAGAGGAGCAGCTTTTTGA
>Ga0302123_10001287_pt1 | contig 17948 bp, 17 predicted proteins | sample CB21_321_MG_FD_203109 | JGI IMG/M metagenome (GOLD analysis project Ga0302123, IMG submission 203109) | Marine microbial communities from Western Arctic Ocean, Canada - CB21_32.1 | ecosystem: Environmental > Aquatic > Marine > Oceanic | place: Canada: Western Arctic Ocean | collected 2017-09-28 | reverse complement strand
GTCGAGGTCGTCGTCTTCGGAGAGAGCGCGCGCATCGGCCAGGGCCGCTGCAGCGCGCGCAAGCCTACCGTGCGCGATGACGACGGGCTGCAGCACCGCGCGCTCCTTGGCGAGCCGGTTGATCAGCTGGACATCCGAGATAACGTCAGGCTGTGCGAGCATCTCCTCGATCTCGGCATTCCGCTTGACGATTGCTTCGAGGCGGTCGCTCATAGCCTTCACTCACAACAAAACCCCCGGCGTACCGGGGGTCGTACGACGCAGTATAGCATAGCAATGAAGCAGGCCGTGGTGCGGTGCAGCACCTGAGTTGCCACGTGAGTGAGGGTCCGGACCCCGACGAGATCGGTCTTCTTCGCAGCGGTTTGCCTTGCACTGTGGACCCAGGTGCGTTGTACACTTCGGAAGGCGTCCAAGGGACGCCGCCCCGTTATGCTCTACGCTCGTATACGCACCCTGAGTCTTGTTGCCCTGGCGGGTGTAGCCATGCTGGCCGCTGCGTGCGCGGCGCCGCCGCCGACATTGCCGTCGCCGCCAACGCCAACGCCAACGGCCACCGCGACGCCGGCGCCGACCCCGACCCCGACGCCGACCCCGACCCCGCCGCCCCCGACGCCGACGCCGACGCCGACGCCGACCCCGACCCCGACCCCGACCCCGACCCCGACGCCGCCCCCGACGCTAGACGAGGTGATCGACGTCGTTGCAGCCTCCATAGTGCGCGTAGCGCGGGGCGACCTGCGCTGGTCCGGGGTGATGATCGGCGCCGACGGCCGGCTGCTCACCACCTCTCGCAATTTGGGTACAGCGCCGCTGGTTGATGTGACGATGGCAGACGGCCGCGTGGGCCAGGCGTGGGTGACCGGGCGCAACGATGCGCTGGACATCGCCTTGCTCGTAATCATCGAATCGACCGGCGGTTTCGACTTTGTGCCTCCCGGCCCCACGGGGACGGTCAGCATCGATGAGTCTGTGCTTGTCTTGGGCTACCCAAATGGACTGAACTCGCCGTTGGATCAGCGCCAGGCGCGAATACTGGGCATACGTGAGGACCTGAACTCACAAGCGCGGTACATGCAGGTTCTCGTGACGCAAATCGACGGCAGCGAGGGTGGCGGCCTCTTCGACTTGCTCGGCCAGCTCGTCGGAGTACGCATGACTGAAAAGCAGATGATCCGACTCGGCCTGGGTCGGTCTGGCGAGGTCTATGCGCTCTCGACTGATTCGCTGCAAAGCTTCGTGATCCGGCAACTAGAAGAAGGACTCTCCAACATCATCCTCAGCGACTCTGACATCGACGAATACACCTTCCCTGGCCTGCCGAACGTGTTCACCGGCACGCTGTTCGAGGACGGGCAGCCCGCCATTGCGGGATCGACCCCGGTCCACGCCCGTGTGTTCAAGCCCGGCTACCCCGACATCTGGACCTCGGCGGTGATCGCTGCAGGAGGTGCGTACCAGTTGTCCGTGAACGCCGGTAACAATTACCAGAACGCGACGGTGGAGTTCTGGCGGGACAAAAAGAGGGCGGCTGTGCAGCGAACCTACTCCTCGGGGTTCGCCGCCGTTAGCCTCGACCTCATTTTCTAGCCGCTCAGTTCGCTTCCCAGCAGTGCAACTGCCTCACCGGCGGTCATTTCGCGCTGGTCACCGGCCTGCATGTCCCGGAGCGTGACTGTGCCTTTGGCCAACTCTTGCTCGCCGATGATAATGACGTGCGCAGCTCCGATCCCGGAGGCGTAACGCAGTTGGCCGCGCATGCTCCGCTCAGGGGCAAGCGTGGTTATGGCCCCCGCAGCGCGCAGGTTCCGGGCGAGGGCGATGCCCCCAGCCTTCGCGGCGTCGCCGCGATAGACGACGACGACCGGCGACGCAGGGAGGCCGGGCGCGGCAACGCCCTGGCGCTGCATGTTGAGGACGAGCCGGTCAATGCCAGCTGCCCAGCCGATGGCCGGCGTCGGAGCGCCGCCGAGTTGCTCGATCAGCCCATCGTAGCGTCCGCCCGCGCAGACGCTGCTCTGCGAGCCCTCGACGTCAGGCCGGACCTCGAAGACGGTGCGCGTGTAGTAGTCAAGGCCGCGCACCAGCCGGTGGTCAATTTCGTAGGGAATACCTGCGGCGTCCAAGTGGCAGAGTAGCTCGCGCCAGTGCGCAGCGGCGCCCACCCCGAGGTAGTCGACGCTGCGAGGTGCACCTGGCAACAGAGGCTGGATGCGTGGGTCTTTGGAATCAAGCAGGCGTAGCGGATTGCCTTCGAAACGGCGCCGGTCGTCAGCGCCCAACTCATCCAGATGAGGTCTCAGGTGCTCGCGAAGGGCGTCCAAGTAGGCGGGGCGGTCGGCCTGGTCGCCGATACTGTTGATCAGCAGCCGCATGCTACCCAGCCCCAGGCCCTCGATCGTGCGCATGGCGAGCTCGATGACCTCCAGGTCGAGCGCGGCATCGGAGTCGCCGATCGCCTCGACGCCGAACTGCTGGAGTTGGCGGTAGCGCCCGGCCTGGGGGCGGTCGTACCGGAACATAGGTGCGTAGTAGAACAACCGCAGCGGTAGGGGCTGGTTGTGCAGGCCGTGCTCAATGTAAGCCCGGCAGACGGCGGCGGTGCCCTCCGGGCGCAGGGCGAGCTGCTGTCCTCCGCGGTCCTCAAAGAGGTACATTTCCTTCTCGACGATGTCGGTCTCGTCGCCGACGGTCCGGAGGAAAACGTCCGCGTCTTCGAAGACGGGCGTGTCGATACGCCCGTAGCCGTATCGCTGCGCACGCGCTGAGAGCGACGATTCGACGAAGCGCCAGTAGGGCTGCTGGTCGGGGAGGACGTCGTATGTTCCTCGGGGTGCCTGGTGCTGTTGGCCGCTCATGAGGTGCCTCCGCTGGCCGTTCGCAGGGCCGCGAGGCCTGCGAACTAGGCAGATTATAATAGGCGAAGGGGTACTAGAGTCCCCTTTCGTGTCCCCTAGTTCTCCCTTCGGATCCTAAGGAGGCCGACGGCGTGGAAGCACTCGTCGAGAAGATCCGTGGCTACCTGCCCGCCGACAAGGTGGCGTTGGTCGAGCGTGCGCTCGCTTACGCCGACGAGCTCCATGCGGGCCAGAGCCGACGCTCCGGCGGACCGTACATTGAGCACCCCGTCAGCGTCGCGACATATCTCGCCGACCTTTCGCTGGACGCTACGACTATCGCCGCGGCGCTGCTCCACGATGTTGTCGAAGACTGTGGCGTCTCGCCCGCGGAGCTGAGCGCGCGCTTTGGCGCTGACGTGGCGCGGCTTGTCGACGGTGTCACGAAGCTCCAGCGCCTCGACTTGCTCAACGTCGACGGCTCCGTCGCTGCCAGGCCTCCGGTGGACCCCACCCAGGCCGAGAGCCTACGCAAGATGCTGGTCGCTATGGCCAAGGATGTCCGCGTCGTCCTCATCAAGCTGGCCGACCGGCTGCACAACATGAAGACGCTGGGTTCGTTGACCCCGGAACGCCGGGTGGCCATCGCCCAGGAAACGCTGGACATCTACGCGCCGCTGGCCCACCGCCTGGGAATGGGCGACGTCAAGTGGCAGCTTGAGGACATGGCGTTTCGGCACCTGCAGCCGAACCAGTACCGCTCGATTTCCCGCCTGCTATCCCATCGGCGCCAGGAGCGCGAAGCGTACGTTCGCCAGGTGACGGAGGTGTTGCGCCGGGAGTTGGTCCGCGCCGGCCTCGACAGTGAGGTGACAGGCCGGCCCAAGCACATCTACAGCACCTATCAGAAGGCTCAAGCCTATCAGGCGCAGGGCAAGGACTTCGGCGACATCCACGATCTCTATGCGGTCCGTGTGCTCGTGCACAGCGTGCAGGACTGCTACGCCGCCTTGGGTGTTGCGCACGCGCTGTGGCGGCCGGTGCCCGGCGAGTTCGACGACTATATCGCGAGCCCCAAGGAGAACCTGTACCAGTCGTTGCACACCACCGTGCGGGCCACCGGCGGAGTGCCCATTGAAGTGCAGGTCCGCACGCACCTGATGCATCAGTACGCAGAGAACGGCGTTGCATCTCACTGGCGCTACAAAGAAAGTGGTCCCCATAAGGACGGCAGCTTCGACGAGCGCATGACGTGGCTGCGGCAGCTGTTGGAGTGGCAACGAGACCTCAGTGGGACCGAGGATTTCCTCGAGTCAGTCACCACCGACCTCTTCAACGACCAGGTCTTCGTCTACACGCCCAAGAACGAGATCAAGGAATTGCCCACCGGTTCGACGCCGATTGACTTTGCTTATCGCATCCACACCGACCTCGGCCACCGCTGCATCGGTTCCAAGGTCAACGGCAAGCTCGTGCCCCTGGACACGCAGCTTCGCAACGGCGACACGGTCGAGATATTGGCCAGCAAGGTCGCTCGTGGTCCCAGCCTCGACTGGCTGAACCCCCACCTAGGCGTCGTCCACACGGCGACGGCTCGACAGGCGATCCGCGCATGGTTTCGCCGGCAGCAGCGAGGAGAGAACGCCCAGCGAGGCCGCGATCTGCTGAAGCGCGAGCTGCGGCGGCTGAACGTCGACGTGGACGAGTCAGAGGTCGCCCATCTGCTCGGTGTCGACGATGTCGAAGAGATGCACGTTGGCCTGGGGTCCAGTCAGATCTCGGTGGCGCAACTCACCAGCAGGCTGGCCAGCCGTCAGGACCCCGAAGCGGCTTCGGAGCCAACGCACGTGACGCTGCCGGCACCTGCGCCGTCAGTGTCAGTCCTGGGTGTAGGTAACGTCCTGACGCGCATGGGCGAGTGTTGCCACCCGCTGCCAGGAGACAAGATCGTTGGCTATGTGACGCGGACCCGCGGGGTGACGATACACCGTAAGGACTGTCCCAACATGCGCTCCGACCCCGACGCGGAGCGTATGATCGCCGTTTCGTGGGGCGATTCGCGCACGCTCTACCCCGTGCGCATCCGCGTCGACGCATGGGATCGCGTCGGGCTGCTGCACGACATCACCGGTACCGTATCGGTTGAAAGCGTGAACATCGCGGGCTCCCATACCGACGTTCACCCGGATGGCCAGGTGACGATCACGATGACGCTACAGGTCGCGTCCATGGGACAGCTCAGCCGGCTGTTCTCCCGCGTCGAGGGGGTCCGAGACGTTCGCAGTGTCGCTCGATCCACCGAGCTGCGGAACCGAGGGCAAGAGCCCAGTGGCCAAGAGACGCCCCAGCAGCGATAATCGCCTTCAACGTCAGGCTCGGATTGAGCAGGCGCGCCGACCAGGAGCTATCCATTGCCATCGAAGAAAACTGCCCGCGCCCAAGTGCGGCGTCGCACGATCAACCGGACCCTTCGCTCAGGTAGCCGCACCGCGGTGAAGAAAGCGGACCGTCTCATCCAGGCGGGTGCCGAGGGGGCGGCGTCGGCCGTGGCCGTCGCCATCAGCAACCTAGACCGCGCGGCCAGCAAGGGCGTCGTGCACCGGAACGCGGCGGCCCGCGGCAAGTCCCGGCTCATGCGCAGGCTGCACAAGGCGACCGGCTAGCAAAGTCTGGTCACCGCCGGGGGCTTTTCCCGCGTGGCAGCCCCCGACAGGTCGCCGTTGACACCCGGGGAGACCGCGCCTAGAGTTGGGTCGAACAAATGTTTCGACTCCCTCGCAGGCGGTAAGCCCATGACCAAGCTCTCCCCACGACAGGCCGATATCCTCGATTTCATCCGCGAGTACCACTCCGAGCATCAGTACATGCCCTCGGTGCGGGAGATCCAGGCGGCCTGCGGCATAAGCTCCACGTCGGTGGTGGACTACAACCTGCGCATCCTCCAGCGCGAAGGGCACGTGCGCCGCGCGCCGGACATCTCCCGCGGCCTCGAGATCACCGGCGGCTCGCCCATGAGCCGTGCGCCCGAGACCGTCACGATACCAGTGATCGGGAGCATCGCCGCTGGCGCACCACTGCCGGTCGCGACGCCCGACCTATGGCAAACAGAGGGTGCCGAGACCATCGGGCTACCGCCCGAAATGACCCCGCGAGACGTCGAGGAACTCTACGCGCTACGCGTTAAAGGGACCTCGATGATCGATGCGCTGGTCGACGACGGCGACGTGGTCGTGCTTCGGGCCGTGCGTGACGCGCACGACGGCGAAATGGTTGCGGCATGGATCAAGTCGACGGAGGAGACGACGCTCAAGCGCTTCTACCGCGAGGGTGATCGAGTCCGGCTCCAGCCAGCCAACAGTCAAATGGAAGCCATCATGGTCCCGGCCGACGACGTTGAAGTGCAGGGCCGAGTCGTCGCTGTGTTCCGTCGGCTGGACTAACTTCGACCCTAGGGCTCTTGGCCTAGTCCGATGACGGCAGCTTCTTCGCTGCCAGCATCTCTAGTTGCTCGCCACGGGCGAGCAACCTGCCCAGACCCGGCTTGGTGCACAGGACCGTGATCCCCGTCGCCGGCGACACATAGCGCTTCCCGAGCTGGAACGCCGCAGTGTCGCTGTCCTCGTAAGTGAGATCCGCGTCACCCCCCTTCGTGACCATGAAGTGAGGGCCTGCATCGCCGTACGAGAGCTTCTGTCCCATGGTGGTCGGCATTCGCGGCTCCTTCAACGCAGCCATGTTAGCAGAGCCTACGCGGTCGCTTGCCGCGCCGGGCGTCGCCCAACTATGCTGCCGAAACCATGGCTATCTCTCGTACCGTCCGGGCCTATATGGCGGAGAGCTCTTGGATTCGCCGCATGTTCGAAGCGGGGATCGAGCTGCGCCGCCAGCGGGGCGACGACAACGTTTTCGACTTGTCCCTGGGTAACCCCGTCACCGAGCCACCAGAGGAGTTCTTCGCAGAGCTGAAGCGATGGGCAGAGCATCCCGAGCCGGGGATGCATCGTTACATGCCCAACGCAGGCTACCTAGAGACTCGCCAGGCCGTGGCCGCCGAGCTGGCGCGGGAGAGCGGACTGCCGTACACCGGCGCGAATGTGCTGATGACAGTCGGTGCAGGTGGCGGCCTAAACTGCGCCTTGCACGCGCTCTGCGACCCAGGGGACGAAGTGCTGGTGCTGGCCCCGTACTTCGCCGAGTACCTGTTCTACGCCTACAATCACGCGGCGGTTCCAGTTGTAGTGCGATGCGATGATCGGTTCGTCCCCGACCTCGAGGATCTGGCTGCGAAGGTCACTGCGCGAACGAAGGTGCTCCTGCTCAACTCGCCGAACAATCCTGCTGGTGTGGTCTACGGCGAAGACGTCGTGCGCTCGCTCGCGGAGGTGCTGGAGCGGCGTGGCGCCGAGGTGGGGGCCGATATTTACATCGTCAGCGACGAGCCATACCGGCGCCTACTGTTCGACGAGGCGAGCTACACATTCCCGCAGCGCCTGCACACGCGTACGATTACCGTCAGCTCCCACTCCAAGGATCTCGCCCTGCCCGGCGAGCGTATCGGGTACGCAGCGGTGCACCCGGACGACCCTAACGCGGCCGAGTTGATGGACGCGCTTACGTTCAGTAACCGCGTGCTCGGCTTCGTCAACGCGCCGGCGCTGATGCAGCGCATCGTGGCTCGCTTGCAAGGCGTCACAGTGGACGTGGCAGACTATCAGCGCAAGCGCGACTTCATGTATGAAGGCCTGCGCGACGCCGGCTACGAGGTCGTGAAGCCACAAGGCGCCTTCTATATCTTCCCGCGCTCGCCGGTGGCGGATGAGCTCCGTGTCGTCGATGCGCTCTTTGACAGAGGGGTCCTGGTGGTACCTGGCCGTGGATTCGGCATGGAGGGATACTTCCGAATCTCCTTCTGTGTTGAGCAGTTTGTGCTCGACCGTGCGATGCCCGCGCTTCGCGAGGTTGCAGCCGCGCTCCGCGGGTGATCTAGGCGGTTGCTGGCGGCTCGCGCCGGGCCGGCTATTCGCTATGATGCGGGAACCGGCGTGGCCGGCAGGACGCAGGAGGAGACCGATGGCAACGCGGGGCCGGACACTCGGCGTAGACCGTGGGCTGCAGACGCGGATGCTCATCACGATGATGCTACTGGGCATCGTGTACGGCGTCTTCATCTTCATCTTATGGAGCATCGGCGCGGGCTTCGGACTGATCTTTGTCAGCCTCATGGTTCTGGTCCAGTTCTACTTCTCGGATCGCATGGTGCTTGCAACAATGCGGGCGAAGATCGTCACAGAGAAAGACCAGCCCCGCCTGCACGAAATGGTCGGGCGCCTGGCCGTGGAGGCGGGCGTGCCGAAGCCGCGAGTGGCCGTCGCTGACATGGCGGTGCCAAACGCCTTCGCCACCGGGCGCAGCCAGAAGCACGCCGCCGTTGCAGTGACCACAGGCCTGCTGGGCATGCTTAGCGATGATGAACTGGAAGGTGTGCTGGCGCACGAGATGAGCCACATCCGCTCGCGCGACGTCCAAGTGATGACCTACGTCAGCTTCTTTGCCGTCGTTGCTTCGTCCCTCATGACCTTCTTCTTCTTCATGGGACTGATGGGCGGGATGAGAGGCCGGCGAGGCAATGGCGGTAACGCCATGATGGTGGCCTACCTCGTCACCATCGTCGTGTGGGTCGTTAGCCAAATTCTCGTGGCGACACTCTCGCGCTACCGAGAGTTCGCTGCGGACCGAGGTGCAGCAGCGCTGACAGGCAGGCCGATGGAGCTGGCCTCGGCGTTGGAGCGCATCAGCGGTAGCACGTCCAAGGTGCCCAAGGACGACCTGCGCAAGGTCGAGGCCATGAACGCCTTCTTCATCATGCCGGCCATTGGTGACGGCGTGGCGAGGCTCTTCTCGACCCACCCGGCGACCATGCGGCGGGTCGAGCGCCTGCGGCAAATGGCGCAGGACCTGTCGGCGGGCTAGGGCGAAGGCGGGCTCACGATGATGTACTCGGCGCTGTTTCACCGCAATCCACGAACGCCCGACGCCTGGTCCGAGGCCATCGGCATGATGGCGAATGCCGCGCCGCGACTCGAAGGGCAACTCGGCACGTTTCACACTGGCCGCGTGGGCATCATCGTGCGTCCAGACTCAGGCCAGTCGACTGACTCGGCGCGCGCGCAGCTCGATGCGATCCTGCGCACTGAGCCGTCGACGGCGGCTCTCACGTTGTCGATTGAGGATGATCACCTGGGAGCGCAGTGGGTCATTGCGCGCGGGACGTCACTCAAGGGGCTCGTGCGCGACACTGGCCTGGCCGGCGAGGCACTTCTCGGCCGGGACATCAGCGCGAGGATCGTGGCGGCGGTGTTCCCGTTCACCTGGAACGACACACGCCAATACTGGATCTACCAGCGCCGAATCAAGAAGTACACGCCGTTCGTGCCGGTGGGGGCGCCCGCTGAAGAGCGGCGGGACCCGGCGCTTGAGGCGCGGATGGAGAAGGCGCTGCGGCGCGAGTTGCCCACGGAGAAGAAAATGAGCGAGTGGTACCCTATCTGGGGTATGCCTATCTAGCGCCCACCTGAGCGTGGCGCCGCACGCAGGCGTAGCCGCCGACGATGATCGTTAGGTCCAGCACAAGCAGGACAAGCAGGCCCGCGACCACAGGCAGCCCAGCCCCGAGCACTAGGCCGAGGACAAGGAAGCCTGACAGCGCTAGGCCAATGGCCATGCCCAGGCCGATTTGTGTACTCGTTAGCATGCTCAGGCGGGCCTCCACCATCGGAGTATAACGTGCGTAGATAGGGACTCTGCGATAACCTAAACCCATCCCGGAAGGGTAGGGAGTACGTCATGCAAGAAACAGTCAAAGACAATGCACTCAAGCGGCTGAGCTACCTCAGCGGTCATCTCGATGGCGTTCGCCGCATGATAGAGGCCGACACCTACTGCGTTGATGTGCTCAAGCAGACCCACGCGGTGCGGCGGGCCATTGAGAAGCTGGAGGCGGTGTTGCTTGAGGGCCATCTGCATACCTGCGTGCCCGACGCCATCCGCGAGGGACGTGAGAATGAGGTAGTCGGCGAGCTAGTGCAGCTCTATGCAGTCGCGAACCGGTAGGCCATGACGACGAAAAACACAAAAGGGCATTCGCAAGTGAACGAGACTCAGGGCGTCGTCGGCTCGGTACGCGTCGAGCTGCCCATCGAAGGCATGACCTGCGCCGCCTGCGTGAGCACGGTCCGCGGAGCGCTCGAGCGCCTTGACGGCGTCGAGATGGCGACCGTCAACTTGGCGACGGATACCGCTGATATCACGTACGTGCCGGGTACGATCGGGGTTAATGCCATGGTCCGGGCGGTGCGCTCGGTCGGCTACGGCGCCGGGGCGGACGAGGCACGTGTGTCACTGGCGGGACCCATCGACAGTGCCGGGGCCCGCGTCATCGAGTCGCGTTTGGATGCGCTGGACGGCGTGGTCGAGGCGGTCGTCAACGCCGCCACCGACGAAGCCACGGTGCGTTTCGTCCGTGGCTTCGTATCCCTCGACCTACTGAGGGATACGGTCGCGCAGTCCGGCTTCGCCGTGCTATCAGTCGAGATCGGCGACCCCGTGGAGGCTGACGTGGAGCGTCTGTCGCGCACCGCGGAAGTACGGAAGCTCCGGAATAAGTTGGTCGTCAGCGCCGCGGCAGCAGTCACTGTGATGGTCCTTATGCTGGTCCCCGCCATTGAAAATGCTCTGGGTGTGACCACAGTCAACGCCATCGCATGGGCACTGGCCACGCCGGTGCAATTCTGGGCGGGACGTCAGTTCTATGAGGGCGCGTGGGGGGCACTGAAGCATGGCACCTCCAATATGAATACGCTGATCGCCCTGGGGACTACCGCCGCCTACGGCTACAGCGCCTTCGTCACTGCGTTCAGTGACCTGCTGCCGCTGGCCCACGGGATTTACTTCGACACCTCGGCCAGCATCATCGCGCTCATTCTCTTGGGGCGCTTCCTCGAGGCGCGTGCCAAAGGACGGGCGTCCAGTGCCATCCGTGCGCTGATCGGCCTGCAGCCACGGACGGCTCGAGTGAGCCGCGACGGTGAGGAGCGCGATATCCCTGTCGGCGAGGTCGTGCCCGGTGACAACATCGTGGTGCGGCCTGGGGAGCGCATCGCCGCCGATGGTGAAGTGGAGGCAGGCACGTCCAGCATCGACGAGTCGATGCTCACCGGCGAGAGCTTGCCCGTCGACAAGGTGATCGGCGACGCGGTCTACGGGGGCACGATCAATCGCGCGGGCAGCCTGACGGTTCGGGCAACGCAGGTCGGTAGCGAAACGGCGCTGGGACAGGTCATTCGCTTGGTCCAGCAGGCTCAGGGGTCGCGGGCGCCGATCCAGCGGCTTGCCGATACCGTGGCCGCCTACTTCGTGCCTGCGGTCCTTGGCGTCGCGCTGGTGACGCTGGGGGTCTGGCTCGCCTTCGGCCCGGCGCCGGCTTACCAGTTTGCCGTGCTGAACATGATCGCCGTCCTCATCATCGCTTGCCCGTGCGCGCTTGGCCTCGCCACACCCACCGCCATCATGGTGGGCACGGGCCGAGGTGCCGAGCATGGCATTCTGATCCGCAGCGCCGAAGCGCTGGAGCAAGCTCACAAGATCGATATTGTAGTGATGGACAAGACTGGCACCCTCACCCGCGGCATGCCCGTTTTGACGGACGTGCTGCCGCGTAACGTGACTGAGGCCGAGTTGCTGCGCCTGGCGGCGTCCGTCGAGCGGCTGAGCGAGCACCCCCTGGCGGCGGCTATCGTGGACGGGGCGCGTGATCGCGGCGAGGAAGCCGCCGCCGCCGATGAATTCCAGTCCGCTGCGGGGCTCGGTGTGCGCGCCCAGGTGGACGGCGAGTGGGTCGCCGTCGGCAGCATGCGGCTCGTCACGAAGGCTGGCATTGAGCTCGATGCCGCAACGCAGAGCTCAGCGCGCTTGCTCTCAGAGCACGGACGCACGGCTATGGTCGTGCTGCGAGGGAACGAAGCTATTGGCCTGCTCGCCGTTGCCGATACGCCACGCGAAGAGGCCACTGAGGCGGTCGCCCGGCTCAAGGCGCTTGGCATCGAAGTGTTGATGCTGACGGGGGACACGGAGGCGACCGCTCGCGCGGTGGCAGCGGAGGTTGGCGTCGACCAAGTCATCGCGGAGGTGCTGCCCAGCCAGAAGGCGGCTGAGATCAAGCGGCTCCAGGCGACCGGCAAGCGCGTGGCGATGGTCGGCGACGGCGTCAACGACGCGCCGGCGCTGGCCCAGGCCGACGTTGGCATTGCCATTGGCACAGGCACGGACGTGGCTATCGAGACAGCCGACATAGCCCTCATGCGTGCGGACGTCCGCGGAGTGGCGACGGCGATTGAGTTGTCCAAGGCGACAGTCCGCACCATCAGGCAGAACCTAGTCTGGGCATTCGGCTATAACGTACTGCTCATTCCCATCGCGGCTGGTCTGCTTTACGTCTTCTTCAGCGACGGGACGGTGCCGAGCGGCCTGAGGTGGGCTCTCGGCGACGAAGGATTCCTGAACCCGATCCTGGCGGCCGTAGCGATGGCGTTCAGCTCGGTTTCGGTGGTGACGAACAGCCTCAGACTCCGGCAGTGGAAGAGGTAGCAAGGAGAGAACATGACAGGACTTGATGCAGTTTTCAATGAGAGCACGACAGCCATGGACCCGGTGTGCGGGATGGAGGTCGACGTGGCCAACCCGAGCGGGGGAAGCCATGAGCATGAAGGCACGGCGTACTACTTTTGCGCGCCGGGCTGCCGCTTGGCGTTTGCCAGGGACCCCGCTCACTTCCTGGCTCACCCAGGAGGCCACGGCCACGACGGGGCCCACACTCACTAGCGCTGGCGTCCGCTGGGCCGTAGGTCCTGCTTATGTGCCCCAGCCAGGAAACATGCGCAGCGATAATGAGCCTCGCAAGACATGCTTGCCGCGGTACGGCTGCTGGGTGGCCTTTGCCTTAGCGGCTGAGGCAGGCCGCTGCGAGGTCATCGAGGAAGGCTATGGCACATGCCTGCGTACCCGCGATGTCGAATGTTATGGCCTCGCCGGCCCGCGGCCTTGCAGTTCCACTAACGTCGAGGCGAACTTGCGGTGTGCGTTGAGCTGAGGGAAGTGAGCTAGGAACCGATTCACTAATTCCATGCGCTTGAGGCCCGAGTTGTCATGTGCAACGACCATGAGCGCGTTGGCCATCGTGCGGGTGACGATGCGAGTCCGAGTCCGAGCATATCGCCTGCCTCCAATTTGGTGTCGCTTGAGCCGAGCGACACTGGTCCGTGCGGATTGGCCGCCGCTACTTCACGAAACCGTAGAACCGTTCTGCGGCGCCACGCAGGATGCCGTACTTCTGCTCCGGTGTCATGCGCGGCCTGGAGGCCAGGGCATAGAGCGACCGAGGGTACTCGCCGTCCCAGTGGGGGTAGTCGGAAGCGTACATGATTGCATCATCGCCCAGCAGATCCATGACCGGTTCGAGCAACCGCTCTTCGGCCTCGGAACCAAAGAAAATGTTGCCACCCTGGTGGACGTATTTGCTGGGCGGCTTGCTCAGCAGCGGCGCGTCGACCGCGCCACGGTGCTCGAACTCTTCGTCCATGCGGTCCAGCCACCAGGGGACCCACGTGCCGCCCGACTCGAGGAAACCGAAACGGACGCTGGGGAACTTCTCGAAGACGCCCTCGAACATCATGCTCGTTATCTGGCGCAGAATGCCAAAGGGATGGGCGACGGTGTGGGTCTGGATGAACTTGGGAAAAGGTTCGGCGCCTGGCGCCATGCTGGAGCCGGAAGCGTGAACGGCGATGCAGACGTCGAGTTCGCCCGCGGTCTGGTAGACGTGATCGAACTGCGCATGGCCGAGCAGGTGCGAGCCGTCGGCACCGAGCATCCCGCCAACCAGGCCCATGGCTACGCCGCGGCGTAGCTCCTTTTCGGCCTCCACAGGGTCGTAGATGGGCAGCAGGGCAACGCCCATGATCCGCCCATTCGATGGGGCACAGAAGTCCTTGGCCAGCCAGGTGTTGTAGGCGCGGCAGTAGGCGGCCTGGTAGTCGGGGTCACGCATGAAGCCGTAGAACAGACCGAGGGAAGGGTAGACCACGCTCCACTCGAGGGGTCCGCGCTCCAGAGCCTCCAGCCAATCCTCGGTCTTGCTGGCAGGGCCTCGGTAGAGCCGCCGCCCCAGGTAACGGTCGTGGCCGTCGAGCGGCGTCAGCCCTCCGGGCCCTGCGAAGCCAGAGCGGAACTCCTTGTAGGGCTGGTCCATGTACTCAAGGATTGCAGCGCCGTTCTCGCCGACGTGCCCGTCAGCATCGACCGCGAGAACGCCGGGCCTCGCCTCTACAATTGCGATTGCCATCGCTCGCGCCTCCTGGTGCCGCCAGCCGGGCGGAGGGGGCCATTCTAGCCCCCTCGCACGCTTGTGAGGTCGTGCGGATCGTGGGCCCCGACCTAGAGGATCTCGTCGATGAGTTCGTTCATCTTGCTCTCGGTCAGCAGTCCAGCGAAGCGGCTCTTGACCACGCCATCCTTGGTGATGAAGTAAGTGGTCGGCATACCGAGAAGCTGGTACGAGCGAATGGCGCGCTCATCGAAGGTGGTTCCCGCCGGGTAGCCGACGCCGAGCTCGCGGATGAGCGCTAACCCTTCCGCGCGGGTGCCGAGCAGCTGGAATGGCCCGATGTCCACGCCGAGCAATGTGAATTCGTCCCCTCGCGCCTCGAAGACCTCCTGGAAGCCGGGCATCTCGGCCCGGCAGGGCGGGCACAGCGCGGCCCAGAAGTTGAGTACGAGTGGTTTGCCGGTGTGTTCGAGGATCGCCGTCAGCGTGACCTCGTCCCCCCCGAGAGCGGCATCACCTTGGTAGATGGAGATGGTGAAGTCAGGCACGCCAAGGTTGATACCGTCGGTGGCAAGCGCGGCTCCAGCGGCGGGTTCGGCCGAGCCGCCGCAGGTGGTCGCGATCAAGGCGACGAGCAGGAATGCGGAGGCCAGCGCCGCCTTGCGGCCCTTGCGAATGGCAAGGAAACGCGAAAGGCCGACGTGATCACGCCGGCCTTTCGCTGCTATTGATCTTTCGCGCTGGTTTAGACCGCGCACTCGCCCTCGCCGCGCTCCAGCTTGTAGAGAATGCTCTTGCCCCAGTCCATGTAGTAATCCAGCGTGTCCTTGCCCAACGGGCCGATCTCGCGGAACTCCGAGAGGAGAGCCTCGAAGGCATCCGTGCCCGTGCGGTCGACGAAGTCGTTGAACTCCTCGCCGGGATGGCGCTGATCCCGGTAGTAGTCAAGGAGCCGCCTGATGGCGCTCGGGACATGCTTGGCGGGCACCTTGGCTTTGACCCGCTGGGCGTACTTGAGGCCGCCGCGCTCGTAGGCACCACCAAGGTAGACTTCGAAGGCGGGGATCTGGTTGCCGCCGGGCCCCTTGATCGATGCCCCCTGGAAGCCGATGTTTGCTAGGTGGTGCCGGCCGCAGCCGTTCGGGCAGCCGGACGCCTTGACGTGGAGCTTCTTGATGGCGGGGTCTTCCAGCAAGTCATCCCAGTCGCGCATTGCATCTGAGACGGCCCGGTTCAGGCCCATGGAAGAGGTGATACCAAGCTTGCAGCTGTCTGTGCCGGGGCACGAGGTCATATCGGTGATCGTGTAAACCTCGGCTTCCGCCAGGTCGATGGCGCCAAGCTCGCGCCAGACGGCATAGAGCGCCCCGTCGGGGATCCAGCGCAGCGCCAGGTTCTGCTCAGCGCTGAGCCCGAAGCTGGCCGAGCCGTGGTTGCGGGTGATCTGTGCGAGCGCCCGGAATTGGTCAGCGGTAAGGTCCCCGCGCGGGACCTTCACGTACACAGCGTTGTAGCCCTCCTGGGACTGCGCTACGACGTTGGTCGCCCGCCAGAGGAGGAACTCTTTGTCGCCGGCGCCTTCCCCGGTGCTGGCCAGAGGTGCCGGGGGCGTCTCCTGGGCATCAGCCATCAGCGATGTGGGGTCGAAGCTTTCTTCTGTGGCCCACGGCTTCTGCAGTTCGTCATCGACCATCTGCCGGACGGCGTCGATGCCGCGTCGATGAATGAGGACCTTGATGCGCGCCATCATTTTGTTCTGGCGAAGCTCGTCGGCGGCGTCGAACACGCGGAGGATCGCTTCGGTGACGCGGAGGTAGTCCTCAATGGCGACGAACTCATAGAGCGCCTCGGCGTTCTTGGCGAGGATCGAGGTGCCGCCGCCGACAACCATCTTGAAGCCCTTGCGCTCGACGCCGTCGATCTCCCGTATGCGCGCCACGAAGCCAAGGTCATGCATGCCGACGATGGCGGGATCGTGCTCGCCGGAGGAGAAGGCGGTCTTGAATTTTCGCGGCATCGACTGGGCGATGGGGTGCCGCACGAACTTGCGGACGTACGCGACAAGATATGGAGTGATGTCGAAGGCCTGCTCAGGGTCGACGCCCATCATGGGATCGGCGATGACATTGCGCACGGTGTTGCCGCAGGCCTCGCGGGTGGAGAGCCCAGCCTCGCCGAGGATACGGATCACCGTTGGAGCGTCCTCCAGCGAAATGTGATGGTACTGAATGTTCTCCCGCGTGGTGATGTGCCCCATCTTGAGTGGCGCGAGCTCGTCGGCGATGAGGGCCAGCGCGTCAAGCTGCTCGGCCGTCCCCAAGCCTCCGGGAAGTTTGACGCGGACCATCTGGGCATCAGTCTGGCGCTGGCCGTAGATGCCGCGGCGCAGGCGCCACGGAGTGAACTGAGTGTCGTCGATCTCCCCCGCTCGATAGCGCGCGGCCTCGACCGCGAATTCCTCGGGCTCGAGCGCCAAATACGGAATCACACCCTTCGTGTTGTCAACCAGGCCGGCAGTGCTTGCAATGGGCATCGTGGATCCTCCGGTCGCGAACAAAAAAAAGCTGCACCCCAGTCCTTGGCTCCATAGCCAGCGGGGCGCAGCGCCTCATAATTTAGGCGGCGCACCTACATAGGACAAGGACAACCGATTCGGTGTGCCATAGGTCGAAAACGTTATCACCTGGCAAAGTAAATCGTCAACAATGGAGGTCAACAACCCTCAGGCCTCCGCCTAGGGCACGGCCCTTCGATGATAGACTTGCGCAGGCCTGGTTTGGGAGTGTCGTGCGCCAGATCGCCCTCTTGGTTGGCCTGTTCGGTGTTGGCCTCGCGCTGCTGGGCTCGTTGCTGGCCATGTTCGTTGGCTCCGCCGGCCTAGTGGGTGGCGGAGGACTTGAGGCGGGGAGACAGGTGTTGTTCGGGCTACTGGCCGTCGGCGCCGCGCTGGTCGGAGGTCTTGGCAGCTTCGTGACGCTCTTCCGGCCACGCGCCGGGGCCTTGATGCTCTTAGGTTCGGCGATTGTCGGGCTGCTTGCTGTGGCGGCGTATTACGTTTTTGGGAGCGTGCTTCTGCTGTTGGGGGCCTATTTCGCCTACCGTGCAGAGAAGGAGACCGCCAGCAGTATCATAGGCAAACCATGACCACGGACGTTACTGCGCAGACCGTTCGCTATGCCTTTTACAAGACTGACCCAGCCTGGCGCCGGTTGCCGGAGGACGCCCGCGCCCGCAGCAAGCGGGAGTTCGCCAGCGTCATCGCCGAGCTTGGGGCACAGTTCACGCTGCGCACATACAGCCTCATGGGCATGCGCGCCGACGCGGAGTTGATGATCTGGTCCGTTAGCGCCGACCTAAAGGGCCAGCAGACCCTTGCCACCAGCCTGGCCCGAACCGAGCTTGGGGCCTACCTGAACGTCACGCACTCGTACCTGGCCATGACGCGGCGCTCGATGTACATCGACGATCATGAACACAACAGGCACGATGCGTCGGAGAGCCGCACGCGCATCAAGCCCATGGACCGGCCGTACCTATTCGTCTATCCGTTCGTGAAGACCCACGACTGGTATCAGCTCTCTAGCGAGGAGCGCCAGCGGATGATGGAGGAGCACTTCGCGGTCGGCCACCGCTACCCTGAGGTGAAAATCCACACCAGCTACTCCTATGGGTTGGACGACCAGGAGTTCGTGCTGGGGTTCGAAACATCGGAGCCGAAGCGCTTTTTGGACCTG